>Ga0307513_10003447_pt1 | contig 21412 bp, 15 predicted proteins | sample 15_EM_MG_FD_202174 | JGI IMG/M metagenome (GOLD analysis project Ga0307513, IMG submission 202174) | Populus trichocarpa ectomycorrhiza microbial communities from riparian zone in the Pacific Northwest, United States - 15_EM | ecosystem: Host-associated > Plants > Roots > Unclassified | place... | reverse complement strand
TATCCCTTTACATGGTTTTTTTTTATTTAAAAAACAAAAATTTTTATAAAAAAAAAAAAAAAAAAAAAAAAAAAAAAAAAAAACTATCATTTCTTTCCAAATTATTCTTTCCCCTCACATACTGCTTTTCCCACAACAACAACTACAATTTTAATACTCCTACAATACCGAAAAATCTTCAAATAAGATTATACCTCAGATGCCACGATGCGGAAGCTGTCGGCAGGCTCTGCAAGATGCCTACTTCGATCATGATCGCAGTGGAGGTTTACGCCGCACTTGTCGTACATGTTTGGTTAGTTGGCCTAATCACTCCGTGCTTTGCCTATTTATAATTTATAGGATTCTAATAATATATGTTATAGGAGAGGCACAATACGCGAAGACGGAATAGAAGAAGAAAAGGGCAACCTCTACCTGCTGAACAGGAGGGAGCTGGAAGACAGCATAATCAAGGTTTGCTCATCCTGACTGAATAACAACCCAGAGTAGCTAATAATGGGGAAGGGGTACAGACTCTAGCAGCAACTGGGCAAGCAGCAGTGGGGGGACATGGGGTAGCGCCGAGTGCCCAGTTAGGAGGTATGAACTTTTAATCAACATCAGGCAACTATATGCTAATAGTAAACAGGAAATCTGGAGAGAAGAAGAAGATGTGGACAATGTCAGCAGGAGAAGGATATAAATGAGTTTGATGCAGATAGGAGAGGGAGATATCGATTTTCCTGCAGAATGTGTCTGGTAAGTCTTACTATCTATAAGTTATAGAAAGGGATTAGAGGAAAACTAACCAATGAGAATAATGCAGGCAGCTGCACTAATCACAAGAAATGTGGCTACAGTAGCACATACTGTGAATAGGCAGCCAGTTCCACTAGCTACAACATCAGAGGTACAACAGGTACGGTCACGGGTGCCTTTGTCCTTTGTGAGCCAGAGAGCTAGGTGGACAGGCCATGATTTAGGCAGGTTGGACATAAGGTGCACTGGGTGCAATGCACTGCACTGGACTGCAGAGTCGTCAGCCTCGAGGAAACCACGAGGTGGAGAGGCAAGCTTTGAGTCCTGCTGCAAGCAAGGCAAGGTGCAGATTGAGCTAATGCGGCCACTCCCTGAGCCTCTCAATGGGTTGATGAGTGGAGGTGGTACTCAGGCACGAGCATTCCGGGAGGGGTTAAGGAGATGGAACTCAATCTTTGCCTTTACCAGCATCAAGTTCAATATGGACAATCGAATGAGTGAGCTCGGAGGAATATTCCAGCTCTTCCAAATTCATTGGGCGCTGTATCATAGGCAGGGACCTCTTGTACCTGCAGTAGGCATGGGAGATGCTTTGTATTCTCAAGTTTACCTTTATGATCCAGTTGATGCAGCCAGAGCGCGAGCTGCACGTGCCCCAGAGCTGGATGCCAATCTCATTCGCTCCTTAACCTTGATGCTGCAGGAGTCTAACCCCCTGATCAAACTGTATCGCACAGCTCAGGAACGGTTTGCAGAGATCAGAGCAGTAGAGGACAACTGCCGCATGATCCTCAATCCACAACTACGTCTGGTTGTGGAAAGAGGGGCTGATCTCAGACGTGAGAACCTACCAACGGCAGATGAAGTCTCCATGATTCTGCCTGAGGAATATGGAAGCGGGGGTTTCAGGGATATTGTTCTGGCAAGAAGGGTGGATGGGGAAGATTTGGGTAGAGATTTAACTCTTATCAACCCCAATCATGCCTTGTATCTTCCCCTCCACTATGTTCTCCTGTTTCCTTATGGAGAACTGGGATGGCATTGGGGTAGAACATTGCAAGATCCCCAGAACAAGAAGCTGGCCCAGCGTGCTTTCTACAGGTTCCGTCTGCATACCAGAGGTGATGAGCCAACCACTCTCTTGCATGCTCAAAAGTTATTCCAGCAGTTTGTTGTAGATGCATGGGCTGTGTGCGATCAGAACAAGCTTAGCTGGATTCGCACTCACCAGGCCAACATCTGAGCAGAGTTGTACAAAGGTCTCGCTGATGTTTTGGCAGCTGGTGATATGGACCTTGAGCAGGTGGGTAAGAGAGTGGTTCTACTGTCGAGTTATGTGGGAGGGGATAGGTTTATGCACAAGCTGTACCAAGACAGCATAGCGATTGTGCGCCACTTTGGCAAACCTTCACTGTTTATAACCTTTACCGCTAACCCCAAGTGGGATGAGATTGTTCGCGAGTTGCTGCCATATCAGACAGGGGTACACAGACCTGATCTTGTAGCACGTGTGTTCAATCTCAAGGTACGAGATCTTCTGGACCAGATACGCCACAAGGAAGTCTTTGGACCCGGGTTAGGCTGGGTCTGGACGATCGAGTACCAGAAGCGGGGCCTCCCTCATCTACACCTCCTGGTGTTTCTGAAGACTGACCCCCAATTCCTGACTACTGCGAATATCGATCGCTTCATCAGTGCAGAAATTCCAACTGAGGAAGATGCGATTGGTCAGGAGTTGCGTGGGATTATTCAGAGCACAATGGTGCATTCTCACTGTGCAGGTGGTAATGGTGATACCCTGTGTATGCAGGGGTTGAATCCACTTACTGCCCAGACCTGCCATAAGGGCTATCCTCGTCAGTTCCAACAGGAGACTCTTATTACAGATGATGGCTATCCTCTCTATCGTAGGAGGGATACGGGTCTGTCCTTTACGGTGCAAGTGAGAACAAGTGGAGGGAATGTTACAGCTGTCATTGACAATCAGAGGGTAGTTCCCTACAGCCCTTATTTGTCCCTCCGCTATAAGGCCCATATCAATGTGGAGGTGTGCGGGTCTGTCAAAGCTGTCAAGTACATTCATAAGTACATTTACAAGGGTGGGGATCGTGCAACTGCTATCCTGGACTCAGATCATGATGAGATAAAGCGTCATCTCCATGGTCGATATATTGGTCCTACAGTAGCAGTGTGGCGCTTGTTTGAGTTCTCAACATATGATGAACTCCCTGACATCACGACACTGTCCCTTCATCTTTCAGGCCAGCAGGCTGTCTACTTCCCAGACCAGGAGAGTGCTGATAACCTTCAGGAGCGTCTCGACAGGTCAACCACTACCCTTCTGGCCTTTTTCAAGTACAACTCTGAGAATGTAGATGGAAGACAGTATTTGTACCATGAATTTCCCGAGCACTTTGTCTACGTGCATAATGTGGGATGGAAGCAGAGGAAACAGCGATTCTCAATTGGTCGCATGTGGTCAGCAAGCCCTTTCATGGGTGAACGCTATTACCTGCGCTTACTCCTCACTGTTGTACGTGGTGCCAAGAGCTTTGAAGACCTGAGGACGGTAGATGGGATACAGTGTGAGACCTTCAAGGGTGCCTGCATTGCCTTGAGGCTGCTTGAGGATGATGGTGAGTGGATTGCCATGTTCAGGGATGCACAAGAGTTCATGACAGGCAGCGCCTTCAGACACCTATTTGCCCTTGCCCTACAGCATACAACAATCACCAATCCACTTGCCATCTGGGAGGAGTTTACAGAGAGTTTCTGTGATGATCTTGCCCACCTGCTCGTGACAGGGAGGGTGATTGTACCTGTTGGCGGGGAGGATATAGGGGCAGGCCTTGCACATGACTATGGGCTCTATCATATTCAAGACTTCCTCAAAGAATATGGTAAATCCTTAGTAGAGTTTGGCCTGCCACAACAGGTACTGGATTGGAGGCAGAGGGAGAACGGAGGAGTGGGAAATGCAAGGATGGGGGAGGAGTTGGAATATGATATGGTACAGGAGCAGGTGTTGTCTGACTCTATGCAACAGAAGTTGAATGAGGAACAGGTTGCCTGCTTCAATGCTATTGTTGCTGCGGTGGAGAGCCACGAGCAGGACCCACAGCAGCAAGAGCCCTCTGGTGCCTTCTTCCTTTATGGCCCAGCAGGTACAGGCAAGACCTTCCTCTACAACTGTCTCTGCAGTCATTTCCGAGCCCAGGGGAAGATTGTGCTTTGCGTAGCATCCTCAGGGATTGCTGCTCAATTGCTACCTGGGGGCCGCACAGCACATTCAAGGTTCAAGATCCCCCTTTTGAATGACTCTAATGCTGTATGTAATATCACGAGAAGCTCCTATCTTGGTGAGTTGATTCGCAGGACCTCCCTCATCATCTGGGATGAGGTTCCCATGCAGCATAAGGCGTGCTTCGAGGCGGTCAACAGAACCCTGAATGATATCTGCAACAGTGGTAACCAGCAGTTGTTTGGTGGGATTCCTACAGTACTCGGTGGTGACTTTGCACAGATCTTGCCAGTCATTCGCCGGGGTACTAGACAGTCTACTGTGTTGGCCTTAATTCAACATTGCTCAATCTGGCCTCATTTGCATATCTTGAAACTCAAAACAAGTATGCGTATGATGGCCAGTGAGGTCAACCAGGTGTATCTCACCTTTCTTCGTGATATGGTTACTAATCCCCTACACCATGGGAAGCTCCATCGGCCTGCTTATATTCGTCAGGTATCCACAGTTGATGAGCTCTGCCATCATCTGTACCCACAGTCATTATTGGATGAGGCAGTAACAGTTCACAACTCTCTTGCAGGTAGAGCTATTCTGGCCTTTCGCAATGATACTGTCAATGATTTCAATGATGTACTGGTGGAAAGGATGCCTGGCATGGAGCATAAGTTTAAAGCTATCAACCGTGTCAATATACCTGAGGATGCTGCTGTTCCTGAGCTGTTTGCGGTGGAATATTTGCAGAGTATTTCTCTAGCATCTATTCCACCCTCCTGCCTAAGACTTAAGATCGGTGCCCCACTAATTCTGATTCGCAATCTGAGTTCCAGGGAGGGCTTATGCAATGGTACCAGGATGAGGGTACTTGGAATCCGGCGCACTTGCCTACAGGTTGCCATTCTGGGTGGAACGTTTGATGGCATGATCCATCTTTTACCACAGATCAAGCTTACCACCTCAGAGGAGGATCTACCTTTTATCCTGGAGCGTACTTAGTTTCCAGTCCGTCTATGCTTTGCAATGACTGTCAATAAATCTCAGGGTCAGTCCCTCGATCAGGTTGGTGTAGATTTGCGCACCCCGGCCTTCAGTCATGGGCAACTTTATGTGGCTCTCTCAAGAGTGACATCACTAAACGGACTAACACTCCTACCCTCCGAGCAAACTCCTACCGAGACAGATAATGTTGTGTATCCTGAAGTTCTTCTATAAGCTTTCTTTTGTAAGTTTCTATCTTATATTCAATTTTTTGACTTGTACTTAATGCTAACAACCACATGTCAGTATGTTTATTAAATCAATATTCACATTGTCCTGCTTATATTCTCAACTCTACCTGTATTTCTTTGTTTGCATCAATATTACTTTTGAGTTTGATCTGTTCTATGCGCTTTCTCCCTCTTCTCTCATACTTTATTTTGTTACTATTATTATACCACCATGATTATACCTGTATTTTCCACATTCAAAAGTAATTCATCAAATTTGGTTTCTTTAAGCTTTTACTTACTCCCTAATAGAGAATATATCAAATTTCAGGGTATTTCTAACAGTACTTACATGATATATATTTAAAACATGATTACGCGCTGGACCGCTCGGTCGAGGGGATTCTAGTAACAGGTACTACACAGCTAGGTCCGCGATCGAGGGGCCAGGGAATGGAACGGGGAATCTCGGGATTCCGACCATGGGAAAATGGGTTTAAGTAACGATTGGAGGGGAAGAGTACGAGTGAGATTGTATGAGTAGGGGACTTGAAAAACAAAAGAGGAGGAACCAAGATAAAGTTGAATCACTAACAGTGACAAATTGATATGGGGAAAAGAGGCGATTTTTTATGCGACCTAGGCTATGGCGGCCGTGCGACGTCACTCATTATAGTTAAAAAGGATTGGTGTTAAGCTCAGACACAATTTGACCTTAGCATGTTGTTTCACTCTCGCACTTTTGCTCTAAGATAGGTTTCTGCGAAACCTCGGTGGCTTTAGAATTTTGGATGCCTACTCCCTCTATCTCAGAATGCTAGAGCCTGGGACTATCTTATTGTTGACCGCTATAGACTTTCGGGGGTGGCCCCTTCGAGGTTTTGGTTTAGGTGTTGTTCCACCATGGTCCATATATTCCATGGCCACCTTAGGGTCGTCCCCATTAAGCCAATGGCAGCCAGGGAACTCAGCGCACTGCAAGCCAATGACGACATCCAAAACAGCCACCAGGAAAGCCGGCCAAATCCCGGCAATTCTCCGGGCCTTCCACTCCACTCCTCGCACCGCTAACAACCAGACCTTCTCCCGGAGAACACGGATCCTAACGGTAGCACACCAAAGGTAGAAAGAAAAAAGCGGCACTCCAATCAGACGGGGCTGGTGAGGAAATCTCAGGGGGAGTAGCGATGGTGGCTGGCTCCCCCAATTAACATTCCACATTAGATATCTTGTACCGTAACTTAACTTACTCCCCATCTACCTAACTTTATACCATAATCTATCCCCCAAACCTGGCAACAAGCGCCAATCCCAGTCAGAACTAACAGGACGCGCAGAACAGCACGACATCATCACTCTTCCTTCCCGAACGCCCTGACCCTTCCTCCTGATTATCTTTCCCCCGACTCCCATCAACCCGCGTACCCGAACTATTTTCTTTTAAAAAATAAGATGCCTAAAGAACCCGCAGCCGGAAAACGTCACGAGGCAACGCTTGTCGAGTGTGTTAGAATAATCGAAAAGCACGCCGCAGGGAAGTGCTACCGTGATATTGGGGAGGAAATCGGTATATCAAGGAGTGAGGCTCAGAGGATTATCCAGCGCTGGAAGGAGTTTGAGGAATCAAGGGGGGGCGCCCGAGAACTGGGTGGCCGTCAAAGTACGCCCCTGGAGAGACAATGGCAGAGAGGAGGAAGAAGCATCGGCTGTGAGTTTTGGTTTTGTTTATCGCTTCTACTCTAGAGGAGGGAGGTTACGGAGCGGGAAGGAGGAAGGAGGCGAACGATGTGTTAGTGCGAAGAAGCTTGCAGATGCGGCGAAGGCGAATGCAGGCATAGGTGGGGAGGTGGGAAGTTCCGCTGTTGCTGGTGGGGATAGCATCCTAGTGGCGATAGTAACTCTGGCGATATGCGCTTAGAGTTTGCGCGATGATGTACCCGACAGTGTGGTTGGGGTCGGCGAGGGAATGCGGGAGGGCAGGAGCTCGAACGAGGGCGAAGGTAGCGGCGGCGAAGGGAGAAATGAAGTGGAGGACGGCGCTACAAACCCGCAAGCCGAAAGCGAGGAGACTACCAACCAAAACTTACCGACAGAGTTCAATAGACACCCCGTCTATCTCCCTGGATGCTATTCCGGTAGTTAATTAGGTAGGGGAGGGAGGGGAGAAACGAAGACGGCTCTACCCTAAGCTGAAGGTTAGAGAAACGAAGGGACAATGTGGGATGGTGGGGGTGGTGAATGGCTATGCATAGCATAACTTACCATAGATGGGAAGGAAGGAGGAGAACCGGCTCGCTTCAGTGTGATTGGTAATTGGCGGGTCTGCCTGGCAGAGCGCTCCACCAAGTTTGCCGTATCGGGGGTGCATGAATTGAAGCCGCCGGGCTCACGCGAAGCAACAACACCATGTGCTACGAAAGTGAGCATTCATGGCAGATGGGCTACTGGCGGGGAGGTTAGAGACGCATGACTGCCAGGTCGCGGAAGGGATTGCGTCGAGGTCACTGTTGCCTTGGTATCATTGGTTGCTTTCTCTGTGGGTGCCGTTATGTCGGTTACTAACAGAACGGACCGTTCAAGTACAGTAGAATTGATAAGGTTCATCGGTTCGCTTCTACTCGAGTAACGGGATCGCTCATAAGGAAGACTTGATGATTGGTTAAGGCACTTCTGTTTGTCAAAATAAGGTGCGACCAGTCAATGGTGAAAACGCCTCTAGGCCTCCTTTTCACCCGCCGTTCGTCATTCTTGACTAACCTACCCAGCATCCACTCTGTCCACGAAATCACGCCACCAAATGGCTGACTAATGAATGCTCAGTCGGACGGTCGACTCAAGTCAACCAAACGGCTTTCGTGATAGAAACGGTTGCTCTAGAACGGCGAATGAATGAATTGTCCATTGGTGGGCGAACATTGCCTTAATAGAAGTCTCTCATATCACTTAGTTCTAAAATCACATTTTCTGACTGGGGGTAAAACAAATATGATACATGTTCATTGTTTGTGCTGGCAGCTTCTGGCGTTGTGCCTATCTACTTGCGTGAACCATTTTTGATCTTTACTCTAGTCCATTTTTGGTCTGATTGAAAACCTCCGGTTTGGCTTGACATTCTTCTTGGTCTTACATGTTTTTCATATGATAGCAAGGTATGTTTTTCTTAATCATGTATTGCACTCCAAGCAAGGGTAAGTTGGGTGTGGGATGATAATGCAATCCATCTCTAGGCATGCTCACTACCCTTCTCTCTTCGGGGGTGTACCCGACTTGTTGCCCTCACCAAATCATACTCACCATATATCACTCGACTGATCAAATAATATGCTCTGGAGTATGATACCTCCGGGGAATGGTTCAAGGTCCTGAAGTGGCTCCTGGGGTTATGATTTGCCCCCTCCAACCAGACATTTCATATGCACTTAGAACGCGCGTGGTTCTTGTGTGGGGCCGACCTGAGGTAGCCCCTCGCCAAGTTGTATGTAGGGCCCTAGCAAAGCGCACATGGGGCAATCATTCTCCAAAGGAGCCGGTGTAATTTATGGTGTAAATATTTTCCACCAAGTTGGATACTCCCACCGAATCAACAAAAGTTGTGTGTACAGTAGTCTTTTTTGATCCAAGTCGAGAAAATAATTTACACGTTTCCCATCAAGGTACATGGCCCCGCATGCCCACAAAGGTTGTGTACGGTAGTCTTTTTTAAAGAAAGAGGATATAGGTAGCAGGATAGACACCATTGAAGGCCATCAGGACAGACTCCGTTTAGTGAGCCTGGTATGAGGGAGTGGAAAGGTCAATGTGGCCCAGTTTTGGTTATCTAGATTCACCCCCGGAGGTCTTGTGGCCTCCCTAGCCAGAGCGGTATCAACCCTTGCCCCTTACAGCCGGGTATATAGATACAGAGATACCTTCTGATAGGAGACCACATCTCTGGGGGTTCGCCCCTGGAAAACTACGGAAATAAATTTATGCTATTGCATTCCTATAGTTAAACGGGCTTGGTGAATTCGGCTGCTATTGCATATTTAGTGATGCGTTGAGCCACAGGTCAGGGCCTACATGGGTCCCACCCGTATGGCTCCCGCGATCTTTCGAATTTGGGATTCCTAGAATAGGATATTGGCGGGGTATGAAGGAAACTCATATAGTGGTTCAGGGTAGTAGCGGGGGCCTTGTATATTACAACCGGCGCAGGAACAGGAGTGGATATCGTTCAATTAGAATATTTCAAGAGATCTAAAATCAGTAAGCAGGGGAGGGGTAGGCCAAGTTGTCTAAAAGGTGACCGGGCTAACGAACCGACACCTTCAACTTAAGCCACAGAAAACCCGAAGGTAGGGGCATCTCCTAGCAGTCTTCAGCCACAATCCCGGAATCCAACTGTAATGATACCCAGGTGAGCTACCCCTACCTGCGGAACCAAAACAATAACTGAAAGCATAAATTAGAAGCATAATGGGTATCCCTCTCCTCGACAGAGATTGCGTGAAAATGCAATCTAGTGGAGTGGTTACGGAATTGGCTAGGTCACACTCCCGCGGACTTTTGTACCACACAAGATAACAAATATGGTAGGATTACTAGTTTCCCTATATGTCACGTGGGAGGATACGGTAGGGGGAGGCTCTAGACTAGGAGGGGGCAGGAAGGAAGGAAGGAAGGAGATATCAATTGGGAAGGAGTGGCGGCTGTGAGATTGAAAAGAACTAGCCTAAATACTACTGAGCTACTCAATTCCTACAGCAAGTACAAGGTTATCTGACTCGGACTTTAGCACAAGTACGGTAATCTGTGTTCCTTACTATTATACAGTAGAGTCTATCGGAGGGCACAAACATAAGGCAGGCATCAAGGCGATATTGGTTTGCCACATTTGGCTTGAGTGGAAGCCCCGCGTCTACGGTATCTCAGAGGCTGAAGACCCCCGCTTTTGTTCAGCTCCCACAAATTCTTCAACCGAACATATTCAATAATTCCTCCACGATAGCGAAAATGTCTCAATATCACGCTAACTCCTTTAACACGAACTCTTTTAATGTGTCGCACAATTATACCGTTACCGATGATCAGTCTCAACTCCTAACCTGGCTATCACCCCTCGAGCCTAGGCTACGGCATCAGGATATCCAAGAGTGCCGCGTCGACAACATTGGGGAATGGCTCATGCGAACCGAAGAATTCAGAAACTGGCATAACGAGAGTGGAGAAGGTGAAGGTGAGAAGGCAGTCTTGTTTGGTTATGGAGATCCGGGGGCCGGCAAGACATTCATCAGGTAATGGAGATTATTTTTGGGGAGGGAAGAAAGAGAGTAAGTGCTAACATGTCGCCATGTTAGTTCGCTGCTAACTTTAGTGGACAGGCTGTGCGATCAGGCTAGAGGACAAAACACTACTATTATGTGTTTTTGCTTTGACTTTGCGGCACGGAAGGATCAGTCTGCCACAGCCATAATAGGTTCTCTGTTGAAGCAGATAGTTAGCGGAATAGAAACCATTCCGGAGGATATATCATGGGCCTTTAAAGAGCAGAAAAAGGCCATTGGTGGAAGGGGACCGCAACTTCTTGATATTTTGAAGAAGTTACAGACCATCACATCCTCACAGCGCACATTTGTGTGTATAGACGCTCTCGACGAATGCGTGACAGTGCATCGAGTCAAGATCCTTGATTCACTAAAACAAATTCTCAAGAAGTCGCCGAGCACACGGATATTCATCACTGGAAGGCCCCATATTCGGGGTGAGGTTGAAAAGCGTCTTGGTGGACAATCAATAAGTGTATCTCTATGTCCTGACAAAGATGATATTATCTGCTACATTCGTGTAAGGCTGGGGGAGGATGAAATGCCGGATGCCATGGATGACAGTCTGGCGGCAAATATTTTGGAGAAGATTCCGGAGAATGTATCCGAAATGTGTGTAGGGCAATGATACTTGGAATCCCACCCCACCTCATCCGCTAATAGATATATCTAGGTTTCTATTGGTTTCCTTAAATATCGAGGCAATATTAAATGAATCAACAATCTATCGGAGACGGGAAAGGCTGGGAAAAATGACGGATGGGGCCAAGTTAGGAGATGTTTATGGTGCGACGATCGGGCGGATAAAGGCGCAAGATGGGGATAAATCGAGAGTCGGGATGGCGGCATTTATGTGGGTCAATCACGCGGAACAGCCGTTGAGGGCGGATGAGCTCTGCCACGCCCTCGCAGCCGAGCTAGGCTCCACGGACTTCAATACCCGTAACATCCCTTCGATGTCGGCATTAGTCAGATGCTGCCAGGGGCTGATTGCTATAGATAAGGCGTCATCAACTATGCGATTAATCCACTTTACTCTCAAGGAGTATCTTTCCGCCCATCCCGATCTATTCAGTAGACCTCACTCGGCAATGGCGGAAATCTGTTTGACCTATCTGAGTTCACAACAGGTGAAAGCCCTTTCCACCAATCCTTCTCCTGATAGCTGGAATGCACCCTTCCTTGAATATTGCTCCGTGTAGTGGGGTGTTCATGCGAAAAGGGAGCTCTCCGATCGCTCATATTCACTTGCCCTGGAGCTATTAAAGGGGCATTACAGTTGGATATCGACCAATTTGCTTTTCGCGCGAGTACAGGGTTTATATCATCCAGGCTTTAGTACTCGCATTCCGTTTAGCGGGCTACACTGCGCATCTTTCTTCGGAATTATGGAAGTTGTAGCTGGTTTGATACAGATGGGATGTTATAATATCGACGGAGAAGATTTTTCTGGTCACGCGCCACTTGCATGGGCTGCTCACAATCGGTATGAGGAATTGGTGAAAATTCTACTTGGATGGGAAGAGGTCAACCCCGACAAGCCAAATGGTTGGGGCCGGACACCGCTCTTGTATGCCGCTGAGTCTGGACATGAAGGAGTGGTGAAAATACTACTCGAACGGGGAGAGGTCAATCCCGATAAGCCAGATGAGGACGGCCGGACACCGCTCTCTTATGCTGCGGAGTCTGGATATGAGGGAGTGATGAAAACACTACTCGAACGGGAAGAGGTCAATCCCGACAAGCCGGACAATGTCGACTGGACACCACTCATGTATGCCGCTTTGCCCGGGCACGAGCGAGTGGTGAAAATATTACTCGAACAGGAAGAGGTCAATCCCGAAAAACCAGATGAGGAAGGCGGATACTGCTCTCGTGGGCTGCGGGGTCTGGATATGAGGGAGTGATGAAAATACTTCTCGAACAGGAAGGGGTCAATGCCGACGAGCCAGATAGTTGGGGCCGGACACCGCTCTCATTTGCCGCTGAATCTAGAGGTGAGGGAGCGGTGAAAATACTACTCGAACGGGACGAGGTCAATCCCGACAAGCCAGATGAGGACGGCCTGACACCGCTCTCGTATGCTGCGGAGTCTGGATATGAGGGAGTGGTGAAAATACTACTCGAACGGGAAGAGGTCGATCCTGATAGGCCAGATCGTGGTGGCCGGACACCGCTCACGAATGCCGCTTGGAGAGGACATGAGGGAGTTGTCAAAATACTAGTCGAGCGGAAGGAGGTCAATCCTAACAAGCTAGATCGTTGGGACTGGACACCGCTCACGTATGCCACTAGGAAAAGGCATGAGGGAGTGGTGAAACTACTACTCGAACGGGAAGAGGTCAATCCCGAACAACCAAAGAATCGCGGTAAAACACAGCTCTCGCTCGCTACTGAGAAAGGCCATGAGAGGGTGGCAGCGCTGCTACGCGCTCTTGAAACGGCAATCCCCAGTACCGTTTAAGCTACCGCCTCGTGGAAATTGCAGCTGCCCTCTTCTTTCAAGGTATATCTCCCATGGCGACTGTCAGACACCTCTTTTGTAGAGGAAGGAAATCCCGTGAGATGGGAATGCACATATACATCATACCCTCCTGAACCCCCCCCCCTTACCGCTTGGGATTCGTTTTTATTGTCGAGCGAGTATTTATGAGTTTCTATTTACAATGTATAGTAGGGCATGGTCTATAACAGGGAGGGGGGGATTATTGTGCTGTTGTGAGAAGGTCCAGCCTAAGCTTGCAGTTTTCATCATATTACCTTTCTCCGCCTGTGAATCCCTGCCTGCGCTTTTCCTCTTCTTTCCTTTTCCATCCATCTTGAGCAGTCTTTTTCATCCTTTCCCCTTTCCCCTAAACAATACATTACCCACGTATTAAATCTTATTTAGATAGATGAAAACCAGTGTAAGGCAGCACCTAGTTTTCCGGGGGCATCATTGACAATATAAAAATCATGTTATACCTACAATCCGGACTGGTTACGGTAAATGAGGTGGCTGAACGAACAGTATGTTGTCCTGCTTAGTGGACACCTAATCACCAGCCCACCGCTCGATAAACTTAAGCAGGGAGAGTGGAGCTTTTACGTCACTCAATAGTTTCCCACGTAACAGGTGCTGCACTGTACAGGTAGGTCCGCGATCGAGGGGCCAAGGAATGAAACGGTGGATGGGGTTCCGACCATGGGAAAATGTGGCCAAATAACGATCGGAGAGCAGAGATGAAGAGTACGAGTGAGATTGTATGAGTAGGGACTTGCAAAACAAAAGAGGAGGAACCAAGAGGGAAGAGAATGAATAAAGTTGAATCACTAATGGTGACAAATTGATATGGGGAAAAGAGGCGATGTTTATGCGACCTAGACTATGGCGACCACAGGACGTCACTCATTGTAGTTAAAAAGGATTGGTGTTGAGCTCAGACACAATTTAACCTTAGCATGTTGTTTCACTCCCGCACTGTTTGCTACAAGATCGGTTTCTGCGAAGCCTCGGCGACTTTGGAATTTTAGATGGCTACTCCCTCTTTTTCCCCTATCTCAGAATTCTAGAGCCCGGGACTATACCTTATCGTTGACTCTTATCAAGTTTCGGAGGTGGCCCCTTCGAGGTGTTGGTTTAGGCGTTGTTCCACGATGATCCATATATTCCACCGCCACCCTAGGGCCGTCCCCACAAGGCCAATGACAGCCAGGGAACTCGGCGCACTGCAAGCCAACGATGAAACCCAAAACAGCCACCAGGGAAGCCTGCCAAATTCCGGCAATTCTCTGGTCCTTCCACTCCACTCCTCGCACCGCTAACAACCAGACCTTCTCCCGGAGAACACCGATCCTAACGGTAGCACACCAAAGGTAGAAAGAAAAAAGTGGCACTCCAATCCAATGTTGCAATGAAGGGGGGGGTTCGATCAAAAAATGATTGAAGGCGAGGAACCCGCTTTTTCAAACCGGGGGGTTATAAGATAGAACCCCTTCTAACAAATCGGTAAACCATGATATTTGAAGGCAGTTAGAGGCAAAGAAACAAATGAAATGATAAGAAAAGGGAGCAAAATGTAGTAGAAAAGGCAAATAAACTAGCACTGGTACTCCACTTCCCCGGCTTCTGAGCAATAAATACTCACATATCTGGGATAAAGGTAGAAATTCGCATCAGAGTACATGATATTTTTGCTTACTAAGAAATTAAAGAACCCCCCCCTTCAATCCCTATTTTCAGAAGCCCCGATTCAAACCCCTCCCCTTCTAACCCCCCGGGTTCGATTATCAAAGGCCTTCTTTGCAACACTGCTCCAATCACACGGGGCTGGTGAGGAAATCTCAGGGGGAGTAGCGATGGTGGCTGGCTCCCCCAATTAACATCCCACATTAGATATCTTGTACCGTAACTTAACTTACTCCCCATCTACCTAACTTTATACCATAATCTATCCCCCAAACCTGGCAACAAGCGCCAATCCCAGTCAGAACTAACAGGACGCGCAGAACAGCACGACATCATCACTCTTCCTTCCCAAACGCCCTGACCCTTCCTCCTGATTATCTTTCCCCCGACTCCCATCAACCCGCGTACCCGAACTATTTTCTTTTAAAAAATAAGATGCCTAAAGAACCCGCAGCCGGAAAACGTCGCTAGGCAACGCTCTCGAGCGTGTCAAAGTAATCGAAAATCACGCCGCAGGGAAGTGCTACCGTCCTATCGGCGAGGAAATTGGTATATCAAAGAGTGAGGCTCAGAGGATTATCCGGCGCTGAAAGGAATTTGAGGAACTCAAGCTCCGCCCGAGAACTGGGCGATGGTCAAAGTACCCCCCTAGGGAGCCGATGGCAGAGGGGCGGAGGAAGCATCAGCTGTGAGTTTTGGTTTTGTTTATCTCTTCTGCTCCAGAGGGGGGAGGATACGGAGCCAGAAGGAGGAAGGAGGATAACGATGTGTTAGTACGAAGAAGCTTGCAGATGCGGGGAAGGCGAATGCCGGCTTAGGAGGTGGGAAGTTCCACTGTTGGTGGTGCGGACAGCATCCTAGTGCCGATAGTGAGTCTGGCGCTAGGCGCTCAGGGTTTGTGCGATACTTGTAATGTACCCGGCAGTATACTCGAGTAGTTGGGATCAGCGAGAGAATGCGGGGGGGCGGGAGCTTGAACGGGGCGGGGGTAGCGGCGAAGGGAGCAATGAAGTGAAGGACGGGGCTACAAACACGAAGGCGGAAAGCGAGGAGACTACTAACCAAAACTCGCCGTCAGAATTAGCTCAATAGACACCCTGTCCATCTCCCTAGATACCATTCCGACAATTAATCGGATAGGAAAGGAAAAGGAGAAAAGAAAGACAGCTCTACCCTAAGCTGAAGGTTGGAGACACGCGAAGGGAGAATGGGAGATGGGGATGGGAAAGAAGGAGACCCAACTCGCTTCGGTATCGGTGGTCGGCGGGTCCAGAGGGAAAAGAAAAACGGCCTAGGCTTTGGATTTTCACACAGAAAGGGCCCGCTGGTGGGCTTGGCAAATATTGGTGGTGCCTGTTACTGTCGGATCACTTCCGGTGAAGACGTTCTTTGGTGGCTATTTGCCAAAAGACTTTCGGTTGATCAAAGACGGTTCAGAAAACAAAAGATAGACACGAAGAAAAACCACACTCAAAGGTCAAACTGTCCTCTAGAATTGCGGTTGTTGTTCTTCTTGTCTCCCACAAATCTATGCTAAGTGCCAAGCTTTTTGTTTCCATCAAACCACGATAACATTACGTGGTGTTCCTCATCATTTCTCTCTATCCCATTCCGTCCGACAGTACCGTACTTGTAGTTTTAGCTGATTCGTACTGATCTCCAATGCCAAGCTGTGCCAAGACTGGCTGAGGAATTGCCTGGCAGAGCACTCCCCCAGGTCTTCATTATCGGGGGTGCATGAAGCCTCCGGGCTCCGGCAAAGCGACCACAGCATGGGCTGCAAGACCGAGCATTGATGAGCGGCTGGCGGGGAGGTCAGATACATGTGACTGCCAGGTCGCGGATGGAATTGTGTTGTGGGGGGCTTCGCGTTGTTGTTACCTGGGTATCGTTGGCTACGTTCTCTGTGGAAACTGTTACTTAGGCCACGTTCGAGTAGGGAATTGATAAGGTTTAGCCGTCACTTCTAACGGGACCGATCATGAGGAAGGCTTGATTGAGGAAGGTTTAATGTTTGGTTAACACACTTCCTGTTCGTTAAAATAAGGGGTGACCGGTCAACGGTGAGAAGGACTGTAGTCTGTAGACCTCCTTTCCTTGTTCCGAGGATAATGGCCGATGATGAGATTGCTAATTGAGGATTATAACTTAGTGGCTGACATATGCGCCTGTTAGTGATATTACGCAGATCTGGTTTGGACTGGACTTGACTCGCAGAGCCCTGTGAATTGGTTGTCTACCGTTATATTCTTTACTTATGGTTTGTGCGGCCTTGTGGAGCCTTTTGTGGTAAAGGATAAGAAGTGAGATACTGAGTGGTGAAGTTTGAATCGATGTAGTGCTCGCATCAATGTACCGTATGTCACTTTTGCTGCTCCCGCCCCCCGCTCAGCCTTTGCCATTTTCTAATGTCACTTACAGGACAGTCTTATCCACCCTCAACTGCCACCGTGTGAAGCCCGCCCTAATGGCTTCCTCATTCCTAGTCCTGGCGGAAAACTGGATTAGTTATGGCTGCGTGCATCGGAACTCTTTCGGCGGTGTAATGTTTGACTAGTTCCTTATCGGCTTCGCACAGCCATCGTCCCATCTGCCGCAACACACTACAGCGATCTCTGGATCACATCCCAAGGGCGAATATCTGCTACAGCACTCACCAGCTTTGCTAATCCATCTAGTACCGCGCTTGGGAAGTTGATCAATCCTATAATCGCTGCCAGCCCTGAGAAGATTCTGGATATGGCGTTTTGGGTTGCAATTATTGCAACGGTTGCCTCGCCGCCCTGGTTTGTTAAGAGTCGGCCGCCGACGCCACCGTGTGCTAGTGCTGTTGAGGAGAAGTAAGGATTCAAAGAAAGTCTAGGGGTGGTGTTTAGGAATAGGGGTTTTTTGTTAGTTTTTGTCATGATGAGCTAGGTGCGGGGAATGGTGGTCAGGGATGGATCTAACAGGGTGGATAGTTTTCGGTGTATCTGGGGGTTTTCAACCTATGTCTTCGCTGCTTAATCAGGTATGATCCGTGGTGTCCTCGATGCATTAAGAAACTGACTAGTATAAATCATGCTTCCATACGACTACACCGCCGACGAAGCCGGGATCATGGGCGCGATACCAATTGTCGTAGGGCTACCCACTGCGGCCATTGTCTCGCCGATAAACGACAGAACCTATAGTTTCCTCCTAGCAATCAGGACCCTCGTCCCATTTATTGCCCTATGTTATGTTGCTCTAATATTTGCCCCGGGAACGCGCACGCTGGCGGCGCCCTACACAATAAGCGCTCCTCTCGGTGCCACTAGTTTCTCACTGCTGCCTTTGGTACCGGAATAGGTCATTGAGCAAACCCACCCTGCACCGCCGGAATTGACGAACGTCACACTTTGAGTTGGTGGTTAGATTCTCGGAGCGGTATTCCTGATTAATGTTATGGTTGATTCATGGCGTCCTAGAAGCTAGATTTTCAACGTGAGAGGAACATACGCTTCTTGGATCCGAGGAGGTGAGTATTGTTGCGTCGGCCCTCAGAATGCATTCATTTCACAACCCCCCTCATCTCCGGCTCGAACTCACCCCTTTTCTCCCGAATTTACTTCGCATGCCGGCTAATCAACGATTCCAATCCCCAGGTGGGCGAGAAGGAGAGGCCTGCAACGCGGATTTCCGGACGGGCTTTGCGCGCGGGCATATCACCCCGAGAGGCATCGGCGGGGGGGATCTACGGTATCGATGCGGTTTTCAGGTCGCCGGCGCCATCGAGGAGGTCTATCGATCCCGCTTCCATGAGTTGCGAATTGAGATGTTCCTGGGTGCCATCAATGGAGAGGTTCACCGGTACCATGAGCTTTCGGATGGGTGCTGGAAGCGATGTCGTAGAGGCAGACGCACCTGTCATTCCCGGCCGCAAGGATGCAGGCTCCGTTGGCGGGGTGATTTACGGTGAAGTGCTTGCTATAGTACCGGCGGCGTTCGCAGCGGTGGTTCGGTCAATCGCTCGATGCCCCCATGAGATGTCCTTCCGTCCGTCGATACCGCTGGTCTACTCTACGTTCTCTATGTCCTGAATGTGATTTGGCTGTCTGGGGTGCTCACAGTGATTTGACGAGAGTCTGGGTGGAAGGATATGTGTAGGACTTCGGACTGGAGTCGACGCCGGGTACTAGATGTATAATACCGGTAGCAATTTCGAGGAGGCCTCTTCACTCTCTATAACAGAATATTTTACGACTAACCTTTGACAGCCTTTCCGCTCCCTCTACTTCCTGAATCGTGAAGTCTACTTCTATTCTACAATTCTCATATTACGGTACGTAGTACGTTCTCCTGTTAGCCTTCCTCTCTTCTTCTTTCTGTTCAAGTTGGGTTTTCCATCTTCGTCCACAACCTTCTACGATCAACTAGCTCTAGGCCGCGCCATCCCTATACGTAGGGGTGGTAGGGGTGTGGGAAGATCAAACATCAGAAATATTTATATTTCAGTGTGAGGGGTGGCATCTTCGGTCCGGAGGTACCAGCATCGCAAGATTTGCGATGCCCTATCATCCAGCTCTCTCTCCAGAGTCTAAACGGAGAAGAACCCTCCTTTCTGAGGCAAACTGAAAAATTCTGGACTTGGTCCCTCCCTGTTTTTTTCTTTTTTTTTCTTCCAGGAGTAAAATAGAAATGAAAAAAAAAGAAATGAACTTAAATGTTCACGTCTGGACGTGGTCCCTCCTTTTCCCAGGAGTAAAATGGGGAAAAAAAGAAAAACCCTTAAAAATGTTCACGTTTTTACTTGTTTTTGCTTTTTTCTGGAAATTCTTTACTACGCATTAAGAAGGAGATGAAGGCTAACAGGAGAAATAGTTTAGACAACGGTCTCTTCCGGCATTACAAGGTTCTCGGGTCGTGGGGTGGCTGCATACCTGTCCCAGGCCATAAGTACAGCCCCCGGTAGAAAAAATCGGGAAACGGCGATCGGGCTTCTGAGGTTTTGATTGGAGGGTTCAGTGTGCTCGAGCCAATCGAGCAACCGTGTTTCTGACTTTTAATTTCCACATTTCCCGATTTTTTCGACCGGAGGCTGTACAAGCCCCCATCATGAAGTACTAGTACAGTACCTGAACACAGGCATTAAAAGTTTGTATGGAATATTGTCTGTGCGCCGGAATTTTGTATGGTGACCTGAACCCGCACAGACGATGACCCATACAAAATTTAATCCCTGTGTTCAGGTACAAGTACTTCTTGCTGGATACTTGTCCTCGTACCCGAAAACAGGGATTAAAGAAATATATGGCAAACCATCCGTGCGTGTCTGTGCCCCCATACAAATGATCCTCCTTCATTTTCGGGTACAGTGAAACCTCCGATATTTCCCACCTCCAAAACTTCCAACCCTCTAGTAATTCCAGTGTTTGCAGAGCCACCACATTTGACGTATGGGAAATCCCTCCGAAAATTCTATCCCTCTTATAGTTTCCAATTCCAGGACATTCCACGGACCTTAATTCCAGAAAAAGTAGTCTTTTATCATAGTTCACAGTGGAAAATAGTCTTTACACGTCCCAGGCATGTTGAACCCGAACATTTGTGTCCGAATTTAGTACGGTGTCACAGACGTGCACAAACAATCCGCTATACAATTTTTTACCCCTGTGTTCGGGTTCAATATGCCTGGGACGTGTAGCTAAGTCTGCCTTGGCCGCACTCTCTTATTTGAATTTATACTCTCTACTCAGTTCTCTGTACATCATATCCAGGTTCTATCCAAAATTTCCTTTTCTCTTAACCATCACGAGATATCACTCGAAAGCCAGACACGTCTGGTCGTCCTGTGCCAAGACCCCTCCCCTCTATCACCCCCCCTTTATTTCCAGCCTTGTGCTACCCCCTGCCAGTTACCGTATATGGGGTGCGCCCGATTTTTTGTCTACCCCCAAGTACAGTCTTTACCCATACTCGAGTACTCGGGTGAGGGGGAAATATTGGGACATGCAGGGGGATAGTGGAATTACTCTAGTTAGTAGTTTTCTTACTTTTTTGGTTTTTTGATTACTTCTTTCAAGGTACAAGTGCCAGGGGTGATGTTTTGGTACGGGTATGCTTTAGAGTAGCTTGGTAGCCGAAAATAAAAAAGTTTATAAAAAAAAAAAAATGTTTTGGTACTGTCGTGGGACCTTGTGACTGCAGGCGTTCTTTGAGTGGAAATAGGAACTTCCGAAGCAAAGCAAATCGGCCTTTCTTATTTCAATTCCAACAATCAAAATCAAGCGAGATAAAAATCAATGAAAAAAACAACAATGAAAATTTTATTGAGGGGGCGGGGTTGGAGGTCGCGGATCGCTGTGCTCTCTCGCTCCATTCTCCCCTTCTTAAATACCTCCAGTGCTATGAAACTAAACTAAAAAAATACTAGTACAAAACATTCACGACATTTTCCTTTGCTCCTACGTAGTTTCTGCCATGTCCATCCACGTGACCCACAGTACGGCCAACGCCAAGCAATTAACTGAATGAGGGCAAGAGAAGACAAAGTAGCGAACATTAAAACATTAGAAATACAACAATCGGTTATGGGTATTCAAGGCTGAGCAAGAATTCAATTTTTTTTACGCTTATATATTGACAACTTATCCTTATATGCTTCTCTCTCTCTCTCTCTCTTATTTTTTATTTTTTTCCTCAGCATTCTTCCCATTGATTTTGTTTGCTGCTTGTTCTCCGGTGTTTTTCTATTCAAGCAAATTTATGTCTTAGGCGACCCTTGTCTCGG
>Ga0307513_10003446_pt1 | contig 21417 bp, 13 predicted proteins | sample 15_EM_MG_FD_202174 | JGI IMG/M metagenome (GOLD analysis project Ga0307513, IMG submission 202174) | Populus trichocarpa ectomycorrhiza microbial communities from riparian zone in the Pacific Northwest, United States - 15_EM | ecosystem: Host-associated > Plants > Roots > Unclassified | place... | reverse complement strand
GGGGGAATATTGAGGGGCTTGCGAGAGCAGACAGACGCCATTTACGCAGACGAACCGCAACTAGTTAACATCGTGCAAATGCTGCAACTCATCACATCCTCACAGCCCACATTTTTGTGCATTGACGGCCTTGACGAATGTGATGGGGAACAGCGGGCTAAGGTTTTTGAGTCATTGAGACAAATCGTTGAGAAGTCCAAGGGCACCCGAATATTCGTCACAGGGAGACCCCCTATTGGGGCCGAGATAGAAGAGCATCTCCCTGGACGAGTGGCAAGTGTATCCGCAGACTCCAGAAAAGATGATATTATCACATACATTCGTGCTAGACTAGCGAAGGACAACCCCCAGGATGCGATGGATGGGTGTTTGAGAGCAGACATTCTGAAGAATACTCCGGGAAATACATTGGGAATGTGAGTGGAGTCAACGGTACTGGAAATCCATCTCGCCATCCGCTAATAAATGCACGCAGGTTAATACTAGCTGCCTTACGCATCGAACCAATTCTACAAGAGTCGACGGTATACCAGAGACAAGGAATGATTATGGGAATCGCAAATGGGTTGGGGTTGGAAGATGCTTATGGTGAGGCGATAAAACGGATAAAAGGACAGGGTTGGAATAAATCCAGACTCGGAATTGCAGCTTTGATGTGGATCACTTATGCGGAGCGGCCGTTGAGGGCCAATGAGCTCTGCAATGCCCTGGCGGTCAAGCGTGGGTCTACTGATTTCAATGCCGACAACGTCCCCTCCATGGCTGAAGTGGCTGGCTATTGTCAAGGGCTTATCACAGTGGATAAGGAGACGTCGTGTGTCCGACTGATCCACTATACGCTCCAAGAGTATCTTTCCCACCATCCGGACATCTTTGGTAGTCCTGACTCGGTAATAGGAGAGTCATGCTTGACCTATCTAAATTCCGCACACGTCAAAGCCCTTTCAACTGACTCCTCTACCGGGGCTAAGGAAATACCCTTTCTAGAGTACTGTTCTCTGTACTGGGGGATCCATGCAAAAAGGGAACTCTCAGACGAGTCTAGGTCACTTGCCCTCCAGATGTTTGAAGAGTATGATGGCCACATATCCGCCAAATTACTTTTAGGACAACCAAGGTATCAATTTGTGCATTCCGGTGCAGGTTCGCAGTTCAGTGGACTAGACTGTGCATCTTACTTTGGAATTGTGGAGCTTGTAAGTGTCTTGATAGAGATGCGCTCTTTGCGTACCAAAAAAAGGCGTTTTGGGGGATATACTCCCATCATCTGGGCCGCTCAAAATGGACATGAGGAAGCGGTGAAATTACTCCTTGAGCGGGGACGGGTCAACCCCGACAAACGAGACGAGGATGGCGAAACACCGATCTCCCATGCAGCACGCAACGGGCATGAGGGAGTGGTGAGAATGCTACTCGCGTGGGAGAGTGTCAACCCTAACAACCTAGGTCTTTGCGGAAAGCCACCGCTCTCACATGCGGCTCAGAATGGGCACGATGAAGTGGTGAAAGTACTACTCAAACACCAAGATGTCAACCCCGACCAACCAAATTATGACGGCCAAACACCGCTAGCACATGCCGCCCTGGCGGGCCATACGCGAGTTGTCAAAGTACTGCTAAGGAGCAAGAATGTCATCCCCGACAGGCCTGACAGCCAAGGCATGAGTCCACTTTCACATGCAGCTCAGAATGGGCATGAGGGGGTGGTGGAGATGCTGCTCCGGCACCCACTGGTCTGCCCTGACAAGCCATGTCATCACTACGGCCGAACAGCGCTCTCATATGCTGCTGAGAAGGGACATGAGGAGGTAGTGAGAAGACTACTCAGGCGGGAAGAGGTCAACCCAGACAAGCAAGATAGGGGCGGGCGTACACCGCTCTCATATGCTGCGTGGTGTGGACGCGAGGAGGTGGTCAAGCTTCTACTCAGGTGCCACGGGGTCAACCCTGACAAGCCTTCCCGTGACGGTCAAACGCCCCTCTCACATGCCGCGCAGAAAGGACACGAGGGCGTGGTGAAAATACTGCTCGAGCGGGATGAGGTTGACCCCGACAAACGATGTAATTATGGTAGTACACCCCTCTCGCGTGCTACATGCTCTGGGCAAGAAGAAATTGTGAAAGCACTACTCGAGCGCCGAGAGGTCGATCCCGACAGCCAAGACAACAGCGGCCAAACACCCCTACTGCATGCCGCTTCTAATGGGCATGAGGGACTGGTGAAAATACTGCTCAGCAATGAAGGGGTCAACCCAGACAGGCAAGATAATGAAGGGCAAACACCGCTTATGGCTGCTGCTGTGCAGGGGCATGAGGGTGTGGTGAAGATGATCCTGGGGCATCCGGAGGTAATCCCTGACAGGCCTGATAACCGGGGCCAAACGCCTCTAATGTCTGCATACGCGAAGGGCCATAAGAGGGTGATCTCGCTTCTGGAGCCTGCGGAAGAGGTCAAACCAAAGCGGAAGTAGGAGGGTCCGGGACACCGCATGGTTGTATGCTTCTAAGAGGTGAATGCGCAAATATTCTATCACCCTCATCTGGAACCCCCTGTCTCGCGTTGTAATTTGGATATTTTTGAGGGTGGGCTGACAAAGCATAGTAGTCTCCGGTTGGTGAGGTGAACTAGTTTTATTTTTCCGAGAAGGGTCTGTTAATAACTTCCAGTTTTCTTTTATTGCATGATACTTAAATTTCCTCTCCGGGTAAGTTCTTGTATCATACTAGAGCGTGAGCAAAAGTACCGTTACGGTTTAAAATTGACTTTCTTAACTTACTGTTTTTTTAGCCTATCTACGATTAGCTTATGCTAAATAGATAGTTAGTCACGATCTTAGCTTTGTGTGGTTTCGTGGTTCTGCAGGGGTGGCTGTTGCCTAGGCTTGGCGGACAGGGGCTTCTGTGTAAGTTAGGTTTTGTCTTCTCTCACGCTTTCCTGCCTTCTTTCCCCCACCAGCGAAGAGAGGAAAACGGCAACGAAGAAGTGGCAACGAGGATCGTGTGATTTAAGGAAGGAAAATGGGACCTGTACTTGGCTAGTCGGACAACCTGCTGGGTCGGACTTTCTTTGCGACGGGAAATTTCTGTTTTGTGCGGTTTGCCCGGTTGGTTTTGCGACATACTTTAGCTTAGTGAATTCAGATTGATCGTGACTTGTGTGGTTTTGTTTTCTACTTGAGTGTTCTTTGAAAGTGACAGTTGTTTTCCCGTACTTCTCCGCCTTGGTAAAGTAGATACTATTCCACCGATTTCCTTGCTTCCAGTACGGCGAAGTCTTGGTCGCCATTTATATAGAAATTCTGCGAGCCGCGTTCGCCAGGCTTACCCAAAACCCCCGGTACACCCTTTTATTTTCCTGTTCCATTTATTTCTAGCTCCTTAACTCTCCCCTCAACCGCTTTACTGTAACACAGATAACCTGAATACATCACTGTTTTTACACCAAACCAGGGCGGCCGGCTGAGGTGCAAACACCCTTCAGGCAACCGAGAGTAACTCCACAAAGACCGTTATCTGGGGTGCGTGGATGGCTACCACACTTGACATAGCTAGATGTAATACACTACCTCACTTTGAGGATCCCGGCTAGCCGCCTTGCTATAGACTTTGGTGGAAGCCAACCAAGCACTCTTTTCACACTCCATGACCCCCATCTCTTTCGCGATATATTTGATACCATGAAACATTCCAGTTGAGGCTACGCCAATAAGACTTGTCTGGTAACTTAATAGCTATTAAGTGACTCAGTATTCGAAACGGGCCTGGCCTGTCAAAATTATCTCGGATCTAGCTTCACCCGAGCCTGTAGGCCTGGCTAAGCCTGAGCCTAACCTAGCCGGGCCAGCCTATAGGCTATATAAGCTTTTTTCCGGCTACCTGATAGGCTGACCTGGCTATACTATCAACAAAATCTGGGCAGAAATGGGCAGCGTTTAGCAAAGAAGTATGCTATAGAACAAAACGATGTCAAAGACGGATGAAATATTTCGGTGACCTGCAGCTCCTTCAACTATCAGTGACGGAGCCCTTAAATAGAAAAAAGCTCATGGAGACTCCTCCGGGAGTCTCCTGACTATGATCATACCATTTCCACACTATCTCACACCATCTCTTTTATTATCCCACTTTTCCTTACTACTCCACTTCGCAGAGTTCCTTCATCGCCTCCCCCGCTGCATGAGCCTTCGGCCCCACTTCTCCCATCCGTCACAGAGTAGCCGATGGTTCCACCGGGAACTCTCCGACATCCTCCTAGTATCTCCTAACATGGTACCATGTCCTGTGACCACACAGCGAGTGCTTGTGATTCACAATAATTTTAGCTTGTCTTGCGAAAGCTAGGGAAGGTGATCCAACACAGCCGGATGACCCAGACTATATACAATGTTAGGAAAGTGCTGGTTCTTGTCTGGAACCCGCCCACCCAAATCTCGAGACCCCCACCGAAACCGACCAGGATTGAGCACAGTGTTCGGAGGCAGCCAGGTCGCCCTGCAGATAGCCGGCCAGCTTGCAGTCCGGCCAGGCCAGTGCGAGACTGGCCTAGGCTTTATAGACCCGGCTTTGGGAAAGCCTGTAGGATTGATGGGTGCCCGGTGGCGCCGGTAGGCTTCCGGTATATTCCATGTGACTAATCAATATTTTGTTAACGGGTGGCTAATATCCGAAGATACCGGCAGATATCAGAACATGTGTGAGGACACCCGCAGACACCTCAAGATATAGGCTCGCTATTCGGGCTTTGGCCACACAAAGCACTCTGCAGTTTGCCCTTATCACTCATTTTGTTACTACTATTGTGGTCTGGAGGAAACATCGTTTTCAACAGAGCCCCTTCACACCTGAATCGACGGTCGACAACGAAGCGAAACGGCGACGACTAAACGCCAAGAGCACTTACACGAAACACGATCGCACACTTAGGAGCTGGGAAATTCACTTCGCTCAATGACAACTTTCTCGATGGCAGCTAGCCAACGGCAAAAAGAAGAGTATATATCAACTACAAAGACTTTGCGTCCAGCTATGAGCCACCGCGGATGCTCCTTCTATTCCAGCTAGGTCTCCCTTTCCCCTCACTCACTCCCAGGCTAACAGTTGAAGGAAACAAACTCCGTCGCCCATAGTGTCCGCGCTTCCGGCTCTTGCTCGCTGCCCTCACAGCGTTCCCGTTTTTCTCACGGCTTCCCCGGTGGCTGCAGAGCTACAGTACCCTCCCGCATTCCTGCGTTCGAGATACCCACCCGAAACACAATCACATACCCCGAAGTCAAAGCGGGTTCCCAGAAGCTATCTAAACAACAAAGGAACTATCATGGGAGCATGCCGAGCAACATGTCATGGTTTCCAACTTGCTCTAATCTTGGCGTTTCTTTTCATAATGACTCGTTATCACTCGAGAGCATGGAGATATCTGTTTTTGGAAAATGTGGCTTCTCAGGATCGGATTACTTGAGGTTGACCGCATCAGATGCCACTAGTAGATGAATGTGGAGATGCAGGTGTCACTAGTACGTCATGTTAGGAGAATGGTCGATATGGTATAGGACACAGTGTCCGGTGTGACTGATAAGTCCATTGTGTATATTAGTAGCTCTTTCCTGCATGAGATTGAAAAAGGAAGGTAGTGGTGGTCTTCCCTTTTTCACCCCAAATCAAGGGTTTTTTACAACATGTGTTGGAATTAAAATTTCTTTCGGATATGCACTCTCTACGCATTAGAGTACGAAAAATCCGGTCATTCTTCCTTCGTTCCGGTTTTTTTCCTACTCTCTGAGTTAGACTTAAAGTTACTGCATTTGACATTTTCCCTTATGTCGCCACTCTCAATCCGTGGACTGAATATGAAATTCTGTTCTCACTTGTTTTCTCTTGTCTTCCATATTGTTTCCTTTAACTTCTTCTCTACTGCCGATACATGCTGCTCTTTCACTGTATCAATAGTAGGCCTTCCTGGATCTCTAAGCATCTCTCGCGCATACATTTTTCCGGTATATGGCATGACCATTGGAGCCGGTATTTCAATAATCTGCAGTCCGCCCAGGCCCGGTCAGATAGGCCCTCAAAACCGGACTGTGGCCAACAGTCTGGCCCGCCTTGTCATCAAAAGATCCCAGGCCGGCCACTTGCGAAGACAGATTGAGCAACCCCCGCGTAGCCAATATCCGCGTCCGCCCATCTGCCCCCGGGATTCTGTGAATGCTATTGAAATTCGCTATCTTTGTGAGGGCGGATCTGCTAGTGCCTTACATGACCACTTGCACACCTACCGCAAAGTGAGTGAATATTGCGCAACTCCCGAAGGCACTATGGCATATAGAACTGTGCTTACCGTTATTGCACTTTATACGTAGATAGTTTTCTTGTTAAGTCCGTGGATAGGTAGTTAGTATGGTGGACGGGATGGGCTGGCTTGGGATTACGTGGTTTGAACAGGGGGGTGAAGGCTTATAAAGGGCAGTAGTTAGATAGATGGGGAACAAGGAGCGAGAAAACCGACAACCTCATCGAAGGAGGCATTTTCTCAATGCTATCGCGACTTCTCTTTCTCTCTCCATCGTGAACTTCGTGATTCTATCAACTGCGTTTTTCCACCCCCGGTAGTGTGAGCGGTGATTGCCCCCCGGTAGTATCTTCCCTTGTCTTCGTTTTTCTTTCTTTTCTTTTCTTTTCCATTCGTACTACAATCTTCACCGACCGAAGTGATTTCACCGCTATCTACATCTTCTTCTTCCCTTGTTACCCGGAATCGACCTTTCACTACCCAATTACTTTGTTGCGCCTCTCTAGGGCAATGTCTTGTCTATTCACCAGATCAACCCGGTAACGGACAAAAACATAATCTTTCCGTTGACTACCACGTCCTAAACAAGCAAACACCACCACAACCAAGAGGCAAGAAGGGTTTATGGCGAATAAGTTAAATAGATAGCAGTAATCAGTACTTAGTATACCATTCACCAGCCCCCACAAAAAAAACAGAAGATACTGTGACACATCATTACACCGGTAGAGTGGTACCGATTTTTTCGGAGGTTAGTAGCCCGCGGCTGTGTGGGAGCAATGCCTTGCATCACCTGCCTGGCTGTTCGGTCGGTTTTATCAACGGACAATACGTTCAGTGATTCTAGTGTCGGCATAGGCTAGGGAGATTGATACGATAGTTCAAGCGGTCGTTGGGCTCTTTTCGCACACAAATAATGTTGGATTTTTTGACTGCTCATCACGTGCATATATTTCCATGCGGGCAGACTCTGAAACGCAACTACTATCATCCGTTACGCACCATTACTCTAACATCGTTCCACCAGTGTTAGCTCATACAACCTCCGACTACGATTCTGCATAAGTTAATGCAACAACATCAAACAACAATCATACGGCACTGAAACAGGAATACTCACGATACCCTAACGATACCCGAACGATACCCTCGGCTTCACACCCAACCTGCGGCTGGCCGCACTACCATTACCTCGGGAATTCTGCTGGAACCTCGGATCAGATTGAAAGTCCATGCCGAAACTACTCAGTGGGAGGAAGCGAGTACTAGCAGGATTGTGCATGCGCAGGAAGCATGACACGGAGGATGATCAGGATATAAGGAAGCCTGGTTTTCCCATTATTTGTTCACTATCAGTTCACTGCACTTCGTTCCTGTCTGTCTCTGTTTATCTTATTCTTCACTTCCGTTCGATTGCATTCCGCCTGTTCTTTCTTTCGATAAGTTCTTTAAGTTCTTCGTCACAGTCTTTTATATCTGCTATATACAAATCAACTTGCCTCAAATCCGTATCTGAACTCTGAATCCGCTGTGCGAGAACCTTGTTGCTAAAAAATAATTCTCATATCATACTCCGCGGGTATGTTAGCTCTATTATCTCAACGATACACACTTAGGTCACTTCTTTGGGTTAGTGTAGGCCCTGTCTACGTTTGCGATTAGGTCTATCATTGGTTGTGCGTGAGTGGGCTTGGCAAGGGTGATTCTCCTCAAATAGTCTTCTCACTTGGGCGACTAATACCGATACAACGAACAACATCACATACGATAAGTTCCACACACCCAACAGCTTAATCTAAATTTTCCCCTCCGACACCGCTTAGGGTCTGTTTGGCACAAATGGCACCATTCAGTTGGGCCACCGTTTTGGCTGTGAAAATGGCCTTCTCCCCATTTCGAAATCGAATGAAAAGGATTATTTATATGGGGGAACGGAACGGAACCGTTGTATCCAAACAGACCCTTAAGTTGCAATACCCACAACTCTACACCAACACAAGGAAACTCCTCCTTTCTTCTCTTAACACAGCCTTTTCTTCCACTGTGAGGAGCCAACCATACTCAATAACCAGCCCTGTCAACTGTGTGAGCAGTGAAGGGTGTAACGTGTCTTAGTATGCCCCCAATGATGGCCGCTGCTTCAATTCTACGAAATCTTCTAATTATAGGTGGAACAACAGTATCACCGATGATCGATCTGAACTCTTAACCATGTTATCACCCCTGGAGCACGGCTTACAGCATGGGGACATCCAAGCGCGCCGTGTCGAAGGGGTCGGGGAATGGCTCATCCAAACTGAGGAATTCAGAAAATGGTGCGGATTGGAAGGTGGAGGTGATGAGGCAGTTCTGTTTTGCTACGGAGGTCCGGGTGTTGGGAAAACATTTATCAGGTAACAGGAGTTATTCGCGGGGGATGGAAGGGAGCTCGTGCTAACAAGCTGTCATGATAGTTCACTAGTAGTGGACACGTTGCGTGATGTGGCCAGGGAACAAAACACCACCATTGGATATTATTACTTCGACTTCAGGGCCCGAAAGGATCTGTCTGCGGTTGATATACTAGGGTCCTTACTGAAGCAGATGATGAGTGAAATAGAAATTGTTCCCGGGGGAATATTGAGGGGCTTGCGAGAGCAGACAGACGCCATTTACGCAGACGAACCGCAACTAGTTAACATCGTGCAAATGCTGCAACTCATCACATCCTCACAGCCCACATTTTTGTGCATTGACGCCCTTGGCGAATGTGGTGGGGTTCAGCGGGCCAAGGTTCTAGAGTTATTGAAACAAATCGTTGAGAAGTCCCCGGGCACCCGAATATTCGCGACAGGGAGATCCCCTATTGGGGCCGAGATAGAAGAGCATCTCCCTGGACGAGTGGTAAGTGTATCCGCAGACCCCAGAAAAGACGATATTATCAGATACATTCGCTCTAGACTAGCCAAGGATAAAACCCAAGACGCGATGGATGGGTGTTTGGAAGAAGACATTCTGGAGAAGACTCTGGGAAATATATCGGGAATGTGAGTGGAGTCAACGGTGCTAGGAATCCAGCCCCTTGTTATCCGCTAACAGATATACTTAGGTTACTACTCGCTGCCTTACGCATCGAAGCAATTCTGCAAGGGTCGACGGTATCCCAGAGACGAGAAAGGCTCATGGGAATGACAAATGGATTGGGGTTGGAAGATATTTATGCTGCGGCGATAAAACGGATAAAGGCACTACGTGGTGATAAATCCAGACTAGGAATCGAAGCCTTAATGTGGATCACTTATGCGGAGCGGCCGTTGAGGGCTAATGAGCTCTGCCATGCTCTAGCAATTGAGCTAGGCTCTAGCGATTTCGATGCCAACAACGTCCCTTCAATGGCTGAAGTGGTTGGCTGCTGTCAAGGGCTTATCACCGTGGATAAGGAGACGTCGTGTGTCCGACTGATCCATTTTACGCTCCAAGAGTACCTTTCCCACCATTCGGATATTTTTGGTAGTCCTCACTCGGCAATAGGAGAGTCATGCTTGACGTACCTGAATTCCAGACATGTCAAATCCCTTTCAACTGACTCCTCTACCGGGGCTAAGGAAATACCCTTTCTAGAGTATTGTTCTCTAAACTGGGGGATCCATGCGAAAAGGGAACTCTCACAGCGGTCTAGATCACTTGCACTCCAGATGTTACAAGAGTATGATAGCCACGTATCTGCTAAATTAGTTTTAGGACAACCAAGGTATCAATTTGTGCATTCCGGTGCAGGTTCGCAGTTCAATGGACTAGACTGTGCATCTTACTTTGGAATTGTGGAGCTTGTAACAGCCTTGATAGAGATGAGCTCTTTTGATACCAACAAAAGGCGTTTTGGGGGATATACTCCCCTCATCTGGGCCGCTCAAAATGGACATGAGGAAGCAGTAAAAATACTACTTGAGAGGGGACGGGTCGACCCCGACAAACGAGATGAGGATGACGAAGGGCCGATCTCGCATGCTGCTCGCAACGGCCATGTGGGAGTGGTGCAAATACTGCTTGCGATGGAGAATGTCAACCCTAACAACCTAGGTTTTTGCGGAATGCCACCGATCTCACATGCGGCTCAGAATGGGCACGATGAAGTGGTGAAAGTGCTACTCAAACACAATGATGTCGACCCCGAACAACCAAAGTATGATGGTCAATCACCGCTATCATATGCAGCCCAGGCGGGCCATGAAGGAGTTGTCAAAGTACTGCTAAGGAGCAAGAATGTCATCCCCGACAGGCCTGACATTCTAGGCATGAGACCACTTTCATATGCAGCCCAGAATGGGCATGAGGGGGTTGTGGAGATGCTGCTTCGGCAGCCATCGGTCTGCCCTGACAAGCCATGTCGTTACTACGGCCGAACAGCGCTCTCATATGCAGCAGAGAAGGGACATGAGGAGGTAGTAAGAAGACTACTCGGGCGGGAAGATGTCAACCCAGACAAGCCGGATATGCGCGGGCGATCACCGCTCTCGTATGCTGCTTGGTCTGGACGCGAGGAGGTGGCCAAGATTCTACTCAGGTGCAAAGGGGTCAACCCTAACGACTCTTCTTATCATGGTCAAACGCCCCTCTCATATGCTGCGCAGAAGGGACATGAGGGAGTGGTGAAAATACTTCTTGAGCGGGAAGAGGTTAACCCCAACAAGAAAAATACTTGGGCCAAAACACCACTCTTATATGCAGCTCAGAAAGGAAATCTAAGCATGATGAAACTACTACTCGGGCGGGAAGATGTGGATCCCAATATCGCAGATCATACCGGCCAAACGCCCCTCTCATATTCAGTTGATAATGGACATGCGGAGATGACAAAGATTCTTCTCGGACGGGCAGAGATTGACCCCGACAAACCCTGTAACCATGGCAGTACACCCCTGTTGCGGGCTACATGGTCTAGGCACGAAGAAATTGTGAAAGCACTACTCGAGCGCGAAGATGTCAATCCCGAAAGCCAAAGCAAGGGCGGCAAAACACCCCTACTGCATGCCGCTTTTAATGGGCATGAGGGACTGGTGAAAATACTGCTCAGCAGAGAAGGGGTCAACCCAGACAGGCAAGATCATGCAGGGCAAACACCGCTTATGGCTGCTGCTACGCAAGGGCATGACGGTGTGGTGAAGATTCTCCTCGGGCGGCAAGACGTGACCCCTGGCAAGCCTGATTATCGCGGCCAAACGCCTCTCATGTCTGCATACACGAATGGCCATAAGAGAGTGATAGCGCTTCTGGAGGCTGCGGAAGAGGTCAAACCAAAGCGGAAGTAGGAGGGTCCGGGACACCGCATGGTGGCATACTTCTGAGAGGGGAATGCGCGTATGTGCTATTATCCTCTTCTAGAACTCCATGTCTCAGTCCGCAAGATGGAGATTTACGAGGGTTGGTCAACAAAGAGCAGTAGTCTCTGGCTAGTAAGGTGAACTAGTTCTATTGTACCGAGAAGGTTCTGGTAATAACTTCCTGTTTTCCTTTATCGTATGATACTTAATTTTTCTCTGGGCGTAATTTCTTGTACACCCTTTTATTTTTCTCTGCCATTTCTCTCTCGTTCCTTAACTCTCCCCTCACCCTCTTTCATGTATCACAGACAACCCTAATACATTACGTTTGTTTGCATGGAAAGGGCAGTATATAGAGGTGCAAAAATCTTTCATGTGATCGAGAGCAACTCTACAAAGACAGTATCTGTGGTGCGTTGATGGTTACCACATATGACACGGCCAGATATAATTCGATAACTCACTTTGCGGATCCCCGCTAGCCGCCTTGTTATATAGACGTTCGTCTGCAAGGCAAGGGAGGCCAACCAAGCACTCTTTTCACACCCTATGACCCCCACCTCTTTCGCGATCTAGTTGATCGCATGAAACATTCCAGCTGAAGGTACGCTAATCCGCCTTGTGCCGTAACTTGGTAGCCATTAAGCGACTGCAGGACTCTTTTCCAATTGTGAGGAGAATGTATAAGTGGAAAGGTGTAGCGTCTTTCAACTCCAATAGTGGTTTAGGAAAGAAGAATTAAATAAACCACAGCGCGGTAGGGCTATGTCTCCTAGAGAATTTGAATAGGCAGAGGTTGTGTTCAGGAGTTTCTTGGAGATCTTGGTTTTTTCCCATCCTTTTTTTTTCCCGTTCTTTTTTCCAAATTAATATTAGATGACGGGATATACTAACCCGGCTGGGTCAGCCTAGTTAGAATTAATCCTCTGTCATCATTTGGTAGACGGATGCTAACGAAATCTCACACAGGTATTTCTAGCGCGTATTTTTAGGATGCTATGATCTGCTCGTGGCGAGAATCAGTCCTGGGTGCAACTATAATTCCCCGCAATACATATGGATCATATTGGCATAGCTCAAGTCAACCCCACAGTCAAGATCAAATATTCTATGACCCAATCGCGTGCTCCTAGGGAGTGGGAGGTGACAGGGGTATAAATATAGTTATGAGATCCGGATGGGAGGAGTACTCGGTGGAAAGATGAAGAAGTACAGAGATGCCAAGGAGGAAACGTGTATATATTTATCGGAGATGCGCCTTGCTTATCCAGATATCTATGGTTGAGCAGGAGGTTTAAATACAGAGAACTTCACGACCCATCATGGCCTGGCGGGAATCCTTCCGGAAACAATATGACTCCCCAACACGCACTGTGTTTCGACCCATTCCTCGCTCTGCTCCCCGCGCATTTCCGGATATGTCTACGATCCTTATACTAGTATACAAACAAGGTATACTCGCTCCCCCTCCGTGATTGATAATGAGTGACAAAGAAACTAGTAATAAACAACTAAGAAATATAGGAAAGGTACCAACACACAATATGCTCGGGCACGGGGTGATCGCCGGTGATTTTCAACAATAAAGGCCCTAGTCATTATAGTTGTGGTTGGGATACTGATCACTGTTAGAATATTCACAAAGGTTCTATTTCTACGACACGGCTACTACAACAAATGTCTAGATGAGGAGAACTTTGGTTTGGAGATTGTTTTGGAGGTATAGAAGTTGAAGCGATGGCTTGTATGGACTAAAGGTTAGATGCAGCGGAGATGTTTTGGGAACATGGAAAAATCACACTAGGATGTGTCGAAGGTTTGGAACTAAGGTTAGGTGGAAGTTGGAACGAACAGGTGTCACACTATCATGTTAGCGAAACAGGCACCGGTATCATGATTGTTAAGGAAGCGAAAACTCTGCATATAGCCGAGACGAAGTCAAGGGATTCAGAGATGAGATGTGTCGGATAGTTGAGGGTGTGGTTTGGAAACAAAAAGACGGTTATGGAAGAATCGACTTGAGCGAAGGACAAAGAGCAAAGTTTTTCGTGCAGAAGAGTTTTTGTGTATATATAGGACGCTGCTGGCAGTACACAATGGACAAGAACTCCAATACACTCTCTACTGATCATAGCCTATTTTGAAGAATTACTAATGTTGTTGTAATCGCCAGGGTTCCGAATAGTCTGACCGGTCAAGTCTTGGATGCAGGACTAGGCTGGCTAGTCCTGGTTGATGTCAATGACTGGACCCGACTAACTCGGGTGGTCCGGTCCGGTTTAGACTGGGCCCAGACCAGTCCTTATAAAACATTGCATGCGAGTCGGAATGGCAGGCTCTCGATACAAGTTGATAGAACATCCCGGAGAGGATAGTATGTGGTGGAAATGCGATTACCCGATGGATAAGTAGCATCATACCCCCATTGTTATTTAGTGCACCAAAAATAGTTTCGATACTTGAGAACCCATTTGAGCCACCCCTAATCTAAGCAACTATCTCCACCATATGATCCATGGAAGGAATAGATTTAATTAAAAAAAGGTTTATTTAAACGTAATATATTGTGAACAAAATAGAATATCCTCTTGCTTGGCGGGCCTGGTCGGACCAGTCCTGGTTGAGTCGGTTTCGATAACCCTGACTGTCTAGTCGGTCCAATTTCAACCACTAGACTAGACTTGACTTTCGACCTGACTAGCTAGTCCAGTCCAGTCTTCCGCCAACCATTCGGAACCCTGGTAATCGCAGTTGAATCCGCTTGTGGTTACACCCATTGTCACAGAATTTATTTCTGACCGTGAGTATCGAGGCTGAATTAGATGCCCAGCATTAAAGTCATTTTCTGCTACTGTTGTCATTGGGCTTTCGGGTATGTACTCTGTACGCATTTGTGTATGATACTACAAAGCCGGTCACTCTCCTTGAGTTCCGGTTTCCTACTCTCCGAGTTAGACTTGCTGCATTTGACTTTTTCCTTCATGTCACCTCTCAATCAATCGACTGGATACGCAATTTTGTTCTCATTTGTTTTCTCTTGTCTTCCATATTGTTTCCTTAACTTCTTCTCCACTGCCGATATACGTTGCTCGTTCACTGTAACCCCCGATTGGTGGCTTGCTCGCAACCTAGGGCACTCTCAAGAGAGTGCATCACGGCTCAACGCCAGTAACAGCTCAACGCAGGTTTCACGCCCAATCCAGACCAAAGTCCCACTATACGAAAATTAAAGATGTAAAAGAGAGAAAAAAGTAAGACGTATTTTCGAAAACTTGAAACAATGTGTGAGAAAGTTGGAAGGACATTTAAAGCATCAGAGAGTGTTTAGTAGTGGTTCGTGATTCTTAAATTCACATACAAATTGAAACTTGCGTTGAGCGGTGAGGCACTCTCTTGAGGGTGCCCCCGCTTGCGAGCAAGCGAGCAATCGGCGGAGCCACAACCTTGGCACGGTTATAAATAGTAGGCCTTCCTGGCCCACTGAGATCGAATGAAGTTCTTAAGCATCTCTTGCGCGTACATGTTTCCGGTATATGGCTTGACCATTAAACTTGTTTTCAATAGCTACAGTTAAGCTCATCTCGAGTGATATTTGATGATCCTTAATTCACTCATATATCAACCCCATTTGTGCGAAACTGTTACAATAGATGCGCGTAGAACATGTACCGGGTGGTGGTAGTGCTGCGTACGATTTTCCGCAGTTGGATGATTTCTTAGTGGTGGCCATTCCTTGTTGTTTTGACGCTTTCTTTCTTTTCTGCTCTCTCTCTCTCCCTCTTAAAAATCCAAGATTATCGCCTTCAGGGATACAATTCGCAACAGAAACTCCACCCATCAGAGATGAGAGCACTACAGAGCTCTTCGGCAGAGGTTTTGACTCTGACAAATTTCCTATCTGTTACCTATAGGGGAACCAGGTGTCAAATACCAGGCTGTGATCAATAGTACTGTGGTGCTAAACGAGAAAGCGCTGTGAAGGGTTAGGCTGTATCAATAATTGCCAGAAGATAGGATTCACAATATTGGTGAGCGAGAAAAAGTTGTTGGTACCGTCTCCAATTTTACGCAGCTTTGTTGATTGCAAAAAGTTTCCAAATGTGCGAGAGCCTTTTTCGAGTGCTCTAGGTGTTGTCGTTTGTGGGGGAATAGTGGTGGGAAGGGGGTAGATTGCGACAAAATTGCATAAATCCCTAGCTCTCTAAGTTACCCTCATACTAAAGCGCAAAAAATATGCTAATTTCTACTGAGAAAGTCTAGTGAATTGTGTTTTAATTCTATATTTCTTTCGGAGGAGTTGTGAGTACTGAAAATCAGCCGTAAATTTTGGGGGGATGTAGAAGACCTCTCTCGCCAAGGTTGTGGAGTCACGAAACAAGTCTTGGCGAAAGCTTAGTCAGCAAACCTGGTTGAATAGCACTACACTCTCGAGGCAGAAATTCACACAATATATTATTATGACACAAGGTGCTCGAGTATTGACGCATCTGTAAATAGCCTCAGTGGCTTTCTGTATTTCCCTTAAGAATTGAGAATTGTCTATGCTTTTGCGTGGTGAAGCAGGCTGTTAAGGCAGTTGTAGTCCTATGGGGGATTTGTTTCTCCTCAGCAGCGATTGGAACATGTTCTCTCGGACTTCTCCATCCAAGTTTCCTGTTACTAGATCGCATTAGTCAACCATTCTCCAGGTTCCATAACGAGCCTTTACTTTGGCACGTTAGCAAGGGTAACCGAGCATTTGGCGCTGCAACCTTACACCACCTGGCACCGGAACCCCGCCCCCTCACTCCCGAATCCACGATACCTTTACCATAGCAAAAAAATCTCAATAAAGCAGATGGGTAATATACAAGATATTAATTAGGATTATATATATGTTTTATTTTTAAATATTTATTTGGTTGTGGTTTGGTAGTTGTTGTGTCGGGTGTTGGCAAGGAAGAGCAGCTGTTGCAGGTTGATGTTCGGTTATTTATGCTGAAGTGCAATACCGTAGTACAGTACAGTGCTGAAAAAGAAGAAATCAGGGATAGTGTATCTACTCTATGAAACGCGAGAGGGGCGGTAAACAATTGTCACTATTAAGAAAACACACTTGAACAGAAACCTCACAAGTCAGAATCAATTCAAGACCATTAAGCTAACCCGCAAACCATTTACCCGAAGCTAATCCAAAGAACGGCACAGCAGAGAAAAAATATCCAACCGCAAAGAAAGCCCAACCTTACTGGTTGTCCAACTAACTAGGTACAGGAGATCCCCCTCTTGTCATCCGCGACCACAAATTTTCCTTCCTCGGTTCACAGTCCAAACGGTTCCTCCGTTGGGGTATGTTGCCTTCGTAGTCGACTCGTGGGGGTTGGTGGGGAGAGGGCGCAAGAGAAGCGAGAGATCTGAGATCGTAAAATGACAGTGAGCCCCTGCCTGCCAAGACTAGGCAACAGCCATCCCTGCAGAAAACGTGACGCCTTCCCAAGCACAGATCATGAAGCTGTACTCGAGTACCCGTTCCAAGGTTCCCACCACTTCGAATTCCGCTAAGCGACCTTCGAACTACGGAGGCACTCCGGTGGAGTGCCTCACAACTCAACGATTCTCACAGCTCAACGATAGATTCACGCTTTATTTCAAAAAAGACTCCCACTATACGAAAAGAAAGTTGAAAAAGAGAGGGAAAAAAATGGGAAGACTTATTTGCAAAGACCAGAAACAATGTATGGGAGAGTCAGAAGGGCGTTTAAAGCATCAGCGGATGTTTAGTAGTGGCTCGTAATTCTTAAATTCACATACAAATAAATCTATCGTCGAGCTGTGAAATATCGTTCAGCTGTGAGGCACTCTCTTGAGAGTGCCCCGGGTTGCGAGCAAGCGAGGAATCAGGGGTTGTTGCGGAGCTAGAACCTTGGCACGGCTATCTCCAATACTTAAGTTATTTGTAACTAGCTAAAAAAACCGCAAAGTGAGTAAAGCCAAATTAGTACCGATCGAAGAGCCGTGAGGTTTCTATTGGAGAGTCAGAAACAGTCAAATCTGCGACCAGGGACGCTAGTCGTCTTTTGGGGTCATCCGAGAACAGTAGTTCGTTTGAGATTCGAGATTGTGATGATACTGAGTCACTTTGTCGCCGGAAGCTTCGTAACTTTAAACAACTATCTTTTGACTAATCTGGGCATAGCGTCCTGGTAGCGAATTTTATCGTTTGAGACACTCCAAGGGATACCGTAAAAACTAAAATAAACGAAAAATGTGCTATGTAGTCCAGAATTCCCTACTTTAGAAAAGGGGCGAAAAACACTGCAAAAAAAGAGCTGTTCAGCCGCTCTGAAAGATGTATAAAAGCAAAAAAATGCCAGACCTTACCAGAGGAGGCAAGTCCAACGACATAGCACATTTTTCGTTTATTTTAGTTTTTACGGTAATACATGTAAAGTGGCTTAGCTGTAATTTTATTTGCCACTCTAGTCCCCGAGTTCCGTACCGGGGGTAGTGCATCTCCCCATAAATTTGGTGTGACACTAGCGCCCCCACTTTCGTTTAACCAGGCCCCGCTTTTCTTCCACAGCCGGGAATATCATCAACCAACGATACTCACCAACTCCAGTCCTTCAACAGAGAAAGCAATAAATAGTCGAAGATGTCTCGTTATACCATCAAGGGTAATACAGACTGCCTCAACTCTTATATTAATAATGTGTCCAACAACAACTATACTGTTGCCGACGATCGGTCCCAACTCCTAACCTGGTTATCACCACTGGATCCCGGTTTGCGGCATTGGGATATCCAAGAGCGCCGTGTGAAAAATGTTGGGGAATGGCTAATACAGACTAAGGAATTCAGAAGATGGTGCGGATCGAGTGGGGAAGGTGATGCTGATAGGGCTGTTCTGTTTTGCTATGGAGATCCGGGGGTGGGGAAGACATTCATTAGGTAAGTGGGATCATCATTTGCCGATACAGGGAGTTGAAACGAATACTAACAGGCAGCGATAATAGTTCGCTCGTGGTGGACAGACTGTGCGGTCAGGCCGCAGGTCAAGGCACCTCCGTTACCTGCTTCTACTTCGACTTCGCGGCGCAAAAGGAGCAGTCTGCGGCTAGCATTCTGGGCTCCTTGCTGAAGCAGATCGTGAGCGGAATGGAGAGGGTCCCAGAGGAAATATGGCGGGCCTTGCGAGAGCAGCAAAAGACTGTTGGCGGGCTCAGGCTTCAACTGGAGGGCGCCTTAAAGATGCTACAGCTCATTACATCGTCACAGAACACATTTATTTGTGTTGATGCCCTAGATGAATGCGCTGGAGCGCAACGGGCCAGGTTCCTAGACTCGATGAGCGAAATTCTTGCCAAGTCGCCAAGCACTCGAATATTCGTGACCGGGAGGCCTCATATCCTAGCGGAGGCCGAGAGACGACTTGTCGGACGAGTGATAAGTGTATCATTAGGCCCCACCAGAGAGGATATCATCACATACCTTCGCGCTCGTCTGCGAGATGATCAAACACCAGAGGCCATGGATGAGAGGCTGGAGGAGGACATTCTGAAGGGGATTTCGGAGAATGTATCAGAAATGTGCTTAACCGATATGATCCCGGGAATCCCGTCCTACATTATTGGCTAATGAATATATTTAGGTTTCTACTCGTCTCGCTGAACATAGAGGCAATCCTAGAAGAGCCGACAATACACCGGAGACGAGAACGGCTCAGTAAAATCACTGATGGGTTAGGGTTAGGAGACGCCTATTGTACGACGATTGAACGGATAAAGGCGCAGGGTCGGGGCAAATCACGGCTGGGAATTGCGGCTTTGATGTGGATCAGTCATGCGGAACGGCCCTTGACTGCAGAAGAGCTCTGCCACGCCCTGGGAGTCGAGCTAGGCTCCACGGAGTTCAATGCTGGAAACGCCCCTTCTATATCCACAGTTGTGAGCTGCTGCCAAGGCCTTATTAGTTTGGATAAGGAGGCGTCAGTTGTACGACTGATCCACTTTACCCTCAAAGAATATCTCTCCACCCATCATGATATTTTTAGTAGACCTCATGCGGTCTTGGCAGAGATCTGCCTCACCTATCTGAATTCGAAACATGTCAAGGCCCTTTCACCCCATCCCTCTTCCAACTCCCGAGAAACGACCTTTCTAGAATATTGCTCTCTATACTGGGGAGTCCATTCAAAAAAAGAGCTTTCGGAACTGGCCAAGTCACTTGCACTAGAGCTCTTCCAGGAAAACGGTGGCCCGGGCCACCTATCGACTCAATTTCTTGTAGATAGAGCGCTAGATCTGGACAATCGGCATTTTGGGGCCTATTTTCCGTTTGATGGACTGCACTGGGCATCGTTTTTTGGAGTTGTTGAGATTGTGGCCGCTTTAATAGAGATGGGACATAGGGATCTTAACGGAGGAGATTTTCAGGGATATACTCCGCTTTCATGGGCTGCTTGTAATGGACATGAGGAAGTGGTGAAACTATTGCTTGGACAGGAAGCGATCGATCCCGACAAGCCAGGTCATTACGGCCAAACACCACTCTGGCGTGCCGCCAGGGGTGGACATGAGGAAGTGGTAAAATTATTACTCGAGCGGGAAGAGGTCAGCCCTGACAAGCCATGCGATTATGGCAGCACACCGCTCACGAATGCCGCCTGGAAGGGACATGAGGGAGTGGTGAGAATACTACTCGGACAGGAGGAGGTCAACCCTGACAAGCCAGACGATTACGGCAGGACGCCACTGGCTTATGCCGTTCCCCAGGGGCATGAGGGAGTGGTGAGAATACTGCTCGGGCGGGAGGAGGTCAACCCTGACAAGCAAGACTGTTGCGGCAGGACACCGCTCTTGTATGCTGCTTGGGAGGGACATGGCGGAGTGGTAAGGATACTGCTCGGGCGTGGAGAGGTCAACCCTGACAAGCCAGACAACCACTGTAGTACACCGCTCTCCCTTGCTGCTGAGTTTGGACATGAGGATGTGGTAAAAATTCTACTCAGGAGTCAAGAGGTCGATCCCGGGAATCTAGATAATGATGGCGACACACCGCTCGCATGTGCTGCCACCGGTGGGTGTGAGGAGGTGGTAAGAATACTACTCGAGCAGGAAGGAGTTAACCCAGACAAACCAAATCATACTGGCCAAACACCCCTCTCGATTGCTGCTCGGAAGGGACATCAGGATGTGGTAAAAATACTACTTGGGCGGGAAGATGTTGACCCTAACAAGGTCGATAATAATGGCCAAACGCCACTCCAGCACGCAGCTAAGCACGGCCATCACGGAGTGACCGAGCTACTCCAGCATCACGAGCGGTAACCCATGCCGCGCTCTCAGCGGTGGAGACATCGCCCCTTTGCGATCCCGCTATTCCCTCCCTTTGCAGCCCATTTCTCATAGCAGCTGTCGTTGGACACAATCTTTTCTAGTGGAAGGAAATCCTGTGTGATGAGGGCGCATATCATATAGCTGTTAAGAAACCCATCTGAAACTCTGTGTCTAACTTGGGTGCGTGGCGGCACTACTTCCCAGGGTTCCGAATAGTCCGACCAGTCAAGTCTTGGAGGCAGGACCAGACTGGCCCGTCCTGGTTGATGTTGATGACTGGACCCGACTAACGTGGGTGGTCCGGTTTGGTTTGGACTGGTCCCAGACCAGTCTTTGTAGAAGATCACATGAGAGTCGGAGTGGCACCCGGGCCCGCGCTCGCTGGGAATTGATAGATAGCTATAGTAGGATTTTAAAGCCGCTTGCCACGGTATAAATCAACAGGCCCTCAATACAGGTTGATAGAGCATCCTGGAGAGGATAGCATGTGGTGGAAATGCAATTACCCGATGGATAA
>Ga0307513_10003445_pt1 | contig 21418 bp, 17 predicted proteins | sample 15_EM_MG_FD_202174 | JGI IMG/M metagenome (GOLD analysis project Ga0307513, IMG submission 202174) | Populus trichocarpa ectomycorrhiza microbial communities from riparian zone in the Pacific Northwest, United States - 15_EM | ecosystem: Host-associated > Plants > Roots > Unclassified | place... | reverse complement strand
GTCGGCGATCCGCTCCACGTCGCGCAGCACGGCCTCGATCTCGGCGGCCCGGCCGACCTGCACGTGCTGCTGACCGATGCGGGGCACGACCCCGGCCCGCAACGACGCCACGATCGCGTCGCGTTCCCGCGGACGGATCCGGCCGGCCGGGGCCGGCGTGGTGGAAGGGGTCAACGGAGCAACTCCTGGAGGACATCGTCGTCGACTACGAGGGTAGCGCCATCGGGGACGACGGGTTCCCCGACGGTGTCGATCGCCACCTCATTGAGTACGTCTATTGCGCCGTCCGGGAGCACGCCGTGCGCGCCGGCGAGCGCTGCGAACTCGTCCCGGGTCCAGCAAGGCCGCTCGGCGAGCGCGCGCAGCAGCCCACTGTGCGCCGGGTCGAGGCCGGCTATCGCGTCGGTGTGGTCGACTGCGATCACCGCCGCCGCGCCGTCGGCGTCGGCATCCGGGTCCGCGTTGAAAATGCTGGCGAGCAACGTGGCGACCGCCGCGCTTTCGTCGATCTTCCGGCGGATGGCCGCAGGGTCCAGCCGCAACTCGTCGCGTGTCGTGTCGTTCTCGCCGGGTAATGTCCCCGCATCGGACCACGGCAGGGTGAAGCCGCCGCGCTGCGGGTCGGCCGTCCTGACCACTACCGGTTCGTCGGGCCCGCCAGCCACGCTGAAGTTGTGCAGCCGTCGGAACACCAGTGCGGGGTCCAGGCCGAGGATCCGGTAGATGCGGGTCAGCGCCGCGACGGCGGCCGGGGGAAGCCCCGGTGCGACCGCCGCGGCGACCGAGATCAACCAGCCGCCGGCGACCTCCCGCTCTGCGGTGACCAGCCTCGCGACCCGCCGAGGCAGCCGGTCGATGGCCACCCCGGTGGTGAGCAACCAGCCCAGCCGCGCGGTGAGGCGCGGCCGCTGCGCGACCGGGACACCGCACGCGGCCGCCAGATCGGCAACCGTGTCCAGCGCCCGTACCCAGGCCGTGCCGTGTGGGGCGACCGGCCCGATCGCTGCCACCACGGCCGCCGCGCACCGGGCGATGGTCGCCGCGGCGAGGAACTCCGACCCTGGGCGTTCGGCCTCGGCCACCCCGCCACGGGATCGGCCAGGGCCACCTGCCGGCCTGTTCCACACCGGGGTGCCGGAGCGGAAGAGCACCACCGGCCCGGCGGCGAGCGCCGGAGCGCCGAACCGGACATCCGGCTCGGCACCCACCCCGAGCAGCGCCAGCACCTCGATCAAGGCCGCGGCCTCGTCGCGGGCCATCCGGCCCGGCGAGGCTGTCGGCCAGAACGCAGCGAACTCCGCCCCGTCGACGACCGCCAGCTCGCGCCCGTCGAAGCGGGCCTCCGTCCACACCCGCAGGGCGCCGAACCGGCCACTGTCCGCGTCGAGCAGATCCGGGGGCAACAGCGCCGCGACGGCGAGGGACCCCCGGCTCTGCGGAAACCGGGCCACCAACCGGCGGTACGGATCCAGGGCGCCGGCGATCTCGTCGATCAGCACCCCGAGCGCCCGTCCGCTGCGCGGATCGGCCAGTACGTCGGGCAGATCATCGCGGCACACCAGGGTTGGGCTCAGCCCCGGGTTCGCCGGCTCGTAGCGAATCCGCAGGCCCGGCAGGTCGTCGGGGGGCACCAGCCCGGGCCCGAAGGTGTGCCGGTAGCGCAGCGCGAACAGTCGGGCGAACTCATCCGCGCACTGGGTCTGCGCGCTACGCGGCACCAGCAGCGGGTGGTGACGCACCCACAGCCGGGCCCACTCGACCGGCACCGGCGTCCCGGACGCGGCGAACCTCGCCAACTCCACACGCAAAGCCATGGGCGTAGTCCGCACCGGGCTGTGGCGTGTTGCGGCCAGCACGTCCAGCAGCTCCAGCAGCCTTTCGAGCGGGCCCGACAGCTCGGTTGCCTCCCGCCCGTACCGGTCCCTCAAACGGCGTACCTCGGCGGCGATTGTCGGCAACTCGTCGCGCGCAGCCGGTCGGTGCCCGGCATCGTGCAGCACCCGGCGTTCTAGTCCGAAACAGAACAGCAACACCAAGCCGGCCGGCACCTCGGCCCGACGGCCGCCGGCTAGCCAGCCGAGATAGGTCCCACGGGCAGCCGGCGACAGCAGGTGATATGCCAGCTCGGGACCAAGATCATCCACGGTGGACCCCGGTCCGCCGGACACCACCGGCAACTCAGGATTGATCAACGCCGGCTCGATTCGGCCCGCCACACCGCCGAGGTACCCACCGACGTAGAACAGGCCACCGGGGATAACATGTCCAGCGACGTCCACCCGCTGGCCGTGCGGCACCCACCGGCCCTCGATCGAGGTGAGGTAAGGCGACTGCACCACGGCCCGACTGTATCCGTCCATCAGCATCGACACCTTCACTGGAATGGGGCACCCGACACGGTGACTGAGACATCCATCGATGACCCGACCGCCGGCTCCGCCGAGCCGGACGTCGAGGGCGAATCCGGAACACCGTCGTTCGAGGCGATGCTGAGTACGGCCGAACGAGACCTCGACGCCACCCTACGCGGGGCCAACGCAACGCTCCGCGAGCTGAAAAAGGCGCTCGCCGCCGCTCGTACCGGACAGATCCGCGACCTTCGCAAGGCGCTCGCGGCGGCCGGAGCTACTGCCACCTCGCTCGCCGCCGACACCGCAGCTCTAGGCGACCGGCTCGACGTCGATGAGCAGGAATATCTGGCCTCCGGCGCGTATGTGAAGGAACTGCTCGCCGCCGCCGAGGCGCAGGGCCTGACGATCGTCGAGGAGGACAACCTCCTGCTGTGCTATCCGTCGCTGCTACGGGTGCTGCCCGCGGACGCCGCCATCGAGATCGACAAGGTCCGCGAGCGCCGGTTGCGCCCATCCGTCCTGGTCGCGTCGCTAGTCCGGGCTCAGGAGCGCGACGTGCGCTTCAAGGCGGACGCCTTCCTCGACAGTCTGCGAGCCGCGTACGAACTGCTGGTGTCCGGCGAGGGCAAGCGGCCGGACGGCGTGGTGCGGCTGCTCGACATCTGGGCCGTGCTGACGATCTTGCCCGGTCAGCGGGCGCAGTACAGCAAGCAGGAGTTCGCCCGCGACCTGTATCTGCTCGACCGCAGCGGAGTCACCCACACGGCCCGCAGCCCGCGCTGCCTGCGGTGGTCGGCGAGCACCGGCACGAAAGGGCCGGGCACCCTGGTCACGGTCGCTCCCAGCGGCCAGCAGCAACGATATTGGGGGGTGTCCTTCACGGTCATCGAGCCGGATCCGGCGCTGTCGTGACGGAAACCGCCATCGGCGTCGCCGAGTACGTCGACTTCGTCGCCCGGGAGTATCTCACCGGTTACATCGACGGCGGCGGCGCGGCCGTCAAACTGTTGGCCGTCGGTGACGACGCGACCCGCACGCAGCTGGCAAGTGGATTCCGCGAGATCGACGGCGGGTTCGCGGTCGCCACGGTGGACGCCGCCGGCACCCGCGTTCACCTGGTCGACCAGCTCTTCACGGCGATCGCCCGCCAGCTGGACTGGGTGGCGCTGGCCGCAGCGGTGGTGCGGTCCGCGCTTGAACGCACCGCCTTCCCCGCGCCTGGTGACGACGCCGACATCGATCTGGGCGCCATCGCTCGCCACCACGGCGTGGACCCGGCGGAGCTGTACCGCAGCGTGCGTCGTGCGCTGGAGCAGATCGTGTTGCGGGATATCGAGCTCAGTCACGAGTTCCGGGTCGCCATGCTGCGGCTGTGCCAGGAACGTCTCGGCCGCGGCGACGTCAGCCTCGCCGAGCGCGAGACCGTGATCGGCTGGCTGTGCGGGGAACGCCTGCCCGCGGCCGCGCTGCGCAGGGTGTCGTTGCAGGCCAAGGTGGCCCGGCACAATGCCCGCCCGCTGCTCGTGTCGCTGACCCGGTGGCTGCGCATCGCCGGCCGCCGCGGCCTGGTGCTGCACCTCGATCTCGACCGGCTCGCCGTCGTCCGGCGACCGCCGCCCGGGCTGCGCGACGGCCACTACTACTCGAAGGCTGCGACGCTCGACGCGTACGAGATGCTGCGTCAGCTGATCGACGCGACGGATGAGTTCGACGGGCTTTTCGTGGCGGCCACGTTGCCGACCTCGCTCGTCCAGGACGAGGTGCGCGGACTGCCGGCCTATACCGCTCTGCAGTTGCGGGTCAGCGACGAGGTCCGCGACCGGCGGCGGGTCAACCCGTACGCGACCATGGTCCGGGTCGGCGGCCGCTCCGAGGCGGGGTCCTCGTGACCGCAGGAAGGCACGGCATGACGAGCATGAACCACGACCCGGCCGGGCGGGTGACGCAGCGCCGGGCGATCGAAGCGCTGCGGGCTGGTGTCCCCAGCCGCGACGCCGTCGCGGCACTCGGCAGCGGTCAGTCGGCGATCGAGGACCGGTTCGTCGCGCTACGCGAGGCTGCCGCTGGCGGCACGGCAGGCGGCTTGCTGCTCGGCGGCGGGTTCGGGGCCGGTAAGAGTCACCTCCTCGAGCATCTGGCCCGGCTCGCGCTCGATGCGGGCTGCACGGTCAGCCGGGTCGTCATCAGCAAGGAAACCCCGCTGCATGACCCGGCGAAGGTCTTCCGTGCCGCCGCCGACTCCGCGATGCGAGCCGGGCAGGCGCGTCCGGCGATCATCGAGGCGGCCGGGTCATTGGACATCGACGGCCGGGCGTACGCCGAGTTGTTGCGGTGGGCGTCGTCGAGTGGTTCCGCGCTCAACGAGCGGTTCCCCGTCACCCTCGCGCTGTTCGCGCACGTCCGCGACCGGGACGCGGTGTTCGCCGACATGATCCTGCGGTTCTGGTCCGGAGACCCGATTGCCGTTCCCGAGCTACGCCGAAGGCTGCGCGAGATCGGCGAACAAATCCCCGCCCTGCCGCCGGTTGCCGCGGCTGAGCTGGGCCGGCAACGCCTCCGGTTCGCGTCGCGGTTGCTCACCGCCGCGGGTTCGTCCAGTTGGGTGATTCTCTTTGACGAGGTCGAACTCATCGGACGGTATTCCCTGCAACAGCGCGCGAAGTCCTATGCGGAACTGGCCCGCTGGATGCGCGGCGAACACGGCAAAGCGATTCCGATCGCTGCGGTGTTCGCGATGACCGACGATTTCGAGGCTGCGGTCATCACGGGCCGAAACGACCGGGAACTGATACCGGCGAAGCTGCGGGCAAAAGACACCCCGGAAGCGACCGCGCTCGCCGCGACGGCTCAGGTCGGCATGCGGATCATCGATCGGGAGACGCACCTACTCACCCCGCCGGACGACATCGAGCTCAAGCATGCGTACGTCCGCGTACGCGAACTGCACGGCGCGGCCTTCGACTGGCAGCCACCGGACGTGACCGGCCTGGAGCGCCTCGGCGCCACTCGGATGCGGCAGTACGTGCGGGCCTGGATCAACGAATGGGACTTGGTGCGGCACGATCCCGGTTACCGCCCGGAAACCGAGATGGTCGACCTGCCGACCGACTACCGCGAGGACCCCGACCTGGAACGCGCAACCGCCGACTAGCCGGCAGCTCACAAGCGGTGTCGTCGGTCCGACGTTGCCGCCAACTGAGGTTCCTGGCCACGTACAGTCCAAACCAGGGGTTCTCATGCCCGAGGTTCGGTTGCGCTTGCTCGGGCCGGTGGAGTTGCTCGTCGACGCCCGGGGCGTTCCGCTCGGGCCGGCCCGGCAGCGCACGGTGCTGGCCGCCATAGCGGTGGACGCCGGCCGCACGGTGCCGGTCGACACGCTCATCGCTCGGGTGTGGGACGACGATCCGCCCGGCGAGGTCCGTGCGGTCGTCTACAGCTATGTGGCCCGGCTGCGACGGGTGCTGCGTGCCGCCGGCGACCAGGCGGTGCTGGTCCGGCGCTCCGGCGGGTACGTCCTCGACATCGACCCGGAGTCGGTGGATCTCCTCGAGTTCGGCCGGCTGATCCACTCGACGGAGTCCGATCTCGAGCGGGCGCTCGGCCTGTGCCGGGGCCCGGCCCTCGCCGACCTGTCCGGGGAGTGGGTGGCCCGCACCCGCCACCTCGTGGACCAGCAACGCCTGGATGCGCTGCTGCGGTGGGCGCGGCTCCAACTGGTTGCGGGGCATCCGACCGCGGTGATCGACGCCCTGCGCGGGCCGTCGGCGCAATACCCCCTGGTCGAGCCGCTGGCCGCGGTGCTGATCGAGGCGCTCTACCGCGACGGGCGGGCCGCCGAGGCCCTCGACCGGTACGCGAACGTCCGCCGATACCTGGTGGACGAGCTGGGCACCGAACCGGGCAGCGAGCTCCGCGAGCTGCACCAGGCCGTCCTGCGCGGCGAGGACCGGCCGGCCCGGCGAAGCCCGGCCACGACGCTGCCGGCCGGCGCCAACGCCTTCACCGGCCGGGCCCGGGAGATCGACCAGCTCACCGCCGCCGCTGCGGGCGGACGGGTGCTGCTCATCCACGCCATCGCCGGCATGCCCGGGGTCGGTAAGACGGCCCTCGCGGTGCACGTGGCGCACCGGCTGCGCGCGGAATTCCCGGACGGGCAGATCTTCGTCGACCTGTGCGGACACACCGCCGGACGGGCTCCGGCCGAGCCCGCGGACGTCCTGGCGACGCTGCTGACGGCGGACGGCGTCGATCCGCGGCGGCTGCCGGCCGGCGCCGAGGCCCGGTCGGCCCTGTGGCGTGCGCGCCGGGCCGGCCGGCGCGCGCGCATCGTGCTGGACAACGCCGTGGACAGCGCGCAGGTGTCGCTCCTGCTGCCCGAGTCTCCCGGCTGCCTGGCGCTGGTGACCAGCCGGCGCTTCCTCGGTGACCTGCCGGCCGGCGCGGTGCCGATGTCGCTCGACGTGCTGCCGCGGGCCGAGGCCGAGGAGATGTTCCGCCGGCTGGCCCCGCGGGCCGCCGGCTCGGCGGAGCAGATCGCCGACCTGGTGGCCGCTTGCGGTTTCCTGCCCCTGGCGGTCGCGTTGCTGGCGCGGCTGCTGCTGCGACACCCCCGATGGACCGTCGCCGACCTGCTGGACGAGACCCGCACCCGGCTGCTGGACGTCACTGCGGAGCACGCCAGCGTCGCCGCCGCCTTCGACCTGTCGTACCAGCACCTGCCGGCCGACCGGCAGCGCTTCCTGCGCTTGCTGGCGTTGCACCCGGGCACCGAGATCGAGCCGTACGCGGCGGCCGCGCTCACCGGCGGTGGCGTGAACGCGGCAAGCGCGCAACTGGACGCGCTGCACGCCGACAGCCTGCTCATCGAGGTCGGCTACCGCCGCTACACGATGCACGATCTGATCCGGTCGTACGCGAGCACTCTCGCCACCCAGGACCCGCCGCCGGACCGCAGCGCCGCGACAAATCGGCTGCTGGATTTCTATCATCGCGCCACCGCTGCGGCCAACGCCCGGCTGAGCCGGCTGACCCGGCTGACCGAGGCGGAACCGGCCGACGGCGGACCCGAGCTTCCCGATCTCGCCGACCCGGAGCGGGCGCTGTCCTGGCTGCGCGCCGAGCGGGCCGCCCTGCTCGCCTGCCTCGCCGCCAGCACCGACCCGCGCCGCATCGTGGAGCTGACCGCCGGCGCCACCGAGTTGCTCCGCCGCGACGGCCCGTGGACCGAGGCGACGGCCCTGCACGGCGGCGCGGTCCGGGCGGCGGAGGCCCTCGGTGACCGGCTCGAGCGGGCCAACGCCCTGGTCGACCTGGCGACGGTGCGCCGGCTCGGTGGTGACTACGCCGCCGCCGAGCGGGACGCGCGGCTCGCGCTGCGGCTCTACCGCGAGCTCGAGAACCGGCTCGGCGCGGCCAACGCGCTCACGGTGCTGGCCAAGGCGTTGTCCCGCGCCGCCGACTACGCCGCCTCGGCGGACGCCGTCCAGCAGGCCCTCGAGCTGTACTGCGAGCTCGACGACCAGCGGGGCGAGGCGGGCGCGCTGGTCGAACTGGGCATCGTCCGCGGGATGACCTCGGACTTCGCGGAGGCGCTGGAGCTGTTCGGCCGGGCGCTGGATCGCTACCGGCGGTTGGGCGATCGGCCGGGGCAGGCGTACGCAATGCGCATGCTCAGCAATTCACACCTCCGGGTCGGCGACTTCGCCCGGGCGGGCGAACTGCTGGAGTCGGCGCTCGAGCTGTACCGGCAACTCGGCAGCCGGCTCGGCGTCGCGCTCACCCTCAGCGACCTCGGCCGGGTCGCGGCCGCCGTCGGCGACTACCCGGGCGCGGCCCGCACGCTGCGGCGAGCGCTCGACAAGCACCGCGACATCGACCATCGGGTCGGGCAGTCGACCGCCCTGCTCTACCTTGGCGGCGCCCTGCGGCGCTCGGGCGACCTCCCGGGTGCGGCGCAGGCGCTGCGGGAGTCGCTCGCGCTCAACCGGGAGATCCGCAACCGCACCGGCGAGGCCTGGGCGCTCAACGAGCTGGGCGCGGTGTACCGGCTGACCGGTGACGTGGACCGTGCGGTCGCCGCTCACCAGGAAGCGTTCACGCTCGCCGAGCTGGTGCCCAGCCCGTGGGACAGGGCCCAGTCCCTGGCCGGCTTCGGCCGGTGCGCGATCGCGCGTGGCCGGCCGCGGGAGGGCACCGCCCAGCTGCGGACCGCGCTCGAGATCTTCCGGCGGATCAACGCGGTCGAGGCCGCCGAGGTGGCCGCGGAGTTGGCGTGACGGCGCCAGGAACGTGCAAGGTTTCCGTCCACACCGCCGGCCCAGGCTGTACGGCATGTCTGAGCTCTCATACCTGCACGGCGCATCGGCCGAACCGCTGCTCGGCGAGACGATCGGGGCCACCCTTCGACGCACAGCGGCGCGCGCCGGCGCCCGGGAAGCGCTGGTCGACGTCCCGGGCGGCGGCCGCTGGACCTACCGGCAACTGGACGATCAGGTCGACGTCCTCGCCCGGGCCCTGCTCGGGCTGGGTGTCGCCAAGGGTGAACGGGTCGGCATCTGGGCGACGAACCGCCCGGAGTGGGTGCTGGTGCAATACGCGACCGCCCGGATCGGCGCGATCTTGGTCAATATCAACCCCGCTTACCGTACGCATGAACTGCGCTATGTTCTGCAGCAGTCGGGCGTCAGCGTGCTCATCGCGGCGGAAGGTTTCCGGGACGCCGACTATCGGGAGATGGTCGACGAGGCCCGCTCGGAGTGCACCAACCTGTCCACCGTGGTGTATCTCGGCACCCACGACTGGGCCGGCCTGCTGAGCCGCGCCGACGAGGTCTCCGCGGACAAGCTCGCGGAGCGCGAGGCCGAGCTCTCCTGCGACGACCCGATCAACATTCAGTACACCTCGGGCACCACCGGCTTTCCCAAGGGCGCCACGCTGTCGCACCACAACATCCTGAACAACGGCTACTTCGTCGCCCGCCGCCAAGGCTGGTCGGAAGCCGATCGGGTGTGCGTGCCCGTGCCCTTCTACCATTGCTTCGGCAACGTGGTCGGCAATCTCGGCGCGATCACGCACGGCGCGTGCGTGGTGATCCCGGCGGCGGCCTTCGACCCGCGGGCCACGCTCACCGCGGTCGAGCAAGAGCGCTGCACAGTCTTGTACGGGGTGCCGACCATGTTCATCGCCGAGCTCGCGGACCCGGCGTTCGGCAGCTTCGACCTGTCCAGCCTGCGTACCGGGATCATGGCCGGCTCGCCCTGCCCCGTCGAGGTGATGAAGCGGGTCATCGCCGACATGGGGATGACCGAGGTCACCATCTGCTACGGCATGACCGAGACCGCGCCGGTCGCGACCCAGAGCCGCCCGTCGGACGACCTGCACCGCCGGGTGTCCACTGTAGGCACGCCATTGGCACACGTAGAGGTGAAGATCGTGGACCCGGCGACCGGGCTGACCGTGCGGCGCGGCGAGCCGGGCGAGTTCTGCACCCGGGGCTACTCCGTCATGCTCGGCTACTGGGAGATGCCGGAGCGAACCGCCGAGGTCGTCGACGCGGCGCGCTGGATGCACACCGGCGACCTGGCCGTGATGGACGCCGACGGCTACCTCAGCATCGTCGGCCGGATCAAGGACATGGTGATCCGCGGCGGCGAGAACATCTACCCCACCGAGATCGAGGAGTTCCTGCACACCCACCCGGACGTCATCGACGTGCAGGTGATCGGCGTTCCCGACGCCCGGTACGGCGAAGAGGTGATGGCCTGGGTGGTCCAGCGAGAGGGCACCGAGCCGCTGACCGCCGACGCCGTACGCGAGTTCTGCGGCGGCCGGCTCGCCCACTACAAGATCCCGCGCTACGTCAAGATCGTCGACGCCTTCCCGCTGACCGTCACCGGCAAGATCCGCAAGGTCGAGATGCGCGAACGGTCGATCCGCGAGCTCGGCCTTACCTGACCCGCATCGATGCGTACGGTCTCGCGCTAGCCGCGCATCGGGAACTGCACGACCGAGCCGCCGGCCCGCATCACCGCGGCCTCCGCGAACGGTTCCCCTTCGACGACTACCCGCACCGGCAGTTCCGGCATGGAATCCGGCCCGGGCTGGACCGCCGGCACCGGTTCGTCCCCGGGCGGCCCGTCGTCGACCGGCCGCTCCTCGATCGATACCCGGCCGCCGCTGAGCTGCCCGACCCGGCCGTTGAGCCAGGCCAGGAAGTTCCGCCGCGGAACGGGGAACCGGAGCACGCGCTCCAATGCGGTTCGCACCTGCGCCGGGGGAAAGGACGAGAGGTCGGGCTCGCGAGCTTCCGCCACGGCGGCTGCGATCGCCTCGTAGATGGCTAGGTCATCGGCCACGAGCCCGTCTCCTTTTCGCGCGGCGGCTAGAGGATGGAAAGCACGAAGGGCAGGGCCTGCATGCCGACCTGCGCGACCTGGCCCCAATCAACGGACGAGACCGCTGAGCCGATCGAGTCGATCGCATCGGTGAACCAGTTCTTGCTCAAGTCGACCGACGGCTGGTAGGCCTTGCCCGCTTTGTGTGCCTGCACCGGCTCGACCGCGGCCTGTAGCCATTGCTTGAGCGCAGTCGCGAAGGCCGGGTCGCTCAGATGCGGAGACACCACTTGTTGCAGCTGAGAAACCGCTTGTTCCTTCGGAATCGTGGCAACGAACGCTTTACCCGGCCCGCCGATCCCGAAGATGCTCAGTACCTGGCTCACGGTCTGGCCGGCGATCCGGGGGTCGATCCCGAAGCCCGGCGCCACCGTTTGCGCAACAGTCGGGAGGATCCCACCGAGAAAGTCGAAGAAATCCTTCTGGCTTGCGCCGGACGACGTGGCGCTGCTTCCTGAACTCGCCGGGCCGGTCGTAGTCACACTCACGTCGATCTCCTTCTTTTTCGCTGCTTTGCTTGCCGAAATCTCCGCTGCCGCAGGTTTGCGGGTGCGCTTCTCAGCCTTGGGTTTACCGGCTTCTTCGGAGCCTTGACCGGTAGTCATGTCCGCCCCCCTACTCAAATTCCGAGTGCTTGCAGGAACGAGTCGAATGCGCCGTCGGTGGACGTTGGCGTGGGCGTCCCCCCGGCCGCGCCGTAGGTAATCAATCGCTGCGTGAGCCAGCCACCATGTGCCATCGGCGCTTCGACTGCCGGCGTCTGGCGCATGTTCAGCGCCTGTAGGCGCTGGGCGACACGATCACGCAGCGCGTTCGCCGCGGTCTGCACGCCGCCGGCCTCGAGCTCGCGGCCAAGCGCCCAAGTGAACGCCGACAGCCCGTCCGTCGGTGCGCTGCCGGCAGCCGCCGTTTGGTCGGCCAGGCAGGCCGCGAACAGCACGCCGTTCAGCTCGGCTTGACCTTCACCGGCCTTGGCCAGCGGCGCAGCGGACGCACCGAACGCCTCGGCGGAGAACTGCTTGGCCACCGCCCCGGTGTCGGAGGTCGCCGCCCGGGCGAAGGACTTGAACGACGTAGCCTGCGCTAGCAGCGCCACGTCGGCGGCCGCCTGCTCGGGCGGTGGTTGCCACACCTTCGCTCGCGCCGCGTGCAGGCCATCGGGGGCGAAGAACAGCTTTTCCAGGCCCGCGGCGTGGCAGGCGTCAACAGCGCAGGTAAAAGTGCCCGGCGGAACCTGCTGGCTGAGTTGCACAAGCTCCGTGTCCTCGAGGAACGCGTCGTACAAGCACAGCACCTCGATAAATGTGGAGCCCTTGACATAGCGGTAGCCGTGCGACGACTCAAAGAAGACGACTTGGTCGCCCGGGCTCACCCCCGTGAAAAGCCGCGACAGCTGCAGTCGCACGTTCGCCAGCGTCGCCGCGCTGTTGTGCACCAACGTGATGTCCTGGGGCTGGAATCCGTAGTAGTTCTGCAGTAGCCCGCGGACCCGCTGGGTGTCCGCCACGCAGCTGTTCAAGTTGTTCCGTGGGTCCGGATAGAGGTCAATCCCCACCAGGAGCGCACGCTTCGAAGACATCGACCGCCCCCCTTTCCGTTCGATCGAAGGCTTGCCCGGTACTTCTTTTGGAATGCTCAATCAGACACGGCGATGCGACGTTGACGAGTACCGCCGATAGATGCGTCGCGGCGGAGCGACGGTTCGGCCCTCCCCGACATCACTCCCGCAGCGCAACGATGCTGTTACTGTACGTAGCGCCGTCCCGGCGGGTCCATGACGCATTCTCAAGGCACGTGTGCGCCCGGCGTGTCGCGGTGGCCGGGAGGTGACGTCATGCATGCTCCACAGCAGAGGCTGACATACCTGCCGCACTCGATGGGGATGCACAGCTTGCTTCTAGCCGGTACGGAGGCGCCCGGGCTGATGTTCGTTCGTGTCGCCGTTTTTGATCCACTGCCCGTCTTTCGACGTGGAATCATGGCAACGCTAGGCGAGGCAGGCTTCCAGGTAGAGGCACCAGAAGACCTCCGGGCGTGGATCGACGACGAGCAACGCACCGTCGTCCTCTTGACGTTGCAGTATGCCGACGACTGGGCGTTGCTGGCAGAGGTGCACCGCAGGCACGGCGAGGCGATGGTCCTGGCGATCGTCACGGACACCAACGCGTCAACGTATGTCAGAGCACTGTCGTCAGGAGCCGTCGGCGTCGTGCCACGCGACGCGTCACCCTCGGCGGTGGCCGAGGCCTTCCAGGCCGCGATCCGCGACCAGAGCATCGTGCCGATCGAGGTGCTGCGCGCGTTGACCAACTCCGAATCGAGCAGACCCGGCAACGACAACATCCCGGCCGGCCGGGAAATTGAATGGCTGCACCAACTCGCGGACGGGCTCACCGTCGGACAGCTCGCCGCCCTGGCCGGATACTCGGAACGGATGATGTTCCGGCTGCTGCGTGATCTCTACGATCGGCTGAAGGTCAAGAACAGAACCGACGCACTCATGCTGGCCAGGGAGCGAGGTTGGCTATGACTCCGGCCCGCCGGCCTTCGCCAGATCGACCACGACCTCGGCGTTGGCTGGCAGAGTCACCTCGTGTCCGTTGACCAGGATCGTCTCGTGCCGGCTTTCGGCACCGGAGAGCACGAAGGTCGCCGCGGTGTGACTGGCGGACACCGACAGCGCGGCGCCGTGCCACTTGAGCCGGAAGCCGATGGCCTTCCATCCGGGCGGTAGCCACGGTTTGAAGGTCATCTGGCCGTTGCGCACCCGGAAACCGCCGAACCCGTTGACCATCATCTGCCAGGTTCCACCCGCGGAGGCGATGTGGATGCCCTCCTCGGTGTTGCCCTGGTTGTCCACGAGGTCGACGGAGGCGGACCGGCGGAAGTACTGGACAGCCCGGCCGGGATCGCCGACCTCGATGCCCACGATGGAATGGGTCGCCGGGCTCAACGACGACTTGTGCAGGGTCAGCGGCTCGTAGTACTCGTAATTGGCGAGCTTGGCCTCATCCGAGAACTCGTCGGGCAGCACGTAGGTCAGCATCACCACGTCCGCCTGTTTGATCAGCTTCGTGCCCGCCAGGTTGTAGTGGTGATGGCCGGGCGGATACATCGGCATGTCGTTCTCGTCGTGCTCCACCGGAAGGGTGTCCAGCTCGAAGTATCCGTCGAACTGTTCGATCACCCCGTCGTCGCCCACGCTCGGCAGGCGGATCTGCTCGGCCTTGTCGAGCCAGTCCTCCACCTCCTCGCGGGTCAGCCCGATGCGCCCCGACAGGGCGGCCAGCTCGCCCGGATGGCTGATCGCGAGTTCGGCGTAGACGCGGGCGGCCTGCTGCAGGTGCCACCGCACCAGATAATTCGTGTACGCGCTGTTGTCGACGTGCTCGTGGAACTCGTCCGGCCCGACCACCCGGCTCAGCACGTAGTGCCCGTCCTGCGCCGCCTCCAGCCGGTCGGCCCAGAAGCGGCTGGTCTCGAAGAGGATCTCCGCACCGTAGTCGGTCATCAGCGCGTGATCACCCGTGGCGGTGACGTAGGCGATGAGGCCGTACGCCACGGCCGAGGTGACGTGGATCTCCTCCTCGCCCATCCAGATCCGATGTACGCCGTCCACCGTCCACCTCGGGGTCGTGTCGACGCCGGTGTCGGCGGACTCCCAGGCGTAGCGCGCGCCGCGGAACCCGGTCTGGCGGGCGTTCTGCCGCGCGCCGACGAGGGTGTGATAGCGGTACAGCAGCAGCGCTCGAGCCGTCTCCGGCCGGGTGTAGATGAAGAACGGCAGCATGAACACCTCGGTGTCCCAGAACGCATGCCCCCGATAGCGCTCGCCGGTGAGGGCGTTCGCGCCGATGTTGACCCGCGGATCCGACTCGTTCGCGGCGATGAGCAGCTGATAGATGCTGAACCGGACGGCTCGGTTGGCATCGGCGTCCCCGTCGATCGTGACGTCGGAGTCCGCCCACTTCGCCGCCCAGGCCGCCCGGTTGCGCTCCCGGCACGCCGTGAATCCGGCCTTCAAATGATCGCGGAGTTCGTTCTGGCACGCCTGGCCCACGTTGGCCGCCGCGACGTCACGCGACGTGTAGATCGTGGCGAGCTTCGCCACGATGAGCGTCTCCCCGGCGGCAACCCGAGTCCGCGATACCTGCTCGATGACCTGGTAGCGCTGGGCGACCTCCGACTCCACCGGCGCCGACACCGTCGTGGCGGCGGCGTAGCCGATCGTGATGCGGGTGTCGATGGTCCGCGTCTCCAGATAGACGCCGCCGGCGAACTCCGCGCGGGCCACCTCGTCGAGGTGTTTGGACTTGGCCCACTTGTGCCACTTCATGTGCGGGTCGTCCGGCGGTGGCTCGGCATAGAACGGCCGCCGGTCCAGGTTGTACCCGCTGCCGTCGACACCGCTGCGGACGCTGATCGAGGCGGCGTGGTTCTCCGGCGTGATGCGTGCCTGCAGGCAGCACAGATGCTGATCGGCGCCGCTGGCGAAGCGGATCGTCTCGACCCGGGTCCGGCGGCCCTGCGAGTCCTCGAAGACGGTCTCCCGCGAGAGGGTCCCCTCCCGCAGGTCCAGGACCCGTCGATGGCGGACGACCGAGGCGCAGGTGACGTCGAGCTCGACGCCGTTGACCGCGATGGTCAGCGCGACCCAGTCGGGAGCCTTGACCAGGTCGACGACGGCGGAGTCGTGATGGTCGAAGACACCGCGCAGATAGGTCCCGGGCAGCGCACCCGGATGGCGCTCCTCAAGACAGCCTCTGGTACCGAGATATCCGTTGCCGATGGTGAAGAGCGTCTCGTAGGTGTTCGCCAGCGCGGGATCGAAGCCGTCCTCGATGACCTGCCAGTCGTTCACGGCGGCTCCCTCCTCCTACGGTCGAGGGCCGTACGCCGCAAAGATCTGCCGTTGCGTCTCCTCGCGGGACAGATAGACGTTCAGTTGTGCGCCGGTGCAGCGCTGCGCACCCATGGCATTGCCGTACTGGCAGGCCACCACGTAGTCGCGGAATTCGAGATAGCCGAAGCCCAGCCCGGCGGCGAACGAGTCGCCGGCGCCGGTCGTGTCGACCACCTGCCCGACCTCGATCCGACCGACGGTCTCCGCGGCGATGTCCCCGGAGTCCCCGCGGTAGAAGATCACGCAGCCACGTTCGTCCAGCGTCACGCAGACGGCGCCGACGCCCCGATCGAGACAATGTCTCGCCAGCTCGCGCAGCTCGTCGTGGCTGAGTCTCGGTGGGTCCACGGTGATCTCCGCCGACTCACCCAGCCAGGTCGAGCTGGCTTCCTCGAGGTTCATCTTGAGAATGTCGATGTACGGCAGCCACACGTCCCGGTCAGCCCAGATCCTCGGGTGGCGTTCGCCGCTGCGGGTCAGCGTGTTCGTCGGGCCGTGGCCGTCCAGGACGATGATCGCGCTGCTGTTGTTCTCCTTGATGTGGCGCAGGGTGGGCTGGCCGACCTCGTAGTCCGTGATCGGGACGCAGACGAACGCGTCGGCGTCGAGCACCTTGTCGACGTCGCTCGGCAGGATCGGGTTCATGAAGCTCGTCTGCCGCTCGACGCGGCGATTGTGCTCGAGGTAGCGGAGCTCGACGACGTCCCCTTGATCCTGCGCGGACGTGATCCCGGAGGTGTCGATGTTCCGGTACGCCCCCAGAATCTCCTTGATCGGACCTGCGTCCCGCCGCCGGACGTGGGCGATGGGCACGATCGTGTCGCCGGGATCGAGGAGCGCCGAGAGCGCCACCGCCGTGTACAAGGCACATCCGTACTTCTCGAACCGCTCGCCGGTGTGGGTCACGATCTGGTCGCGCGGTATCGGCCCGAGGACGACGACCTTACGACTCTGTGGCATCGTCGTCCCCCGTGTCCCGGGGTCCGCCCTCCACGGTGTGCACGATGAGAACGTCACACGGCGCGCGCTGGGACACGTCCGACGGCACCGATCCGAGCAGCCGCCCGGACAGGGTGTTGATTCCGCGGTTGCCCACGACGATGAGGTCCGCCGCACGCTCCTTCGCTGTCGTCAGCAGAGCCTGACCGGGGTCGCCCTTGACCAGCGCGGCGACCACATCGGCGGCGCCGCCGTCGTGCGCCCGTCGTTCGGCGGAGGCGAGCGCCGCTCTCGCCGCATCGGTGCCGGCCACCTGGTACATGCTGGTGGGCCCCACAGTCGCGGCGAGGATGCTTTGTTCCTTTGCGGTCAACGGGTGATAGGCGCACACCACGACGAGCCGGGCCGAGATCGCCGCGGCGATCTCCGCGGCCTGCTCGACTGCCTTGAGCGCGGAATCCGAACCGTCGGTACCGACGATGATCGTGCTGTACCTCATGGCCCCTCCAAGAACCTTCAGTGCCCGCTCGGCCGTCGCCCGGGTGGTGGGGGCGGTTCCGAGCCGGGTTCGCCCGGGTGTTCGGGGATGGCTTCGAGGCCGTGGTGCCGCAGTTGTTCGGGCAGGTCCTCCTCGGTCACCTCGTGGCTGTGCAACAGCTCCGGCGGTTTGAGCAGCAGCCAGACGATGAAGATCGCACCGAAGAGGAACATGATCGGCCCGATCAGCAGCGCGAGGTTCAGCCCGGCGGACTTCTGGATGTCGGCGTCGCTGGCGGTCAGCCCGACGATGGTGACGATGATCCCGAAGATCAGGAAGAGCACCCCGGTGAAGGAACGGATGTCGAAGAGCTTGGCCAGCAGGTCGGTGCCCTGCTCGCCGGGCTTCTCCTCCGGTGACGTCATGGCGGGAACCTCCTCAGGTCCAGCGGGTCAGATCACGTAGACGGCGACGTACAGCCCGGCGTTGAGGACGAGTACCCCCATCCCGAGGACGACGGGAGACCGGTACCAGGGGCGAACGGCGAGGTCCGACGCGTCGCGGATCTCCATCCCGTACACCAGACCGTGCAGCTCCGCGTCCGTCTTGCGCGGCTCACGCAGCGAGGCCAGCACCATCGCGATGGCACCGGCGGTGAACGCCGCGATCGAGCCCCACATCGTCTCCTGCAGATCGCTGCGGAACGACAAGGCCTCGACCTTGTAAAGCGCGTACACGGTTACCGCCGCCACCGTGCCGGCCAGGATGCCCCAGAATCCGGCGCTCCTGGTCGCCCGTTTCCAGAACATGCCGATGATGAACGCGCAGAACAGCGGAACATTGAAGAACGAGAAAAGGGTCTGCAAGTAGTTGGAGATGTTGCTGAACCCGGAGGCGATGAGCGCCGTCATAACCGCGACGGCGACCCCGCCGACGGTTGCCCATCGACCGACCACCAGATAGTAGTGATCGGACCGGCCGGGCCGGATATAGTCCTGCCACAGGTCGTAGGTGAACACCGCATTGAAGCTCGAAACATTCGCGGCCATACCGGCCATGAACGCGGCCAGCAGGCCCGTCACGGCGACGCCGAGAACGCCCGGCGGCAGATACTTGTCCATCAGCGCCGGAATAGCGTCGTTGTATTCGAGACCGCTGCCGGGGGTGCCGATCCCGGGCAGCAGAACGAGGGCCGCCATCCCCGGCAGGATCGTGATCAGCGGGACGAACGCCTTGGGGTAGGCCCCGATGATCGGCGTGAGCCGGGCGGAATTGCCGTCCTTGGCGGCCATCGCGCGCTGGACTTCGGCGAAGTTCGTCGTCCAATATCCGAAGGACAGGCAGAAGGCCAGGCCCAGGATGATCCCGATCCAGTCGCCCACCGGGTTGGTGCCGCCGATACCGGTGCCGGTCCACGGCTCCACGAATGCCGAGCCGTGGTCGGCACTCAGCTTGTTGAAAAGCCCGCTGAGGCCCCCGGTCTCCTTGATCGCGATGATGGTCAACGGCACCATGCCGATCAGAACGACGAAGAACTGCATCACCTCGTTGTAGATCGCGCTGGTCAGCCCGCCGAGCAGGATGTACGACAGAACGAAGACGGCCGCCAGAATGATGGCGAGGATGAGCTTGATGCCGAGCAGCGCCTCGAGCACGATCGACAGCGCGTAAAGGTTGACGCCGGCGATGAGCATGCTCCCGACGACGAAGGTGATCGCGTTGATCAGGTGGGCCTTCGGGTCGAATCGCAGCCGGAGGTATTCGGGGACGCTGCGCACCTTGGAGCCGTAGTAGAAGGGCATCATGACGATGCCGAGGAACACCATGGCCGGGATGGCACCGATCCAGAAGTAGTGCACCATCGCCGAGCCGTACTGGGCGCCGCTGGCCGACTGCCCGAGCAGCTCGACCGCGCCGATGTTCGCCGAGATGAACCCGATTCCGGTGACCCAGGCGGGCAACGACCGGCCGGAAAGGAAGAAGTCGAGCGACGACTTGACCGCACGCTTGAGCGCGAACCCGATGCCCAGCACAAACGAGAAGTAGATGACCATCAGCACCAGATCAACTGCACTGAGATCCAAACTCAGGGCGCCACCGCTGTCCACCGCGAGAAACATGTTCGGCCCCTTTCCCAGCGAATGCGGGAGAGAATGTCCATGCTGGCCACAAAGGTGTTCTAGGCGGCGGCCATTGTCGAGTCTGCCCGCGTTGGCAGCAGCGTTGATCACGCCCACTGTGGACGAACCGGCCCCGGCCGCTCATCAGTAATTCTCAATTGTTACGGCCAAGTGAACAACGCCTGGCTGGACTCGTCAAGAGCCCACCGAAACCGACTGGGGGCGCCACTCAAGTGACGCCCCCGCCGGGCTAGCGATTTATGATCCAGTCAGGAGTCGACTTTGATCTCCGCCTTGTCACAGGCGGTCCGGGCTCGCCGCAACGCGTTGGTGACGCCCGAGGAGTCGCCGTTGGCGGCGGCGTCGAACGCGTCCTGGATGCGCCGCATGCACGGCACCAGGGCGTCGCGCTGCCCGGTCACGTCGGCCATGTTGGTCTTCATGGTGCCGAGCTGGGTGTTGAGGTCGTTGGCGCGTTTCTCCGACGCGGCCAGCTTGTCCTGCTGCTCGGCCACGATGGTCTTCTGCTCCTGCACCTGGGCGGTCAGGTCGGCCCGCGTGTCGCGCAGGTTCGCCTTCGTGTCGTTGAGGTTGCCGTGCTCGTTCAGGTAGAGCCCGAGCATCAGCCCGCCGAAGACGAGCAGCAGCGCGGCGGCAGCGGCCAGGAAGACCATGGTGGGCCGGCGCCGGGCCTCCGGCGATTCGAAGGGAGTTCCGGAGATCTGCGCGAGGGCAGGCGGGTATGCCGGCGCGGCGGGCGCGGCCTGCGGCTGCGCCGGAAACCCCACGGTCGGCTGGGTCGAGTTGGGCTGGGGTGCGGTGGGCGGGTAACCCTCCGGCGGCAGGTAGGACATCACTTCTCCTCAACAGACATCGAGTCCTCAGCAGACATCGAAGACTTTGCACGCGGTCTGGATCGGCACGGCGAGGCTGATGCCCTCCGCGTCCTGCGCTTTCGCGTCGGCGATGCCGACGACCTCCTTGCGGGTGTTGACGACCGGCCCGCCGGAGTTGCCGGGGTTAACCGGCGCGTCGAACTGGATCATCGTGCCCGGCCCGCCGACCCGCGCGCGGATTGCGCTGACCACCCCGGTGGTGATGGTGTCGGTCAGGCCGAGCGGGGCACCGACCACCAGGATCTGCTCCCCGGAGGCCGGCGTCGCACGGGCCGCCGCGATGCCGTTGATCTTGGCGCCGATGGTCAGCAGGGCGAGGTCGTGGGTCGCACTGACGTCGGCGATGGTGGCGGTGTAGTTCTTGCCGTCGCGCTCGAGCTGCACCGTCGTGCGGCCTCTGGTCCAGACCTGCTCGACCACGTGGTAGGCGGTCAGGATCTGGGTCCGGCCCTGCCGAGGCTTGCCGATGGCGAAGGCGCTGCCGGTGAAGTCCCCGGCGACGACCTGGAAGACGCTGGGCAGCGCCGAGGCGGCGACCGCGCGCGGGTCGAAGGCCTGCCGGCTGCGCTCGTCCAGCGCGGCCAACTGGGTCTCGAGACCCTTCACCTGCTTGTCGATCCCGGCCAGCCGCTGGTCGTTGGCGGCGGTGGCGGTCTCGGCGGCGCGCCGGTCCCGTGCCGCCTCCCGCTGGAGCTGGTCGATCCGCCGGTTCTGCCCGGCCGCGACGAGGGCGAGCACGACCATGATTGCCGCCACCGTCCCGGCGGCGGTCCAGCGCAGTGCCGTACGCCACGAACCGAACGATGATGGGTGCCGCACCAACTACCCCCCGCCGTCGCCTCCTGACCGAGAGTATCGAGGGTCGGCGATGCGAGATGAGGGTCGTTTGACCCCCATGTCAGAGCTCGTCGGTGGTGATCAAGCCGTCCTGCAGGGCCCGGGCGACGAGGGCCGCCTTGGTCGGTGCTTGGCGGCCGACGTTGGCGTACTTGACGCGTACGCGCTCAAGGCAGGAATTCACCCGATGCACCGTGAGGTGCAGACGGCGCGCGACCATCTCCTTGGATTCGCAGTGGAACCACTCCAGCAAGACTTCGGTCTCGCGAGGCGACAGCCGCGGCCGGTGCGGACGGTCGTCGGTGCCGAAGGCGCCGGACAGCGCGGGCGGGGTGTACGGCGCGTCGGCCGCCGCCGCGGTGATCGCCGCAACGAGATGGTCCTCGCCCTCCGCCTTCGTCAGGTACGTGAACGCGCCGATGTCCAAGCAGGTCAGGACGGTCTCCTTGTCGGCGCGCATGCTGTAGACGACCACCCGGCGGCCCGCGTCGACCAGCCGCT
>Ga0307513_10003444_pt1 | contig 21418 bp, 12 predicted proteins | sample 15_EM_MG_FD_202174 | JGI IMG/M metagenome (GOLD analysis project Ga0307513, IMG submission 202174) | Populus trichocarpa ectomycorrhiza microbial communities from riparian zone in the Pacific Northwest, United States - 15_EM | ecosystem: Host-associated > Plants > Roots > Unclassified | place... | reverse complement strand
GGAGGCGTTCCACATGGGCATCGCGGACGGCGCCACCGAGGTGCACAAGGTCAACCTGGCCCAGGCGTTGCTCCGCGCGACCGCCCCCGACGACGGGCTCTTCCCGCCCTACCTGCGCCCGACGCTGGCGGCGTCGGCGCGGGAGCGCTACGCGGGGGTGCTCGCCGACGTGGGTGAACGTTGAGTCTCAAGATCCGTTGACACCGTTGGCGGCGTCGACAGCCTCGATCACCTTGAGGTCGTCGCGGACCGCCCAGTGCTCGGTCAAGTGGTCACCCTCGACGGCGAAGACGTGGAGCTGCTTCCAGGCGATCTGCGCGCCGCTCGGCGCGCGGTCTCCGAGCCAGGGCATCCCGCTGCCGATGTGCCTGCCGTGCAAGGTCACCCAGACCGCGATCCGGCCGTCGTCGAGGGTGCCCCAGCCGTGGAGCTCCGCTCTCCGCCCGTCGAAGCTCTTCTCGATCCAGCCCCAGACCGCGTCCCAGGTCCCAGGCCCGCGCTGCCCGCTGACGTGATCGTGCAGATCGGGTCTCATCATCGCCTGGAAGTCGGGCTCCCCGTCGGCGATCCAGCGGGCGTAGGCCTGCGCGACATGTTCCGCTTCGAGCACGGACCCACTGTGGCACAACGTTGCCGGCCTGGTCCTCCACGAGGCGGCTGAGCGGCGGACGAGCAGGGCTCGTCATGACGTGGGGAGTCGGGAAGCGGCTCGTGCGGCGAGGTCGTCGAACAACTTCGACGTCGTGGCCTTGGTCGGGTCGCGCTGTGTTTCCGTGACGCTGACGGTGAGCTGCGAGATCACGTCCCCGCGGGCGGCGTACGACGTGCAGACGTACCCGTAGCGTTCGGCGGGCGCGACGACCTGAAGGCAATAGCCCCAGCTGGTCACGCCCGGCCAGCTCGCCGGCACCTCGCGATCGAGCTGCCAGGTGCTGCCGGAGCGGGAGACGTAGGTCCGGCAGCTGGTCCCGACGACCGTGCGGGCCTGGTCGACGACCTGAGGGCCGGTCAGGCCGTCGTAGGTGGCGACGACGTGCCGGACGGTGACGTCGCCGGCTTCGAAGTCACGCGTGGTGCCGCCCCCGTCGCCGTCCCACCATCGCTGGACCGCGGTACCGAGCCGGTTGTCGGCGGGGAACGCAGCGGTGCAGTTGATGAGCAGCCGGCCCGTGACCGCGCTGCCCGGGTCGACGAGCGACTCGTTCTGCACGGTGTCGCGGGGGAGGAGCGCCGCTTCCAGCTCGGTCCGGTCCGGGGGTGCGGTGCTCGTAGGGGCGGGTGTCAGGGTTGTGGGCGCGCTCGCCACCGGCCGGCCACTCACCGCAACGGTGCATCCCGCAAGCGCGATCATGAGCGCCGCGACGAGAGCCGCTGTCGCCACCTTCATCATCGATCCCCCTCCTCATCGGTCGACCATGTGGTCGGCCGGCCGTGAAACCACCGAAATGTCCGGACCGTCACGACGCCTGCTCGTCGTTCGCAACGGGCCCGTTCGACAGCATCGACACCGTTGATCGCCATTCGGCCAGGTTCGACGCACCGACGATCGCCGCGACCCCGACGGCGAGGATGAGCAGCGACACGCTGAGGATCCACAGCCGGAGCTGGGAGGGCAGGATGCCGAGCCCGTCGGCCGCGAAGAGAATCGCGGAGGGCGCGAGCACCGCGAGCAGTCGCAGGACGATCGAGCGCAGGAACCGGATGCGCGGCACCGCCGACTCGTCGTGCTCGGGCAGGTGATGGACCATCCCGGTCAGGATGCAGGCGACCACGCCGCCCACCTCTTTCCGCAGGTCGGCGATGGTCGAGCGCTGCGGCGCGATCGCCCAGGACGCCAGCGTGTGCACGTACCGGCTCGCCTTGTCGAAATGCGACCGCACCTGTGGTGCGGCCCCGCGGTAGGCCGTACCGGAGCCGTAGAGGCCGAGCCGCATGTGCCACGACGCCTCGGTGAAGGCCGCTGCGACGCCTGCCCGCGACCCTGCGCGGGACAGCGTGGCCGGTTCGTCGAGCCGCACCAGCACGTCGACGAGGCAGGCCCATACCCACCACACCCCGACGTAGCGGACCAGCATGCGCACGAAGAAGTCGATGACGACGAAGCGCAGCGCGATGTGCAGGAAGACCAGCCCGACGACCACGGTGATGATCCGTCCGGCCACCAGTGACGGCAGCAGCCCGGGCAGCATGAACGCGCCCAGGAACCCCATCGCGGACACGAACGACATGACGGCGACCGCGTTGACGACGCCCTGCTGTGCGACCACGTACTCGACCAGTGGCAGGAAGACCGCCAGCGAACCGAGGACGGCCAGTATGAGCAGGCGCGGCGGGTGGGCCAGCAGATCGATCCGCAGCACGTAGCTGAACGTGGCAACGGCCACGGACGCCATGACCGGCAACGTGAGGCCGAGGTTCACGACGTTCAGCACCGTCATCGGGGACGGGCTGACCGCGGGCCGCCGTGATCGTTCGCGGTGATCCCGCCACGCTGCGGACTCCACGTCCGGCCGCAGGCCGATGATCGAGGGGCGGACGTGGCGCCACTGCGCCATCCGGCTGCGGTGGCGCCGGCGGCGTGCCGCGCGACTGCCTCCGCGCACGTTCCACGTCATCCTCACGGTGACGATGACCGTGTGCGCAGGCGATCGGTTGCCCCCGGCCGAGAACCTTCGACAGGAACTGTCATTGACCGCGCGACCTGGAGCACATGTCATCTCCGCAGCGTGACGAGCAGGCCCGGGTGGTCGGTGGATCCGCGTAGGTCGATCGACCGCACGTCGCTGACAGCGAACCCGGGCGTCCCGACGACGTGCTGCTGCCCGCCGTCGCCGGCGAGCACGAACCCGGGTGGGAGGCAGGAGCGCAGCTGCGGGTCGTCGCCGGCGCCGAGGTTGAGGTCGGCGCCGAGTACGACCGGTGTGGCCGCGGCGCGGGCGCGCACCTGTGCGATGACGGTGCCGAACAGGTGCTCGCACTGTGCCTGCGCGACGTCGCGGCGGGTGTAGGCGAGGTGGGTGGTGCACACGGTGACTGCGGGTGTGGCGGCTGCGTCGAGGCACAGCCAGGCGCGTTGTTCGGGATCATCGGGGTCCTGGGCCGGGTAGATGCCGCCGGCGGGGGTGGAGCCGGGTACCTGGGGCCATCGCGCGAGCACGCCGATCCCGTACTCGCCGCCGTAGCGGCAGCGGTAGGGGGCACCGGTCCGGGCGTCGCGTGCGGCCTGGAACGCGGAGGTGACCGCGCGGGGGGCTGTGCCGCTGTCGGCGAGGGCGTCCTCGAGGGCGGCCAGGTCGGTGCTGCAGGCCTCGTTGAGGGTGACGAGGTCGGGTGCCTCGGCACGGATGACGGTGGCGGCCGTTGCGGTCGCTCGGCCGGTGAAGCAGCCCGCGATCCCGCTGTTGCAGAGGTTCAGCTGCAGGACGCGCACCTGTGGGGCCGACGCCGGCGCCGGCGGTGGGGCCGGGTCGGCGCTGGTCCCGTCCGTGCATCCGGCCAGGCACGTGAGCGCGCACAGGGTCGCCAGCGCTCGCAGCGCTCGATCCGCCATGCCGTCTCCGAACGTGGGCCCGGATGCATTGTCCGATGCCTCGGGGCTGCGCGTTCGGTCTGGCGCCCATGATCTCGTGGACCGTTCCGGTCCGCTGCATCGTCGGCGGTGGCAGCGCTGTATTCCGGCACCGCGTCGAAGGATGGCAACGACACGCGGACGATTCCGCGCTCTGCCTGCCAGAATGAGCCGTCGGGTCGCTCCGTGGAAAGGGAAGGTCGATGTCGCTGCAACTCGCTGAGGTGATCGGTCAGTTGCGAGCGGAGCTTTCGGACGCCACCACGCAGAAGATCAAGTTGCAGCTCGACCCCCGTCGGGTAGGGCACCCGGGCAAACCGTTGATCTCGGGAGCGGCCGAACCGGGCGAGCGGTGACTGTCGACCTATGACCGTGGGTGCTGCGGTACTGACTCGCGAACGTGTGGCCGAGGTGATCGCCACATTCGACGACGGCGAGCGGCGAGGTTCCGGATATCGCGCGACCGATGAGGGAGTGCTGACTGCGGCCCACGTCGTCGACGGAGCCCGATCAGTGGTGGTGCGGTTTGAAGCCGACCTGCCGGGCGAGTGGACTGTCGAGGCGTCGGCGTGGTGGGCCGATGCTGCGTCCGACCTCGGGGTGGTGTCCATTCCAGCGCGGGATGCGGAGGAGCCGCTGCCGCCAGCGCAGTTCGGTCGCGTCGAGGCCCGTGCGGCGGTGCTGGCTGTGCAGGCCGTCGGATTCCCGCGGTGGAAGCTCCGCAAGGACGACGGGACCCCACCGGTCGACGGCGACGGAGGGTCGCGCTATCGCGATGCCCACCATCTGGTGGGCACCGTCGCCGTTCTCTCGAACTGGCGCGAGGGAACGCTCGAGGTGCTCGTCCCTCAACCACCGGCTGAGCGGGTCGCCGGGGAGTCGCCGTGGGAAGGCATGTCCGGGGCGGCGCTGTGGGTCGGCGATCGCATCATCGGTGTGCTGTCAGCACACCACCCCGGGGACGGACCGGCCAGGTTGGCGGGCGCCCGTATCGATGCCGGCCTGGAGCGGCTCGGTCAGGAGAAGACCACCACATTGCGGGCGCTCCTCCCTTGCCTGCCATCAACCACCGGCGAGCTGCCGGACGTGACACCTGAGGCAGAGACCGATCGGGTTCTCGGCGCGTACAAGGCGCAGCTCGTCGACCTCGCACCTACGACGCTGCTCGACCGGGAGGCCGAGCTCGACGAGCTGGTGCAATTCTGTGCCGCCGACGAACCATACGCGTGGTGGCAGGCAGGACCATGGGCCGGAAAGACGGCCCTGATGTCGTGGTTTGCGCTGAACCCGCCTGCAGGTGTGGACATCGTGTCGTTCTTCGTCACTGGCCGGTTCGCTGGACAGTCCGATAGCGACGCCTTCATTGAGGCGATGCTCGAGCAGCTTGCAGCGATCTGTCTGGAGCCGCAGCCCGCAGCGATGGGGGGAAGCGCTCGACGAAGTCACATGCTGCGCCTCCTGCAGGCCGCCGCGAGCAGGTCCGGGGCGGCGAGGCGCCGGCTACTCGTCCTCGTCGACGGACTCGATGAGGACAGCTATGCCGGCGCGGGGGATGTTCGAAGCAGCGTCGCAGCCTTGCTGCCTCGTCGGTTGCCACCACATGTTCGGGTACTCGTCGCGAGCCGGCCGGCGCCGGGAGTGCCTGACGATGTCCCCGGAGATCACCCCCTCCGGGTCGTCGCGCCGACGCCGCTGCGTCCGTCTACTCATGCGCGCGGTGTCCAGCTCGCGGCGAAGTTCGAACTCACCCGATGGTTGAGCGGTACCGAGTTCCAGCTCGACGTCCTGGGATTGATCACAGCGTCCGGCGGTGGGCTGTCCGTCCGCGACATCGAGGAGTTGACTGAGCGGCCCCGGTTCGAGGTGGAACGATTGTTGTCGGGCCAGTTCGGACGCACGATCAGCGCCCGGTCGGTGTCGGTCGATGCCGGTTCGGTTGACGCAGCACGGGGGACCGAGCAGCCGGCGTACGGGCTGAGTCACGAGACTCTTCGTGTCCTTGCTGAGGAGCAGTTCGGAGGCGGACTTGCGGACTACCGCGCCCGCATCGACCGATGGGCAAGGGGCTACCACAGTCGTCAGTGGCCGCCGGAGACCCCGCTGTATCTGCTGCGTGGGTATCCCCGAATGCTGGCCGCGGCTGGGGACGCGGTTCGATTGACCTCTCTCGTGTGCGATCGATCGCGCCACGACCGGATGCTCGACATCACCGGCGGTGACGCGCTCGCCATGGCCGAGATTCGGTCAGCGACGTCAGCGGTACTGGATCATCCCGAGCTGGACCTTCTCAGCATGGTCAAACTCGCAGCAGCACGCGAGGACCTCGCAGAGCGCAACGCCCGCGTACCTGCGGAGCTCCCGGCAATCTGGATGACAGTGGGGTTCCCCGAACGAGCGACCGCCCTTGCGCACGGGATCGCCGATATCCGCGCCAGAGCCCGGGCAGTCACATTGATGGTGCCCGCTGCGGCTTCCCGCGGCGACGACTGGATGGAACGTTGCGCGACCGCTGCCGAACAGGTCGCAACCACGATCCCGCATCCCGGTTGGCGTGCGGACGCACTGGCACAGCTGGCCGAGGCGATCGCGAGGGCCGGCGACCATGACCGGGCGTTGCGCGTTGCCGAGCAGATTTCTCAGCCATCAACACGCGCCGCAGCACTCAGGCGCCTGGTGCCCGTCATCGCTGCGGCCGGCAACCGTGACCAGACGAGAGCGATCGTGACGACGGCCGAGCGCGTTCTGGCTCAGGTCCGTGATCCGGCGGAGCGAGCAGAAGCAAGAGCCAGACTCGCTACGGCCGCTGCCGCCGCTGGGCTTGGCGGCCAGGCCAGGGAACTCTTGGGGCGAGCCCGACAGACCGCGCGAGATGTCGGCAGGAAGGAGCAACGAGCGCAGGTTCTCTGCCGGCTGGCCGAGGCAGCAGTCGCGTCGGGGGATCTCGGATTGGCCGAACAACTGTCGCTACAAATCGACGATCCGGGATGGCGCGGTCAAGCCCTTGCCAGCGTGGTACGTGCACATGCCGCGGCCGGCGATCGAGAACGAGCCGCAAGGACTGTCGACCAGATCGCCGATTCCGGTTGGGCTCAGGAGGCGGCGTCCGCTTTGGTCGAGGGTCTCGCCAACGCGGGAAGCATCACCGAGGCGCTACATCTCGCACGCGAGATCCGCGATCCGAGCTGGCGAGCACAGGCCGTCCTGGCGACATTGCGAGCCAGCATCGCGGACAACGATGAGGTGGCGACGACGCTGGCTCTCGCCAAGGAAGCCGAACAGCTCTCGCTGGACATCCCAGACGACCACTCGCGCGCAGAAGCAACGGCTGATCTAGCAGTCATGCTCGGCGCCGCCGACCTACCAGCCCAGCAGCTCGACCACGCTGTACACCTGGCCCACTCGATCCCCAACGCCGCTTGGCGTTTGCGCGCCCTGGCAGGGCTGGCCAAGCGCCTCGCCGACATCGGGAATCTCGCCGAGGCACTTCAGCTCGCGCGACAAGCGGAGCACCGCGCCCGGACCACGTCCGGCTCGATGTGGCGAGCACAAGCATCGACGGCACTCGTCGCAGCTCTGGCCGGGGTCGGGCGCGCCCGCGACGCACTCGATCTCGCTGCCGTTGCCGAGCAACTGACAGCCGAGCTCAGCGACCTCGGTTGGCGATCCAAGATCCTCGCCGACCTCGTCACAGCGGTCACTGACGCCGGCGACAGCACCTGGGCCCTGGAGATCGCCACTGCGGCGGAGAACGCAGCCGGCGGCACGACGAACCAGGTTCACGCCCTGATCCGGCTGGTCACCGCGGTCGCGGTTGCCGGAGATCGCGACCGCGCGTTACAGATCGCAACGACCATCGAAAGCCTCGCGCTCGACATTCCCAACGACGCATGGCGCAATCAGGCGCTCGCCCAACTCGTCGTAGCAGTCACCAACGCCGGTGATACCGAACGCGCCATGCTCCTCGCCCGGCACATCACCATGGAGGACACACGCGCCGACGCGATCATCGAGAGCATCAGTTCACTCCTGGACACCCCACTCGGCGGTCGCACCGCCACCACCCCGATGCTCAGCTCGACACTGCGCCGCATGATCGCGGAAACGCTTACCACTTCGTCGTGGATCCAAGCCCTCCCTCTCGTCGCTCGATTCGATGTAGAGACCGCTCGTCGCGCGTGCGCGCTGATGTCTGGACGCCCCGCCGACCCGGAATGACGGACGCCTCTGCCTGCCGAGGACAGCTCCGATCGGGTCCTCCGCGAAGCTCGATGGCGCGATCCATTCCCCGAGCGATTCGTCGTCCGGACGGACAGGTCAAGATCGGCCGGTATCGATCGAGGTGCCCGTGCAGATCCCGGGAGGCTCGGGCGCGACGCTCGGGCAGGAGACCGCCGCCACGCGCAAGCGGCGCGATCCAGCAGCCCATGCCGGTGATCTTGGGCGTCAGTCCCGCAAGGTCAAGTCCGGTCAACGACCGTTCCGAATTCAGCCCACACGGGCACGACGATCCTGCCGTGCCTCCTGCCGGATGGACCGCTCCGTCCCCCGGGTCTCTCCCTGACAGCACCGCCGAACGGATGGGGGTCACGGACCATCAGCATCGATAGTTGACCTTCCTGACTCGGTCAACCATCACCCAAGCTGACGAACGACCAGCAAGTGGCTAGTTCAACCGAGTCCGTGGAATCGACCGGGCGGGCCCGGCGCAGCGCCTCGGCCATCGTGGTTCCGGCGCGCAGGTGCTCGTGCAGCCTCGTCATCAACGTCGCGGTGACGGTGTCGTCGATCGGGACAACAGCTGCGATCACGCCAACGGTGCCGAGCGGCAGCAACGAGCTGATCAGACCGAGTAGTTCGTCGGTCCCGGTCGGGGCGAGTAGCCCTGAGTCGCAGCACGGGAGAACGAGCCGACGCGGCGCCTGCTGCAGCTGCTCGAGGTCGTGCACCGTCAGTAGACCGTCGTCGAGGCGCAACGCTGAGAAGAGCGGACTGTCGGCTCGAAACCGGCCGTGCGCGGCGATATGGGCGAGCCCGGCGCCGTCCAGTGCCGCCAACACACGGTCCACCGTGGCGCTCCCCGCGCCCAGTACATCGGCACCGGGGTAAGTGGCAGCCAAGGCCGACACCTCCTGGCCGGCAGCCGGGAGATCGGGCCCGTGCACCAGCAGGACCCGGTCTGTCAGGGCGGCCGGTGCTCGACGCGCGCGCAGCCAGGCGGTCGCCGACGGCGCGACGCTGACCGCACGGTCCCGCAGAATCGGAAGGACAGCCCACGGCACGGCGTGCAGCACCCCCGGCGGGACAATGACCAAGTCGCTTCCGCCGAGGTGCTCGGCGGCCGTGCCGAGCAAAACTGAAGTCAACGCCGACCCGGCCGCGTCGAGTTCCTTGAAGGTGCCGCGGCCTCGCGCGACCTTGCGGAGTCCGAACCGGATCAATTCGAGCTCGCGCCTGGCAGCGGCGGTCTTCCCGGCCTGGAAGCGGCGGACCCGCCCGTCGGCGACGACGAGCACGTGCAGGTCGCCGTCAACGTCGACCAGCTGGACAAGGCGTGCCGAACCGAGTTCCGTGCACAGTGCCCCGATGTCCAGTCGCTCTGGCCCGCCGCGGCGGGCCCCGGAAGTCCGCATCGCTCGAGCCCGGATGGCGTCCTCGAGGCGGGTCCGCTCTCGCCGCAGCGTGGCCGCGCCCGCACCAGGATCGGTGAGCCGGCTGGTGATCTCGCGCAAGGCAGCCAACTCGCCGCGCATCGCTGGATCCGCAGGCGGCCGAACGAGCGGTGGGGTGAGCGCGCCCGCGCGGGTGCGATCGCTCCACGTCAGTAGCTTGCGTGGGCCACCGCCGTGCAGCACTTGTCGCAAAGCCAACGCGGCGAGCTCCCCGCCGTGCACGGTGACGTGGGCGCGTAGCTCGGAGGAGAGAGCCGATTCCCGGAGCTCCTCAAGTGCGTCGAGGCCACGCCGGCAGGCGTGCAGGATCCCTCGAGCGTCGCCGTCTGCCTCGGCGAGCACGGCAACCGCCAGCCAGCCCGTCGCCCGTTCGGCGGGCGCCCCGCGTCGGCGGCCGGCCGCGGTCACCGCGAGATGTCCCCGGGCGACCTCGTCGCGGCCCAGCGCCAGCGCCACCCGGCCGGCCACCAGGTGTGCCACCCCCGCGTCAGTGGACGACACGGCCTCGAGGTCTGCAACGCACCGACGAGCTGCCCGCAGGAGGTCGGCCGAGATCTCGCCCTGGGCGAACCGGGCACGTACCGATGCCAGTCGCGCGTGATCGAGGTACCAGCGGCGGCCCTGGCTGCGGAACCTCTGCGCAGCCGCTGTCGCCCGCTCACGGGCTGCGGCGGGATCTCCGGCGTCCAACGCGGCCAGTGCGGCCGCCAGCAGGATCTCCGCGTGCAGTACGGCTGATCCGCCCGTCTCGTCGAGATGCCGCAACGCGGAGTCGGCGACGTCGAGCGCGTCGGCGGGCATGCCCGCCGCGCGCAGAACGTCGCAGCGATCGAGGCTCAGCGCCACATTGACGACGCCGAGCTCTACGAACCGCTCTTCGGCGGTGTCGAGACAGACCAGCGCGGCCGGCAAGTCGCCTTCACGAAGGGCTAGGACCCCGGCGTTCTCCCGCGCTCGTGCCGACTCCAGCAGTTGCCCGCCCTCGGCGAGAAGCCGTTCGGCAGCGTCGAGGTCCGCGCGCGCCCGATCGACCAACCCCAGCCCGAGCTGGACGAATGCGCGAGCCGTGAGCGCGCGCGGTTCCCAGAGCTGGTCCTGGGTCTCGTGCAAGATCCGCACAGCGCGATCCAGGTCTCGAAGCGCCTCCGGGTACTCGCCCAGAGTCAGCAGGCTGCTGCCCCGCCGCATGAGGATCCGCCCGCGGGCACCTCCTCGCGACAGCGCGACCGCCTCGTCGAGGGTTCGCCGTCCTTGTGCCGCCCGGCCGGAGAACACCAGGGCGATGCCGAGCGTGGCGCGTACGTCGGCTTCCCGGGCCGCGGATCCGGCAACCATGGCGAAGCGGAGCGCGAGACGCAGCTCTCGAATCGATTCCCGGAGGTCGCCGAAGTCGCGCAGCACGATCCCGACCGCGTGATGCGCCACGGATGACTCCAGCGCAGCTGGCTGGCCAGCCAGCACCTGCCTGGCCAGCCGCAACGCCTGCTGGGGCTGCGAGAGGGTCAGAGGTAACAGCCCAAGTGGATCGACCACGAGTTCGGCCGATGCGCGACTGTCCATGACCAACCCAGTATTGCGTATCTGCAGCCCGGTTCGATGCTCCATATTCACAGTCGACGGTTCACACGCGGAGGTCAGCAATGCCAACTGACTACACGACGATGGGCGACGAGGTGTTTCGGGCGCAGTTCGCGCTCATTGTCGCCGCTACCGCGCGCCGCCAGGACGGTGTTGAGGTGGCGGCCGAGCCCTACATGCGCAGCGACGTGCACTTCCAGTACGCCGTGGGCCGCATGCTGATCCGCACCGACGTCTTCAACAGCCAAGTCCGATACGAGAACGAGGACATGCAGGTCAGAGAGCTGATCGAGCGACTGGTCCCAGGCGTCCAGGTCCGCGAATCACCTGATCGGATGTCCCAGATCACGGTCCTGTCCTCCGGTGACCTTGAGGTACCTGAGGCTCTGGACCGCCTCGACCCGGAGCTGGGCGTCGGCACCGTGACGCCAGACCACTTGCTGTCGATCACCTCAGGCGGCAGCGTCTCGAACTGCCCGGCGACGGAACCTGATCCGATTCCCGGCTTTGGGCCGTACCCGCCGCAAGTCGCCGGTGGGGCCGGCACCGGAGTGCACATCGCCATTCCCGACAGGGGCCTGGTGGAGCGTCCGCCCAACACGACGCACACCTGGCTCACCGGTGTGGACGGCGACCCTGACCCGAACGTGAAACCGGGGACGCCCGCGATGGGGGGAACGCCGGGGACGCCGGCGATGCTGGGCGAGTACGCCGCCCACGGGACGTTTTGCGCGGGCGTTGCCCGTTGCGCAGCGCCCGGGGCGACAGTGACGGTCACCGATGCGTTCCGCTTCGCCGGGGCGGACCTGGAGTCGTTCGTCTTCGCCAACCTCACTGCGGCACTTGAGCTCCAGCCCAACATCATCAGCCTCTCGGCAGGTGGCTATACCCGCGCCGACCAGCCCTTGCTGACGGCGCAGGTGTTCGCTGAGCGGCTCCAGGAAGTGGAGAACCACGGAACCATCCTGGTAGCAGCGGCTGGCAACGACGGCACCAAGCGACCCTTCTTCCCCGCCGCCGACGAGCAGGTCTTCGGCGTTGGCGCCCTTGCGTTCGACCAACTCAGTCGAGCGTGGTTCAGCAATTACGGTGACTGGGTCGACATCTGGGCACTCGGCGACGGCATGATCAACGCCTTCGCGGAGGGTCGCTACACCTATGCCGAGCCACCACGGAAGGGCTCGAGCGTGAACTTCGCAGGGATGGCCCGGTGGAGCGGTACGTCATTCTCCACTCCGCTGTTCGCCGGTCTTGTCGCTGCCCGGATGAGCCGCGCGGCGGCAGCGGGCCAGCCCGAGACGAGCCGGCAGGCAGCCGAGGCGTTGATCGCCTTTGCCGCGAATCAGATGGTTGCCGGGGCAGGTCCGGCTCTCAGGTTCGATCAGGCTCCCTGACTGCAAGGCGTGGTCCTGCGCTGAGGTGGGCTGCCTGGCCGGCGAGCTACGACGGGTGTCGCCTCACCATGGGCTGAGAGGCTCGGTCGCCGAAGCCCGGCGGAGCGATGGTGGTCGCGGCCGGGGTGGCTGCGGATGTCTGTATGCGTCATGGCCCGGGGTGCCGAGTTCCGACATCGGGGCTCATGTGCGGCGCTTCGGTCGGATCTCGTCCGGTGACGGCACCCGGCCGCCCGCAGGGCAGCACGACCGTCGGGTCAGGACCCGCCGATGATTGCCGTCGATATCCTGACCAGCCGGCTCGCGCTGCGACAACATTTTCCTGATTCGTGTTCGGCAAAAGAATGGCGTGTGCCCCGCGTCGGGGTCGTATCTGGCGGGTGTGGACGCTGCTCTTTCCTCTACGCGGTTCTCGCCGCGCGCCCGCTGACCCGCAGGAGGATCCCCATGACCGAGAGCGCATCCGCGAACCAGCGCCACTACTGCATGGCCGTCGGGCCCCGCACGGGGCCGCGCGGCACCAGGGCGGCGGTGCTGAAGGACTTCGCGTGGGAGCCCGGGCAGACGATCACCGTGAGGTTCCTGTCCGGGAGCCAGGAGTTGCGGGCCCGGGTGGCGGCGGTCGCCGCCGAGTGGACCACCGCGACCACGGCGAACCTGCGGTTCGTGGTCGTCGACCGCGGGCGCGCCGATATCCGCATCTCGTTCGTCGCGGGCGACGGGTCGTGGTCGACGATCGGCACCGTAGCCGGGCAGGTGGCGCAGGCCGAGGCCACGATGAACTACGGCTGGCTCACCGACGACTCGCCGGAGGACGAGCTGCGGCGCGTGGTGCTGCACGAGTTCGGACATGCCATCGGTCTGATCCACGAGCACCAGAACCCGCAGCACCCGATCGACTGGAACCGCGACGCGGTCATCCGCGACCTCTCCGGGCCGCCGAACTCGTGGGACCTCGAGACGATCGAGCACAACATGTTCGCCCATTACACCCAGGCCGAGGTCGAGGCGACGAACACCGACCCGAAGTCGATCATGATGTATCCGATCCCGCTGGCGTGGACGAACGACGGGTTCTCCGCCGCTCTCAACGACGAGCTCTCGCCGCTGGACCGGGAACTCGTGAGCCGGTCCTACCCGGCGCAGTAGGGACCCGCCCGCCCTCGCACCGCGGTCACAGCAGCGGCGCGAGGGCCGGCATCCGCTCTTCCGGCATCGCCGCGAACAGGGCCGTGGCCGCCCGGGGCAGGACCTGCGCCGGCTCAGGACCGTCGCCCTGCAGCAGCCGCGCCGCCTCCGCCGCCGTCCGGGTCGTCGACCCCTTCGTCGTCAAGGCCGCCACCAGCCGGTCCGGGTCATCGACGCGGGTCGGGCCCGCGGCCAGTACGGCGTAGGACTGCCCCAGCGCGAGCACCTGCTGGGCGAGGTCGTTGCGCAGCAGCAACTGGCGGACAGCCTCGCCGGACCGTGGCTGCGCGGCAACGTCGAGCAGGACGAGCGGGGTCCGGCCCCACCTGGCGAGCTTCCGGACGAGCGCGTCGAGCAGCGTGCAGGTCACCGTCGCCGATCGAGCCGGACCGGTGTCGCCACCCAACCCCAGCACCGGGATGCCGGCGGTGACCTGCATCGCGGCCACGACGTGCACGACGTCGACGGGCTCGGACGGGAGGTCCCCGACCTGGTCGAGCAGGTCCGTGCCGCTCACCGTCGTCGTCGTCCACCCGCGGTCGCGGTAAGAGAGGGCGGGCGCGTCCTGACCCACCACCAGCACCGACGGCCGCCCGCTGCGGCCGGCGTCCCGCAGCGCCGCCCAGGTAGGCGGTTCGGCGGTGCCGCTCGGCGCGATCCCGCTCCGCCGCTGGAACGCGCGCAGCGCTGCGGACGTCTCGGGCCCGTGCAGGCCGTCGATCGGGCCGGGCGGGCACCCGGCCGCGGCCAGCGACTCCTGCAGCATGCGCACCTCGGTCCGCCGCGCCGTCGCCGCGTCGCAGGACCGCCGCAGTGGCCTGGAGGCCGCCACGAACGTGCCGTCGACGGTCGCCAGCTCCCACGGCAGCTGTGCCGTGCGCGCGTCGGCGAGCAGCTCGATCTCGCCGGAGCCGGGTGCCACGAAGCCGTCGATCGGCATCAGGCCCTCTCGCCGTCCCAGCGCGCGGCGCACGCACCCGGTCACCCGAGAGCGCCCAGAGGTCCGGGTCTCCTCGTGCAGGGCGGCGACCAGCTCGTTCGACGCGGGCAGCGTCATCTCCCGTCCGGCTCCCGTCACGAGGAGTTCCGTGCCGTGGACGGTGACGGTCAGTGGGTCCGCGACGACCGGGCCCGGCGGGTCGGCGCTCTCCACGACGGCGGCCCGGGGCGAGTGGCCCAGCTCGCGCTGGATGGCCTCCCGCAGCAGCGCCGTCCGGGAGTACCCGCCCGCGAACTCGTCGACGGCGAGCTCGCCCCGCAGCGCGTGCAGCCTGCTCTGCCACTCGGTCGCCCGCGACGTGGCCGTGCCGACTGCGTCCTCGGCGGGCACCACCTGCGCGGCGCCGATCCGGTCGCCGGCCGCGAGGCGCCGCTCGGCGAGGACGATGCGCTGCGCCGCGGCGAGGAGCGGGAACGACGTGGCGTCCGGGAGGACGGACGCCGCCCGGTGCTCCGGCAGCTCGGGATGTTCGAGCCTGCGCTGTGCCTGCAGCCAGGTCCACCCGGCCAGCGGAGTGCCCGCCAGCGCGTCGGTGGCCACCGTGAGCAGCTCCGCGGCCTCGTCGACCTGTCCCGCGATCCGGCACAGTTCAGCGGTGGCCAGGTGCAGCCACGGTGTGTCCGGCGCGCCGTCCAGGGCCGCCTTGCCGTGTCCCATGGGCAGAGCCAGCTTCCTCAGCCGCCGCCCCCAGCTCAGCGTCGGGCACCACGGCAGAGTGGTCAGCGCCATCAGCCGGGCCGTCCCGGGGTTGACGAGCCGCAGGTCGGTGAGCAGGAGTTCCGCGATGCGCTTCTCGTTGTCCGGCGACCAGCGCAGGGCCGCGACGGCCACGCACGCGGCCAGCCGCGGATCGCTGCAGCGGCCCACGACGGTGTCGAGCGCTTCCATCGCGACCTTCTCCGCGTCGTCGGGCCGGCCGTGCGCGTCGGCGAGCTCGGCCGTCAGGAGCCGGCACCGGACCCAGGCAGCCGATCCGGGTTCCAGCGGGAGGCGGGCGGCCTCGTCGAGGTACTGGCCCGCGTCCAGGAGGCTGCCCACCTCGTGCAGCATCAGGTCGGCGGCGAGCGCCGTGCACCGTCCGGTGGCCTCGGCGTCGCTGATCTGCCCGTAGGTCTCGCGGGCGGTCGCGAGATCGCCTGCGGCCTCGTCGACGAGCAGCAGGCGTGCCCGCGCCCTGGCCCGCACCACCAGCAGCTCGGCGCGGCGCACTGGCTCGACGAGTCCGTCGAGGAGATCCGTGGCCTCGGCGACCGCGGCGGCCGCCCCGCCCAGCGGGAGCAGGGCCTCGACTCGGACCGGGTCCGTGTCGGCGGCGAACCGGCGCGCATCGGCGGGCTGTCCGCTATCCAGTGCGCACCGGGCCCGGACGTGGCGCAGCTCGGGATCGCCGGCGAGCGCGGGGCGGGCCCGCACGACCCGGTCCAGTCCGGCGGCGGCCCGGTCGAGGCGTCCGAAGTCGATCTCTCTCTGCGAGACGGCCACCACGATCCGGGTCGACACGTCGCCGACACCGAGCGACTCCGCCACCGCTGCGGCGCGACGCAGGGTCTGCCGGGCGACCGCCCGCTTGTCCCGGACGGCGCCTTGGGCGTCCGCGAGCAGCAGCAACACGATGCACCGGTCCACCGACACCGAGTCGTCGGTGGCGGTCAGCTCCTCCAGCGCGGTCATCGCCGCGAGAGTGCGATCCCGGACCAGATCCAGCGCCGCCCGCGCGGCGCGGCGGCGGACGTCGGACTCGTCATCGGCGCCGAACCGGTCGGCTGCGGCCAGGTTGGACTCGACCCGGCTCCACGTCGCGTGCCCGCTGGGCACCTGCTGACGCAGCGCGATCCGGCACTGCGCCCAGGCCAGCTCGGTGTGGGCGGCGGCCCGGGTGCGCCGGTCGATCACCGGACTCCCCGGCTTCGGCGGGTCCGCCACGTCGCGGTACTCGGGTCCGAGCACCTCACCGGCGAGCCGGGCGATCGTCTCGCCGCCGAGCCCGTCCTGGCGGGCCGTGGTCACCTCGTCGCGCCAGTAGCGCTCCGCCTCCGGATCGCCTGCGCAGAACCGGTGGTAGATGACCTCTCCGATCAGGTCCGTCCGGTCGGCGCCGGTCGCGGCCTCGGCGGCGGCGCTGAAGTAGGCGACGGCGTCGCGGTGCAGCAGCGGCCCGATCGGCTGGGCGGTGAGCAGCGTCCGGATCGGATCGCGCACGTCGGTCTGCAGCTCGACGGTGCCCGGGTCGCCGTCGGCCAGCCACATCCACGACGTAAGGGCGGCGTAGCGCACGAACCGCGCCCAGAGCCCGACGAACCCGTCGGGCGTCTCGGGCAGCTGGGCCGCGACGGCCGGACCGGTGCCGAACACGGCGAGCGCGCCGGAGTCCTGCAGGCGGGCGTCGAGCGCGGGCCGGTCGGCGTCGGATCCGGCCACGGCGGACCGGATCCGCGGCAGCAGCACCTGCTCGGCGAAGCTGCGGCTCAGCCGGCGCGGCACCACCCCGTACCGGACGAGCCACTGCACGGGTGGGTCGATGATGCGCCCGACGATGCGGTCCACCACCCACGCGACCTCTGGATCGGCCTGCGCGAGCGCGGTCCAGCCCAGGCGCGGGTTGACCTCGACGACATCGGCCCACAGCGCCAGCTGCCACGGCACGCCGAGCGCGCGGGACGCGATGCCGGCCACGATCGCGTCGTCGCGGATGCGGCGGACCCCGGTCAGGTAGGCGCGAGTCTCCTCGGCGGTGAACCGCCCGACCTCGACCTCCGCGTCGGCGACCAGGCGCACGGTGTTGGTGTCGCGGCCGGCCACCACGAGCCGGAGCGGGCTCTCTGCGGTGAGCCGCCCGAGCAGGGCCAGCAGCGGCCCGGGTTCGCTCGCCGTACGCAGCACTGCTTCCTCGACCGTGTCGAGGACGACCACGGGGGACGGTCCGGCGAGGTCCTCCAGCGCGGCGTGGAAGCGCGACTCGACCTCCTGGCCGTCGATGGCGCCTGCCGTCGTGTCCAGCGCGGCCGACCGGGCTCTGGCCTCGGGGCTGTCCTCCTCGTACAGGACCGACCTGTAGGTGCCGTACTCGCGCAGCAGCTGCAGGAACGGGGTGCCGATCATCTGCTCGTCGAGCTGGTGGGCGATCTCCAGCAGCAGCAGCCACGGATGCCGGGTCGCGTTGACCGGATCGATCGGCCGGTCGAGGTCCACCAGGGCGCAGGGGACGTGCTCCGGTACGCACCGTCGCGCGATCAGCCAGCGCAGCATCGTGGACTTGCCGTTGCCGCCGGCGCCGACCAGCCGCAGCGTCCACGGGGCGGTGGCGGTGAGCACCGCACCGAGCCGGGCCTCCAGGGTCGGCCGGGGCAGGTAGCGCTGTGGGTCGGCAGCCTGCAGCGCCGACCGGAACACCGACCGCGCGGCCAGCTCGCGGGTGCAGCGCGCGGCGTCGGCGACCAGCGTCGCCGAGACGAACGGGGCGCGTTCCGGATCGGCAAGTACGGCCAGCAGGTTGTGGCAGCAGGCCAGATCCAGGACCTCGGCAGACCTGCGGAAGGCGTCGAGGAACGCGGTCCGCGCGGCGTCGCCGTCCACCAGCAGCAGGGCCCGCAGCCGCTCCACGTCGTCGTCGCCGGTGCCCCCGGTGCTGCGCTCGGCGTACCAGGTGGCCAGTTGTTCGGCGAGGGTGCGCAGGGCGTCGCTGATCCCGGGCCCGGTCGGGAACCACGCGGCCCACGCCGCATCGTGCAGGACCGGACGGATCCGGCAGCTGTCCGACCCGCTCGCCGGATGTTCGACGAGCCCGGCGTCGATCAGCGCGGCGAGGTCCGGCCCGGACGGGGGCCGCAGCACCGCGTCGTAGGTCTCCTCGTCGAACAGCCCCGGCACGGCGCAGCGCCGCACCGCGTCCCGCTGCCACTCGGGGAGCTTCCCGAGCAGGTCCATCGCCGTGTCCCGCGCCGGTTCCACCGCGGCGTGCGGGGCGGTCACGGTCGGCCCGCCTCGGCCAGGCCGTGATCGGCCATCCGGGAGCGCACGGCCAGCTCGATCGTGTCGGCGGCGAGCGGATCGTCCCGGGTGGCCCACGCGGCGGCCCACGTGATCACCTCGCTGCGCACGGTCGCCCACACGTCCTCGGTCACGCCGTCCGGTCGGCACCGCGCCAGGTACTCGCGCACCAGCTGGGTCGCCTCCGCCGCAACGAAGGGCGCCACGCTGATCCGGCGGGATGCGTCGATCGCCACCGGCCCGCCGCTGCCGGCGATGCCGCCCAGCGCGTCCTCGTTCTCCACGATCACCACCCGCAGGTTGTGGAACCTGTCCTCGGACGCCGGGATGATCAGCCCGTCCAGGAACGAGTTGGAGTCCTGGACGAGGCCGGCGCCGTCGAGGACCAGCACGACCGGCCGCTCCGCGGTCCCGAGCGTGCCGAGCAGGTCGGTGACGATCCGGTAGGCGTCCAGCTCGGGCCGTCGGGGCGGGGCGGGCCTGGCCGGCACCACGAGGGTGGGCACCTCGACCTGCGGCTGGTCCTCCGCGGACTCCGGATGCCCGGCGAGGCGCCGGACGTCGTCGGGCACGGGGAGCCCGAACAGGCCATAGAGGGCGACCGCCGTCTCGGCGCACCGCTGGGCCGCGCCGTCGCCGAGCCAGCGGCCCGCCGACTCGACGATCCCGATCAGGAGAGTGGCCGTCTCGATGCGGCGATCCCCGACGAGGCAGTGGTAGACGATCGGGGTGCCGCCGACGGTGTGCGACACGACGCAGGACCTGGTCAGGATGGTCTTCCCGGCCCGGCGCCCGCCGGTCACGAACACGAGCCCACCGGAGCCTTGCGAGCACGGCAGCGTCTGCCCGTCGTGGAAGCGCCGCCGCTGCGGCGCACGGTCGACCATGTGCCGCACCATCGCGAACTCCTTGTGCCGGCGGATGACGGTGACCGGGTCGATCACCCGCTGCTGGAGCAGCACTTCGGCCGGGTCGCCGCGCAGCTCCAGCACCGGTAGCGCCCAGTCGCGCGGTTCGGAGCCCTTCGTCTTGTCGACGACGGCCCGGGCCTTCGCCGTGGCGACGTCGAGGGGGAGATCGGCGGCGAGGCCGCGGTAGAACTCGCGGGCGAACACCGCGGCGGGCCCGGAGGCGACGTCGCCCTGCATCGCCACCACCGCTGGCACTCCACCTTCGAGCAGCGCTTCGCGCAGGCCCCGGGCGTAGCGCAGCACCTCGTTCGACGCCTCCGCGGTGCGGCAGGCGTTGAGCACCACGAGGCGCGGCAGCCGTTCGCGCGGCAGCGTCTCCACGAGGTACTGGGCCGTCAGGAACCACTCCCCGCCCGGGGGCTGCATCACCATCGCGCGGCCCTCCCACTCGGGGGTGGCGTGGCCGATCAGGTGCAGGATGTCGGGGTTGAAGGTCTCGTACTCGCTGTAGAACGCGTCCTCCTCCGGCCCGCGCAGCACCTCGACCTGCCAGCCGCACGGCACGGTCGCCAGGCCCTGGTAGATGGCCTCGATCTCGTCGATCTGCGCCAGCACGGAGTCGTCGGCGCGGCTGTCGACCACCACCAGCAGCCGGATCGGCACTCCGGTCGGCAGCGGGGCGGCGGCGAACGGGAGCCGGGCCCGGCACGCCGGAGCCGACTGGAGCGCGAACGGCCGGGACACCCCGGCGCGCGTCAGCTCCCATGGCAGCTCGGCGGCCACCGGATCGCGGACGTCGAACAGCAGCGGCGGGCGCCCGGCGTCGGTCCAGGCGGGCTCCAGACCGGCCTCCGCCAGCAGGTCGTAGAGTGCCTGGCCCGCCTCGGCGAGCGGGATCTCGCCCGCGCGGGGGACGTCGGTCGCGATCTGGGGCGGCTCCGGCACGTCCGCGTCGGCAACCGTGCCGGCGCCGACCGACGTGGCGGTGCCGTCTGCGTGCAGCGCCACCGCGACCGCGTACCCGTCGTCGGTGGCGGCCCGCTCGATCGTGACCGCCATCCGCGTGGTCATCGCCGCCTCACACCACCACGTTCGCGTAGTCGCGCGCGACCGGGACGTGATCGCCCGCGGCCTCCAGCCCGTCGGCGGAGAGTGCGGTCTCGAACTCCTGCAGGTGGCCGAGGTCGAGACCCGTCCGTTCGACGAGGTGCGCGATCGGCACCCGGTAGGCACCCGGCGCGAACACCGCCTCATCCAGCATGTCCTCGATCAACCCGGCCTGCTCCAGCACGTACGCGGCGCTGCCGGTGGTGCCGTCCGTCCGGCCGTAGACCACGACCTTCCAGAACGCCAGCGGCAGCCGGACACCCTTGTAGAGCGGGTCGCCGTCGGCGAGGACCGGACCGGTGAACACCGTGATCCGCCGGTCCCGCACCTGCGCGTCCTCCAGCAGGAAGTTCTCCAGGCCCTGCCAGAGGTCCTTGCCCTGGTTGAACCGCTCGTGCTGGGGCGAGCAGTTGGTGAAGTGGAACGTGTCGGCGTCGGGGACCGCGGGATCGTCGCCCCACACCGGGTCGAGGCGCCGCACCAGGTGGCCGCGGTCGAGCGCGTTGCGCGTGTAGAGGTCCTCGCCGATCTGCTCGGTCTGCGCGATGCGTGGATCGAGGAACCACCTGTCACGACCGCGCTGCAGGGGCACGAGCCGGCTCCCGTCGATGTTGACGACGGTGTAGTACGCCAGTGCCCGCCGCGCGTTCATCACGACGCTGAAGTGCGTGTACGGCAGAACCGTCGGATCGTCGCCCGGGCCCGCGTCGACGCGGACCGCCGCCGTGCGCCGTTGCTCGTCGGTCAGCACCGGCAGCGGGATCGGGACGTGCAGGAACCCGGCGTCGTAGCCGGTGTACCCGGCGTAGTGGTCGACGGGATGGACGAGATCGGCGAGCGTGAGCGCGTTGCTACCGGTCACAGGGGGACTCCGATCCTGCGCAGGGGTTCGACGCACGCGGAGAAGGCGTGCGCGCAGTTGGTCCGGAGCGATGCCCCGGCGAAGTGCAGGCCGAACGCGGCGGGCTCGGGATCGAGCCAGCTCACCACCGGTGAGCCGGAGTTGCCGGCGAGGG
>Ga0307513_10003443_pt1 | contig 21421 bp, 20 predicted proteins | sample 15_EM_MG_FD_202174 | JGI IMG/M metagenome (GOLD analysis project Ga0307513, IMG submission 202174) | Populus trichocarpa ectomycorrhiza microbial communities from riparian zone in the Pacific Northwest, United States - 15_EM | ecosystem: Host-associated > Plants > Roots > Unclassified | place... | reverse complement strand
TCGACCATAAACGCAAAGTACTTGATGTTCTCATAGGTCAGATATTTCGCGATGATTTCGAGATACTCCGCTGGCTTCGTGAATGTGCGGCCGAGGAATGGCGCGAGGGCGGGCAGCCCGTGTTCGAGGCAGGATGTCGCGTGAGTGGTAGAGAAATGGGATAAGATTTCTTCGGCGGGTCTTTTATTCTGGAAGGCGCCGCAGAAGGACTCTGCGGATTTGAGGAGGTCTCCTCGAGTTAGGATACCCATCGTGGATTGAAAGGTGGGGTGGTGGTCACCACAAGAGTTTGATAAGGGTGATCATCCGTCCCTCATCACTTGTCGGCGTTAACCGAAAGAAGTGATCGGAGGTGACGGGAGGTGTGAGTCGCGTCCGCACAGCGAATACACCTTTCTCCCGCTCAGTGATGAGCACCCTCGAAGAAGTTCGCGATCAACTTCAGAGCGCGAAGTCCCGAGAACGACAGGAGGCTCTCGCGACGATTCGACGCATCTTCCAACGAGATTCCGTTGTCGCACGCCACGAAGAGGATAAAACGAAAGGATCGGGATGGCTGACCCTGTTCCAGGCGCTGTTCGTCGCGGTGAAATTTGAGAAGACTGCGTACGAAAAGGCGCTATCGAAGACTTCTGGGCCTACGACAGCTGTAACGAAGAGATTGGGGGAGGCGACATCGGTTGTACGATGGCTGACGGAGAGGAGCGTTGAAAGGCTCTCCAAAGGTGCCCGTAACGCGTTATTCAATCATCTAACCCAGACCATGGTTCGCTCTGGAAGGCTTTTTGAACCTGTCGTTCTAGATTATGTCAAAGCCCTCCGATGCCTGGTTGGGTACCCGCCACATCTAGCTCACATGGACGATTCGATGTGGATCGACCTCGTCAAATTGTCCCTGAACGTCATCCTTGGGCGCAGCATCACCACTTTCCTTGATGACGTGGCGGAGGAAGAAGAGGAGGACGATGGGAGGTCGGTTTCATCGAATTCTGGCGATGCGGACATGTACATGGACGAAGACCCTGGGACTTCGACGCCGAAGTCTGCGAAGAAACGTAGAAGGGCTGACTCGAGCTCACCCCCTCCACTGGTTTCTAAAACCCCTTCCGGTCGCACCCTACAGCCCGTTTCCCTCACACAAATCGAGTTTACCGGTCTGCTGGCCACCCTCCTTCAATCACCTTCCGCCCCACTCCTACACCCCCAACACAATTACCTCCCCAGCGCTATTTTGAATGGACTACAGGAGTTTCTGGTTCGTTATCCAGCAGACACCTCCCTCCATCAAGACTATTTGGCCGCCCTCTCCGCGACTCTTTCTCACCTCGAACTCAATTGTCGGGAACTCGTGAGCAAATTTGCTTGGAAGTCCTGGGACAGCCTAGTGGGTATATGGACAACGAAGAATCGAGGCATGAAGGAGGTCTTGGTTGCCATTCTGAAGACGCTCTTCCCCCACGTGTCGATCGACAAGTTTGGGTCTGAGTCAGATGAACTCAGACCCCCTGCGGACGGTATCTATGGGGACGGTCTTGGGAGGCTCTGGCACACACTTGATGTTGAGGCTGAGAGCAGATGGGGTGTCGAGTTGCTATCCCAGGACTCCTTACGTCTACAAGTTCAACATCCGGACGATATTCCGCTCGATTCGGGCAACAGCGCGTTTACCGCGAGGACGTTCAGAGCATTTTGGCATTTCGATTCCGGGCAAGCGTTGGCTTGGGCCGTGTTGGAGTTACAAGCGGATTGCGCCGAGAAGGTCATATTTATCGTTATATGCCGTTCTTTTGATCTGAATGGAATATTGCAGTTGTATATTCTGTCGGAATCGACGCACTCGGGGCAATCTAGTAGCAACATCAAGAGCGGGGGCAAACGCATTCGCAGGGATAATCCCATTGCCTCCTTGTTGTCCGATATCCAAATCAGCCCCAATCAAAATGTCCGGATATTCCGATTGCAAACTCTTCTCTTCTTCATTGACCGGCATTGGTCTGTGCTTCACGATGGACTTAAACAAGATGTTCTCTCCAATCTCGCTCAACTAGTCTCACATGATGATGTTGCTCTCCAATCTTGGGCTTTTATGTGTTTAGCAGCTATTGCTCAAGATAATGCTACGCCTTCCCCATTCACGTCCTCACAGTCCCAGACTCCTTCGACACGGAACTCTACGTTCTCCTTGCCAAATTCCCGATCAGACAATGTTTGGGATCAGATATGGACGCAAGCCATACGCCGGACATCCGTTTCCACAGTTTGTCGGACAGCATCACATTTGGCCCACGTCCTACTCACCCACACATCTTCCTTCCTCCCACCCCACCGGGTTCTCGCTGAGATCGAAGCTTTCGCCAAAGATCTCGATGTCCAAGGACCCGCTTTCCCCTACGACTCTGTTTGCATGTTCCTTACTCTTTGCCTCAAGGTCGCCAATCAAGACGTCCGACTATATCGAATGCAGTTGGAGGATAAGGTTATCACCTGGTTGACCGAGAGTTGGAGAGTTGCTGAAGAGGCCGCGAATACCAAGAGCCAACACGGCAGAGCCAAGTCTCGAATGCCAAATCACACTGTCAATGACGTATTGCTGGTGCTGGAGAGCATTTGTGGTTTTGCGAAGCGAAGCAACGTCATATGCCGTCGTGTCCTTCCAGAGAGTGTAGTCGCTGATGTCATCATCGAACACTCCAGAACTGCCGTCATCCGAGATTACCTCCTCTACGCCCGCCTACCTCGGTTCTGGTCGCAAGAGCAAAGTTATCGGACATCCCCCACGCTCGATAGGGTCACAGTGGGGACGGATGGTGATCTTACCCAATCTACCGGTCGCGAGCGCAGGATATCATCTTACCTGCTAAAATCCCTCGAGGCTCTCGCCGACGAATGGGAGAACAATGAAAACGGAGGACAGATTACGGCTGAACGCGCCAGGAGGGGTCTCGACTTCGCAGTTCTTACGCTGTACTTCGAATCAGCGCTCCAACTGAACGGGACGCGCTCAAATCGGCGGACGATTCAGGCGGCTTGTCGGCTTATAGGTCTTCTCACTCCACTTCTGAGTCAAAAGGCGTGGTCTTCCGAGGAGCGACGTTTGTTGCTTCTGGGGTTGGAAACCTTGATCGCCGTCGACGAGGAAGCACCGTCAGAGGACTGGGAAGGAGCTATCGTGGCACCCACAGACTACACCGGTATCAGACGGCAGGTCCTTGGCTCGTTGAAGTCGGGCAAACCAACAGGGCGCGACGAGATCCAGGCCGAGAGGCGAGCCGTCCAGAAGGTCATTTTTCAGAGTTCGGACGTAAGCCTCTCTTCTACCCTACGTAACAGTCTATTGACTGGTGGTTCTCAAGGTTCAAGACACTTTTGATCATCTTTGTGGCGTATTCCGGGACATTCTGAGGGTTTCAGCCGGCTTGCCGACCTCGAAGCAAAGTAACGCAATGGAAGTTGACGAGGCTGATGGGTTTGGCCCAATACGAACTTCGCAATCGGCTCGGGCAGAGAAGAAACTGGACGCGAACACGATCCTTCGACACATCGCAAGAATCTGCATCGACTTCCTCTCCCTCATCCCCATCCTACAATCATCCAACAGTGAAACCACTCGAGACAAGGAGCTACTAGAGATCATCTTAGATGCCGACGGGGATCCCTTCCTTTCCATAATTCCTTCATACTCCGACAATATTCGCCGTGGAAGGTTTAATCTGGGTACCGGCGCGACGGATATGCTGCTTCTCAGGTTTTCCCAACACATGGGTGATCCATCCTTTGCGAAACGGGAGCAAATGCACCTCGAGGTGATCCGATTTTTGGACTCGACGATCGATGTGTGGTTACAACCGTCGGCCGCGAATGTCCTAGATAAGGTTCAATCTCTCTTCAAGTTCTACTCTGATATGATCGCTCGGAAGAAGGTCAGATCGTGGAGGATTCGCTATGCCCTCTCCTGTTTTATGAGTGGCTATCTCGACAAGGATCCCTGGCAAAAGGCTTGGAATATTGTGGAAGCGGATTGCTCCCCGCCTTCGGACTTGCTCCCTCAGTTGGGTTCGGATGAAGATATCCGCGTCAGGTTCAAACTTGCCACCCTCAGCGCCAAACTTCTTTCACCCGCCAACTTGGCGGGCAAGGACGCTTCTACGGTTTACCTTGAGCTGAAGAAAGGGCTTTCGAAGGATCTCAGCGAGTACGTGTCCGTTTTATTTCAGGCCATATCCAGATTCTGACAGAGCGGCAGGTACGAACAGATCCTTACTCGACTATTATATATGGGGAACGTCATGATCATTGCCTCATCCGTCAGGCGTGGTGCATATTTCCACATCCTAGAGGTTCAGATGGTTTCGTCGGCATTTACGCATCACATCGAGTGCGTCCTCAAGGCGGTCGCCGCGCGTATGGGCTTCAAGAAGTTCGCCACATTATTCGAATGCTACTCGAGTCAGATCGCCTATTCCATCCACAACGGAGGTTTTGACCCCTACAGATTTCCCCCTCACCTTCTTGGGTACGACAACCTGAGAGAGTATGCGGAAGCCGCGTTCCTCCCGTTCTCCTTGGTGTACCTCTTCGCGGATGGAAAGTCGGGGAGTTCAAAGAGATCGGTCTCGGGCGCAGACCTGAAGAAGAGCCGCAACCTCTTCGTTGGCCACTGCAAGGTGACCCAGAGGACTCCTGCACAAGGGATCACTCGTTGTTTCTCCGAGATCATCGCCTATCAGATCAACGTTTCGATGGATTCGAACGACCAGGATGGGTTGGAGGATGAACTACGGGCGAGGCTCAAGGATTTGGAGGAGGACCTGGACCAGTTGCTGGAGATTCATGTCGATGGGATAGTTGTCGAGATTCTGCGTGGTCTGGGGGACCAGGATTTCAACCCCGATGGCGAAATCACCCGGAGTCTCCAGATGCTGAAGGAATCGGATCGTGCCGTCTCGAATTTCCGTTCCATCTCCCGATACCGGTCTTCCAACGATTTCCAGTTTCACGAACCCAACCTGCCAGCGTTTAGTACAGCGACCATCCTTCGTTCCCTGGCCTGGATTACCCGTAGAGTCCCTGCCGCGGAAAGCCCCTCGACTACCTTCCATGTCCTACACAGGATGTTTGCAGAGATCCAGGATTGTCCATTGGTCAATGAACAATTACGCTTGTTGAACGGGATCTCGGTTTGGATCGCTTCTTACCCCATCCACTTCACCGACAACACAATTCTCCGCACGTTGGTTCAATGGTGTACCACCTGTATGAGCCAATTCGACCTGGTTCGCGCTGCCCAATCGATGATCGAGTGGGCCTTGGGGATCTATGCGAAGACCGGTTACGCAGAGACTCGGCTACCGGACGCTTTGATCACCATCAGCTGCGCTGCACACGAGTACGCGACGGGCGGGGGGGAGGATATCATTACCATGCTAGGCGTAGATCTCGCGAGATGGATCGAGGAACAAGCGTTAGAACTATGCAAGCGATCCGATTTGAAAGAGCTGGTACTCAAAGCCCTTCCCGCTTGGCCCTGCGACCCGATGCCGGAACTTGCCGCTCTCCTCGATAACATCACTTGCGGTAAACTGTCAAAGATCCTAGGGGATACTCGCATCTCTTCGAAATTCCGCGTCGTACGCCGCCTCTACGACTTCGCATCTCGTGACGAGCTTCCCACGGAGCGGTTCACGCAATCGGACTTCTGGAGGCTCAAGAACTCTATCCCTCCGCTATCTCAACTTCAAGATGAAGACGTCGACGCTTTCTCTTCACTGCTCGTTTGTCAGAGAGGGCAAATAAGCAGTTTCGAGTTTGGCCAAACGGGGAGGTTGACTATCTGTGACTGGCATCGGCGGCTTACCAGGAAGAAACCGGATGATATACACCTTCAAATCCAAGGGCCATTCATCCTCAGTCTCCACGACATCCTGCAGTTACATGACCCTACACAGGTCCACACCGCATACAAAACCTTGCGCTATATTGCGTCGGTCAAGATGCCGGAATTTCCGCCTCCTTTGATTCCGGAAGGCTCCCGGGAACTTGAATATCTTCAGCGTTACCACTTCGCACCACGCTCCGGGGCGGCCCGAGAACTCACAGAGCTCCAGCAAGCCTCATACATCGAACTCTGTAAGGACTTCCCCAAGTGGATCACGACTCTATGCACGCTGCTGAGCGACATCTTATCATCCCGAGACCCATTCTACGCCCAACTTGTCACCATCCTCGAATCGGATGTTGCCTTCGCCGAACAATCCCTCCCAGTCCTTGTCCACAGCATCCTGCAGAATGAGCCCAAAGAAAGGACATCGTCGCAAATCCTTTCTCAATACTTCACCTCCGTCCTCAGCCAAGGTTCCGCTTCTCTGAGCTGCCTTAGGTGCATCGTGGATGTTGTCTTGCATTTACGACACTTCCGACCCGTGAGCTCGAAGGATGGGCTGGCAAACGACAAGTGGCTTGACATAGGTTTCCGGCTGCTTGCTAGCACCGCGATTACGTGTGGCGCGTATACCACCGCTCTTCTGTTCCTCGAACTGGCTGCGGAACATGACATCCTCGCACCTCCAGAAGATCCACACGCGGAAGCCATACTGTTCGACATCTACAGCCACATAGACGAACCGGACGGATTCTACGGGATCAAAACTCAAGACCTGCGTCACTTCCTCGTGAAGCGGTTCCATCACGAGAAGCAGTGGGACAAGGCGTTTCGTTTCCACGGAGCAGCGGTCGAGGCGGGAAACAACGTTGCATCCGAAGCCGAAGGTGTTCTCCAGTCTTTGCATGCGTTCGGATTCCATAATCTGGCTATCAACGCTCTTCAGAATGCGCCATCCGCGACCCAAGCGACATTTCCTTCGTCAGAAATGGCCTATCACCTCGGGTGGCGAACAGAGACCTGGGATTTACCAAGTAATGCCGAAGGACGCAACTCTGGCGCGCCATTGTACCATGCGCTTCGGGCCATCTATCGGGAACGAGATAGCCAATCCATTGACAGTGCGGTGCGACGGTGTGCGTTTGGTCAGATGGAGCAGCTTCGGGCCCTCGGAGACGAAAACCTGTTCGAGATCCGTCAGATCACCCAAAACCTGATGTGTTTGAATCAGGTTAGGCAGTGGAGGATGAAGAAGAACCAGCAGGATTTGGCTATCAAACAAGTAACGTTTGGAAGTTGGGCTCGAGCAGGAACGGAATCAAGTGACTTTGAGTAAGGGTTCTGATTCATTGCCAACTTTCTGCCCTAACAAAACACAGTTTTACGGTCATCGAGGCGATACTTGCGACAAGAATTTCCTTGATCCGGTCCGTGAGAGAGAAAGAAGAAAGAGAGCAGATCGGGAACTTGGTGACCCCATTTGTCAAGGCGTTGATCGACGTTGAGAAGTCATGTCTCCTCTCCATGTCCAAGTCGGCGAGAGAATCCCTCAACCTCCAAGTGGCTCTCAACTCCGTTGTTCGTGCACAGGTTTTGGAACAGCAACCGAGCTCTTTAGTTTCCCAGGAGTATGCAAATGTTCTTTGGCTGCATAACGAGCGGAAGCTCGCTGTTCAGTTCTTGAAGGATATGGTTGTCTCAAAACCCAAGGAGATTCAGAAGCTCAGTGTGGAGTCCAAGTTAAAGAACGCGGTACTCCTCGCGCGCTTGGTAATTGATCCTCTCACTCAGACGATCGTGGTACTCACGTATTAAGCAGGGCGAATGGGTTTCCGAGGCATGTTTGGAGAAACCCACAGACATTTTGTCCAACTTCTTCGAACCTGCTGTGGCTTCCTTGGACACGGTGGATCCCACTACCCTCGGTCCTGGACATGCTACCATCTACAGTCAATGTGCCAGGTTTGCGGAGCAACAATACCACGCCGTTTCCAAATCCCCGGACTCGCTTAGATGGAAGCTCTATGTCGATAGGAAGGCTCAACAAATTGATAACCTGAAGTCCCAGATTACAAAGACTCAATATGGATCGAAGGAGTACGCGATATTAACCCAGGATCAAAAAACCGCGGAGAAGCTTCTCAAGCAAGATACCGAACTAGTCGACCAGCACAGCCGGGCGGTTGGGGCCTTCTTGGACCAGGCGATTGATATGTACTCTAAATGTCTCGAAGCTACTGACGACTTCGACGATGATGGCGCGATTCGCCTGTGCTCGCTCTGGTTTGCGAATTTCGAGAACCCAACGATACAACAAAAAATCGGCGTCGCTCTCAATCGAACCCCATCCCGGAAGATGGTGTTCCTCGCTCACCAGCTTTCTGCACGCATGACTAAGCCCTCGGAGGGCGCCGTCCCGGAACACCAGGTCAACTTGCAATCGCTCATTGTGCGCATGTGCAAAGAGCATCCATTTCATAGCCTCTATCAAGTGTATTGTCTCAAGGCGGATCATGCTGGTGTCCAGACAAATCGCCGGCGATCCACTAGACACGAATCCTCTCCGAGAGACCGGGCAGCTGCCGCAATCGGCATTTTCGACCAACTTCGTGACGATGATGTAGTCGGTCGGATTGTCTGCGATGTGGAACGTGTCAGTGACGCTTGTCTTGAATGGGCGAAACACCCGATCAAGCATATCTACGGAAACCGCTCCCAAAAACTCAAGCCACCTTTCCCTGTCCCCGAAACCATGGCCATCAGAAATCTCAAACCGATGAAGGTCCCAGTGATCACAGCTGACACACCACTCGACCCCACTCTCAAGTACGCGGACTGTGTATGGATCCTGCGCTTCGAACCCACCTTCGTGACGGCAGGGGGTGTCAATCTACCAAAGATTACCGTGTGCGTTGGAAACGACGGTGTCAGATACAAGCAACTGGTAGGTAGACTCGAGCACTTGTGAAGGAGCGAGGCGAACTCACTTCAATTATTTTCTAGTTCAAGGGTGAGGGAGCCGATGATTTACGTCAGGATGCCGTCATGGAGCAAGTGTTCCAATTGGTCAACGTTATCCTTTGGAAGGACAGAGAGACAAAACGGCGAAGTCTTGGCGTCCGAAGCTACAAGGTCATTCCCCTCGCTTCTCAAGCCGGGATCCTGGAGTTCGTGCAGAATACAACACCTCTGCAGGCGTGGTTATCCACGGCACATCTGCGGTAATTCCGCTTGTTGCACTCAGTAGAGCAATCTTATCGTCTCCCCAGGTACCGGCCTCAAGACATGAAACCAACCGATGCGTCTGCTCGCCTCTCGGGCGTGCGGAAAGAGGGTGGCAACCAAACGTCACTACTCCTCAAGGCTTTTGCGGAGATCCGGAAACGGTTCAAACCAGTAATGAGGCACTACTTCACCGAGTTACACAAGGCACCGACTGCTTGGTTTGCGATAAGACTGAATTACGCTCGGAGTGTCGCCACAACTTCGATCGTTGGACACGTATTGGGGTTGGGGGACAGACATACCTCAAATATTCTCATGGACAATGGCACTGGTGAAGTCGTGCACATTGATCTGGGGATTGCGTTCGATCAGGTGTGTTGTTCGCTCCCCTTTGTTGTCCCCCCATGCCGATTGTTGGATAGGGGAGACTTTTACCGATCCCCGAACGGGTACCGTTCCGGTTGACAGCGGACATGGTGGACGGTCTTGGGATATCTGGAGTTCAAGGGGTGTTCCAGCGTTGCTCTGAGGAGACGTTGCGGGTCCTGAGGGCTAGTTCCGACGTCATCATGACCGTGCTTGAGGTGTTCAAATACGACCCACTCCACTCCTGGTACGTTCTTACACTTCCTGTGTCCCCGTTACCCCGCTACGCGTTCTAACTCTGATTCGACAGGACGGCGAGCGACATCAAGATCAAGAATGCCCAGCACAATATCCACACGACGGTCTTTGATCCTCTCCGACTTGGCATTGGAATTGATATGGAGAGTAACACCGCGGATGAGGCCGCGGACCGCGCTCTCAGCTCCGTCAGCAGGAAACTCGACAAATCGCTCAGTGTGGAGTACACTGTCAATCAGCTGGTTGCTGACGCCATGGATTCCGTAAACCTGTCACACATGTACTCCGGTGGGGCAACCTCTAATTCTATGAGTACTTCGGAGACTTACGACAACAACAGGATGGGGACCCCATTTCTAACCCACAGGTGTTCCCCAACCTGCCAGTGTTAAACTTAACCGTTGATTCCGTTAGCTTGAGCTCTCGGATCGTCCCGCCGGCTGTCATCGGAAAAGAGGGTTCGGCTTCCCATGACATCCCCCTCACTCAAGCAAATAGCTCTCCTTTCTGCCAACCCCCGATCCTCTGTCGTAATTTATGGTTATTGGAGTATTCACCATCATTGGCCGTTCCCTCGCCGTCGACCCGCTGGGCAAGGGTTGTAAGGGCTGTGTACGGTGGCATTGAGCGGGGTCGATTGCTTTACGGGAGCATGCTCTAGGATGCTGTGAGCTGGCGGTGTCTCCCTTTTGGGGAGAAAAAAAAATGAGGTCATCGAATATATGCGATGTCACGCTCGAAAATAGGACGCTGGATTGGAAGCTTCCAATTTGAGACCGTTGTTCCGCCCTGCGAACCAGATAGAGATCGCTCGGCGCACACATCCCCATGCATGGCACGACACGCACATCTATGCCATCTGCTTCGTACGTAAAAGAACTGTTGTTCTGTTTTTGTTGGTTTTACGCATTCCATATACATTCGATCCCGCGATTGTTTCCGCTCTGCGGCATCCCACCCGCTTCCGTCCTTCGTCCCTTTCCCACCTATTTCGTTTTGTAGACATTCAGCAAGCAACTTGGTTGGCTCCGTTCTCCTGGCTCGGTTTCCCAGCGTCTACCCCACGATCTGCCCCGTCCTGAGGGCGTGACACCAGCGCAGCCTTCGCTTCGACCGTGTGGATTACTACGGATGAAAAAGTGCCTCGTTTTATTTGTATTTCGCGAAAAAGGCTTAGGCGTGGCTTGACTCATTGGGATGAACGTGTCAAATGCTTACCAACACTACTGCGAGTAAATGCACGGCCACTTCCCTAGTAATGGCTGTACGGAGTCGAAAAAACGAGTTTACTGGGCGCACGCGGGAAGGACGAGAGTGCACTGCAAAAGCACATAAAGCCCACCGTTTTCTTTCCGTATAACCCACACCCTCCCTTCCCAAGGTGCCTCCCACGCCATGATCAACGATCGCCCTCCCCGTGATGCTCCCCCCACAGGAGTCCAAAATACCTCAGGAGACGACACAACACATGGTATCCGTCCTACTGACCAGGACAAGGATTCCACGGGTCCCGGGGACTTCCCCGGAGAGGAGCTCCCCCAGCCATACTCCCCGACACTCCGCCAAGGATACCCCCTCTTCATGAACACAAGTGGGCTGGACCCGAGCTCCTCGTCAAAAGAGGAAACAGCCGCTAATACAGCGCAGTCATCTGGTGTCAGCGACCCCTTTCCCGTTCACCGCGGCGGATCGATGACCCACAGTGATGATCTGCCGCAGAGATCTGCGTTCCATGACCCCTTCCGTACATTCCACGATCATCATGCCCTACAGGCTCGTGGTCCATCCGAGGCGTGGGATGACCCTACCACCCAACTACCGATGACAACTCCAATCATCCTCCCTCATGATGCACTTCACATATATCACCCGGATGGACTGGTGAGACATGATGACGCCCTTTTTATTTTGTATCCGGCTGATTTTCGCAGGGCCTATACGATCCATATGCTGTGCAACACTTGGATAACGTGATGTCTTTTCCTCCATCCCAGGGTAACGCCATGCCTGCCTCCCCCGGTGTAGGTTGTCCCACTGCCCTTGCTGTGGAAGTTCACACACCCATATTGCATAGGCACTTGGTGTACTACCAACTCCTACTCTCGACGGCGACCACGGACCTTACAACAATGGAAGTGGAAACCTCCACGGTCACGAGTCTCAGCTGTCGCTCCCGATGCCTAATCTATCTGGTTCGTATAACGTGAATGAAGACAAAAACACGAAATATGCTTTCTTTCATACCTCTCTTCATCGACAGCGGGATCTCCCCATCCAGAGAACCTATCCCTTCGGACCGGAGCGGCCGCTCTCAACTGGAGCGCCCAACGAAAACCCTCGCGGGACCTCTTCCCTTTCGCATTCACTTGGAGAGGGGCCAAGCCGACCCAGGGCGGTCAGATCTCAACTCTCGATTCCATCACTAACTCCACCAGCAGAATTGGGTTTTGGTGACGAAAAACACAAATCACGCCACCCTTCGCTGGGATCCGGGATTAGCGCGCAGGACGACTCTGGATCAAGGCTCGCCGTTTTGGTGAGTTCTACCGTGGCCCGGCCATGATACGCTAGTGTTGACGGTCTACGTCAGGGCGTCCAATATCCGAGGGGTAGAAAGAGGAAAAGGTCTTCTGATGAGGACGGGGATATGACCAGGAATGCTCCACGTCCGAGGAGAGGCGCATCATCGAGAGCCTCTGCACCAACCCAGGTGGGTTCGTCAGCGAACCGGTTCGAGTGTCAGGTATTCAGTCGTCCCAGCCGAGACCACCTCCCGCAGTCCTTCGTCGGATCAAAATCGAGCAACCACCTTATGTGTGTGGGAATTCCCAGCACAACTGGGTTCAGCAAAGTCCCATTCATTTTGCTGTCAACGGTCAGCTTGGGATCAGGCTGGCGGATGCCCTTGACCTCCGATTCCCGGGATTAGATGGGAGGGATGACCAGATGTTCCAATATACTGGCGCGGGGAGTTCAGTGTCGTGTAGACTAAATGTACGCCTATCTTACCGGAGATACTGGTTAAGCCGTTCGCTTAACTCTTTCATTGTTTAGTTGCCAGGATACCCCCCTCGATCATCCCAGGTGGGGGGGAGCGCTTTCTCTTGTACCGTTATTCATTAAACTGACAAGCACAATCAAAGATCACCACAACTGACCACAAAAAGTCTCATGACCCCAGAACCAGGAAAAAGCTGGCGTTTGAAGTGGCCAAACGCGTCAAGCGCTATGTCGAGGACCTGAAGGTGTGCAGAGTGGATCCTCCGGAGACTCCCCCCACTAACGTACTGTGCTAGGTTAATCTGCGTCACGAGAATATAGTATTGACGAAACTTATTCACGTTTCGAAGGCCTCTTGGCGGCCAGAGATTTGGTATGAGCAGGAGCTTTCCAGTGACTCTTAGCGGAAAAAATTACATTGTCGATACGTTGCTATGACCTGCGGATGAGCCGCCTGGGAATGTATCTTCATTTGTATCCGTGGACATCTCCAGCAAAAGTCCTGGTTTGAGTGCATCTTACTCCAGCCAGTCGGATGTTTGCAGTTGTTTGTGGCTGAAGTCGAGTTGGCGCCTAGTACTACAGTTGAACCTCGCCGCTGATGGAGTGGGTGGCCCCCCTGCGTCTGAAGCCTCGGCGTATTTCCCAGTCTCCGGATGGACCAAAAAGGTTTTACCCGTGTCATCGTCACGACAGATCCCAGTTGGGGATCGTGCCAGGGGGTGCGTTGGGTGTCTGAGCGACGTTTGCTGCCGGTGGACTACCATAACGTACCCATTCAAAAATCCGACATTCATTTGACACCCGCCAACTTATCCCGCAATCGCTTCAGTCGCCTGTGACCCAACGGACTTTGTCTATCAATTTCGAGGTTAGTTCCTGGTTTAATCGAGGTGTATCCAATCTTATTTTTCATTCGGACAGGTTCGAACATGTGACCATCCACTGAATGCAATTGCAACTTGGTTCGTAATCCCATATGTCGCGTCGCTCCTGTTGCTTGCGTGCCTTACCATATGGGCCGAGTTACGTTGGTTACGATCTTTGGGCCGTCATTATTCAATAATGGGGATTGGGGTTGTAGCTTGTGTATCGTGGTTGGTCCCTTCAACAGTGGTCGTCAATAAGCTCGGATGACCGCTGATCTGGTGGTTACTCCATGGATGAGTGCCTTTCTCAACCGCTATTCATCAGAGAGCCCACTTGTATCGTGGGCCTGTATCACTCCCATAACCTCGAAATCGATCGATTGGCTGGGCCCACGAGAGCCCTAGGGGCCTCTTTTGGAAATGATCATCCCCCGAGAAAGTGAAAGGTGGCATGCCATCAATCACGTCCCCCCCGGAGTATTCAGCCATACAGCGCCGTTAGGGAAGGTACTTCGGTGGCGCTTTTTCGCAATCCTTTACTACCCCGGAACGGGGCGAATCCCTCGCCTTGTCTGCTCGCCCTTCCTGCCCGTCCTTCGTCCGTGCGTTCGGAAAATGCCTGCTACCTCCCCTCCCCTTCCCCCATCCTCCCTTCACATCGATCGATGTCTGGCGACTTCTATCATCCGGACACCCCCCGAGGCTCGCCCGCATGTGTGAGCATTCCAAACAGCATGTTACTTCAGATGGGCTCATCGGTTCCCCAGGTCTCGCAACCTTTTTTTTTAGCGCTAGCGCTTTGGGTTATGTCAATGACTGTCCGTGTGTAATTCGGACTCAGGCGAAAATCCATTCGCTTTGTTCGTGCTCCCTTTCCTGCAACCCGAGGACATCGCTGGATTTCCATTTACGCATGTTAATATGGTTAGGTCCACGCGCCGTTGCGCCTGCCGACTGCGACTCGCCCGAGCGTCGGATCGTTGGAAGCAGATCTTGGGACCATCAAAACTACCGCAACCACCACCCCTTGGCTGTGCCGTTTTTCCGGCAAAAGGTCACTGTGTGCGGGTAAATGAGGGCTGTGGAAAACACAACAAGTACATAAGGGATTCCCCCCTCGTATGATTCCTCATGCCCCTTCTCCTTCCTCTGAACACCTGAAGAAAGATGGTCTACAATCGGTTCCTTTGTGACACAAACGTCCCAATCAGTCATCAGGTCGCCGGAGGCGGCGCCACTCCCGGTCCCTCTTCTCCAATTGTCGGTATCCAACTCGCCAACGAACACGGCGTCCAAGAACGACTATCCGACCACCAGACGAACAATTATCCGCCGGACCGTCTCCTTCCGGGAGCTGTGGGTGATTCTGGCACTCACCCCCTCAGATTTGGGGAGAGTCGAGATGTGAGTCGCTTTGCGGGTGGTTCTGTCTCTCGCTCATGGCGACCGGTCGTTGACGTGTCCCGTCCCAGGGGCCCACAACACTTTGTCCCCCTCAACTGGCGGCCCCTCTACACTCTGTGGTTGGGGCATACGGCCAGGAGGATCCCTCGGGCGGTCGGCAAGAACAACACGACACCACTACCCGAACACCCCATGATGTAGCCAGCCACTACGAAGGGACATACCCCATCACAATACCTCTAGGACGGACAGGGGGATCCGCCGTAAGACACCTGTCTCGTCCATTTCTATATCATTAACGGGTATTATCAGCGCAACCACGTAGTCGGGCATCGGGGCCGCGACCATGAGCAACCGATTTCGGGAAACCCTGAGCCCAACTATATGCTGTATAGCACTGGGAATGAATCCACAGATGTATGCCAAGTTTCCGATTACCCGCAAACAGAGGCTCACTCTCTCTTTCTAGGCACGCGGCGCGCCGGCTCGCTTTTACAAGTACCCCCCACCCCTTGGCGGCGGGCCACACGAGGATCCCGGATACTGGGCGATGGGTTGGCATTCTATACCGGCTACGCACGACAATAATCCTAGACCGGTGAGCAGGAATCTTCTGTTAAAAGCTTTCAAGTCTAATACGAATTTAGGACTCTCATCTCACGACCGACCGCGCTGCTTCCACGTCAAGAGGACCTTCCGTGGAAAGAGGGATCACCCGTCACAACCCACGCGCGGGGGCGGTACTCTACCATGGGCCACCACGATCAAATATTACCCTACCTCCAGCTGGACCGAGCAGGGATGCAGCCGGTGCGATAGGGTATATAGAACCCTCGGACACTCACAGCCTCAATAGCGGGAGAGCGAGAGATGTGGAGCACTCTGTGGAATCACCGCCAGACGTTCGTTCCAATAGGCCACCAATCTACCCTGATAGGGATCAACGCTCTGGAACCGACAATGGAACAAAGCAAGCTGTGCACCCGGGAAAGGCCGCGGCCGTTCGAAAACGCGCGAGCGGAAGAAAACCCCGCGGCTCGGGCCCCATAGTGCAGGCGAGTACCCAGCCAAGGATAAGAGGGTGAGGCTGAATCCGAAGTCCACAGGTTCCGGTGGTTACCGCCGTCCCTTATGGTTCAAGCCATTACACCGTGATTCAGCAAACCCTCTACGAGTGTCGTGCTCGGCAAGACGGCTGGATCCGGCAGCCACCGATAGAGTTCGGGTGGATCAAATTGACTCATGCCGCCAATCCGAAGTACCTCGACACCCCCGGTCATGATGACAAGGTCCTCAAATACGAAGGGGTTGGAAGCTCGATTACATGCAGATTGAACGTATGTCAGACTCCCCAACCTCCCCAGGCATTACACATCAAACCGATCACCCTTTCCTAGTTTTCCGGGCACAAGGCGGGAAAGTCGAAGGTATGGACTACAAGCCGCCTACTCGTGGACGTCTTAATAGACGCAACTGCCAGATCCTGACGACGAACCACAAGACCGTTCGTGAGTCCATCACGAAGAAGAAGCTAGCACGCGAGGTCGGCAAACTTGTGGAGAGTCATATCGAAACCATCAGGGTAAGTCTTGCGCTTGCCCTTATTGTTTGGTTTTCGACGTCCAGTCGTTTAGGCCGTAACGGGGTGTCGCGATGTGAGACCCGAGGACGTAGTGTTGACAAGACTCTTTCACGTTTCGAAGGCGTCGTGGCAACCTGAACTTTGGTATAAGGTTCCTGCAGCAGGTCGCGGGCTCCCCTAGAAGTTTGGTCATTCTCTTTTGTTCGTTTACGTTGTCCTGCACCCCAGAATCCGCATGCCTTCATGTGTACTTATACCTTGTGAATACGTTACGATATTTCGCTTCCCGCATAACTGATTCCCACATTCACCCTGTTCTCCCAATCGGCCTTCCTCTTGCTTCCTACTCTAGTACCGTCGCCCTTGAAGTGTACTTACTCTCACGGGTGCGGAGAAACGAGGAATGACACGGAGGACGAGGTCTTAGAAAATTGGGGGACGATGGCCGACCGCGGGTGCTTCCAGATATTCGGGAGATAAGATACTATGTAAAGTTTGATGAGTGTATTGTGAGCGGTCTGGATGGAATCATAGACGAGGGAACGACGAGTGAGCATAACTCACAGCCAAGGGAAGTCGGAGCCTGTGCAGGGCAATTGAGTTTATTCACTTACGGTCGCGAAAAGATCGTCTCTCTAGAGCCTGAGAACTGGAGATCTGATCCTCTTGGGGACAGGGTTCTTCCGCGCGTCACGCGCGGTTGCGCACACAATACCCAAAAAAATATTATCATGCCCCCTATTCGGTGGAAAAACATGGAATGCGAGGACGGAATAAACATTATAAAAAACGAGGTTATGGCATGGTGGAATTCCAAATATCAGCAACGCCTCCGGGACGTAAATAACAAATAGAACGAGTGAAGATGAAAAACGGATGAGGATATGTTCAGATAGTGATATGGACAAGCGAATAGGAAAACCGCGAGGTCTCTACGGACCGGTGCATAGAGGAACCTGGTACCAGATGTCTGGCTGCCACGATGCTCGTGAAACATTGACGATTCTCGTGAGGAACATGTCCTCGAAGCTAACAGGGAAGGGAGTCTTGCACTCCTATGGATGCTGAATCAGCATATCACACATTGAAACCTCGCCATTTTTTTACCTTTAGTTCCTCAAGGTGAGCCTTGATACGCTTCGCGACATCGTGCGCTAGCTTCTCCCTCGTGATTGGACGCCTTTCCTTCCTGTGATTTGTCGTTACGATCTGTTTATGGAATTTATTACAAGAGCGAGCAGAAAGAAATGAATTCGCCGCACCTGTCTCGGCTTGCTAGGCACAGAGTACCCAACGATCTAATCAAATGAAGGGGCTGAGCAAAAACAGAGATTACTGCCATAAAATCCACGTACACCAATTCTGCAGGTGACAGAGTTCCCAATATTGTCGTCCTCGAACATAGGATCGTCACGGCCATCAGGGCCGTCAAAACGTAGGTTCATTGCGTCGGACAATTTTATCCCTTCCTTGCCCTTGTCCTTGAAGTCAATCGGAGGGAGTGGGATCCAGCCTTTCTGTGGAGTATCGCAGTAGTATGGATCCTGTTCCACCAAGAGGAGCAGGGGTCGTGTGAGAAGGATCGCAGGAGGAGACTTCAAAAAAAAGCGTGGTTATTAGTCAATCCTGAGTGTTTCTGGGCTATACAGTGCCTACCTGGATCGGTCTTTGTGGATCGAGGCGGTGCGATCTCCTGTTTAGGGCACGCTTTGCGTTGCGGGTTGTGATCTTGGCTTGCTTCCGCTTTTTTGGATTCGGGAATTCAGCGTTGTCGGTTCCAACTGGCAGCGATTCTGCAGACAGCCCCGTCGTCTCCCCCCTCCCGACACCGCCAGCGGGATGAGAAACTAGGGGAGCTGTCTGTCCCCAAGCATCGGGCCCATTGGTGACCATCGCCTGAGTGGTCTCCAACAGAGACTCTATGACCGTTGGGTAGGCGTTGAGTATTCCGCTGAAGTTCAAGAACGTTGCCGCCTCTCGGCCATAGAAATCAGGACCGTGGTTTGGGTTCGGGTTTATGTGTTGGCCGCTAGGGTGAAACCCACCCGCTACGTGGTTGTTCTGCGCTCCAGGACTGGGGGTAGAAAGTAGGGTCTCCACATACCCAGCCCCGGCGATGTTAACGTATGGTATCGGCGAAGGTTGAGGAGGATACTGGCGGTCGAAACGTTCAACTCCTTGCCCATAGTAGTCAGTACTTGCGTCCAACGCGTAGTCGCCGTGGTGGGGGCTCAGTGCCTATCAGCGTGTCAGTTAACCTATGGGGGAGGCGTAGACATGGACGCACGTGTGAAGACGAAGCCGAATGGAGATCTGCGACGTCGCCCCAAACCGCTGTCCCTGACTCTCTCGCGCGGGCTTCTTGGTAGTCCTCCAATCCCTGGCCAGGGGGAGAATAAAAAAAGGGTGTAGCTGTACAATCGTCTGGGCTTGGGAGGTGTTGGAGAGATGGAGAAATTGTGGATGTCTGTGGGAAGTGTGTCGCTGATGCCCAACGAACGAGCGGGAGTGTAATCACAGTCGTATGGATGTACCGATCTTCTCCCGGTCCCACGGAGTCGGCATTCTCGTGGCTTCCACCAGCGGGAGAGCGGGAGGGACAGTCCCACATTGCGAGCTCACTCGAAGTCCTCCGGTAAGTGGGTCTGTTCATGGTGTTAGTAAAACATCAAACTTGGGCACTGTGCTTAGGATAAACTCAAACAGACCTTTTTATGGGGTCCCAGGACACGAGGAAATCTTGGAAATACGGCAGCTGAGCACGGCTACACAGGCAGCTCTTAACAATGGCGGCGTTAACAAAAAGCAAAAATCGACTGACAATCCCGCTATGTTGCTGCGTGGTTATCAAGAACCGGAAACAGACCGAGGACACACCAAAGAAGACATTGCCCGTACTGCCACCATACTTGGATACACCCAAGGACTCGAGCACCCGACATACACGATCAGCCCGGACGAAGAGCTACGTAAAGGGGGTGTCAACAAGACCCGTCTGGAGCACTTCAAACCGCGACCGTACCGAGAAACCACAAACGGATGCCGAGTCGGCCGTGGTGCAGATCGTGTCCCAGGCCGAAGGAAGTGTTTCTGGGTGAGAAGGCGGTTTCTAGAGACCCAAAAGTAAAAGATCCATGTTGAGGAAGACGCGATCGTAGAGCAACATCCGAATTCTCGCAAATTTGTAAATCCTGCTGGAGAGAGTACTGGTGGGGAGAGAGTCTGCAGTTCCGTGACCCGTTGCTGGGAGAGAAGAGCAAGAGAAAAGGGGGACCATCCGAGGAATGGGAACGAGAAAAGAGAAACGATGGCCGCTGGGATGTCAACAAGATGATGGGACTACAGAGCCGGCGTTCTATGGATGAATGGAGAACCCTGGATGGCGTGCAGCTCCAGATATTCCTCCAATTCAGCACGCCACGCTGCAGATATCGCTTATCGCATCGTTTTGCGACCGCCGTCCATAGCGGAAGGCCCCAAGAAGAGCTCCAAAAGGTTTGAGATCCAGGAGGGGGAAAATGGCCGGCTGCCCGGAACGGACTTCCGAAAGCGGGCTAGACACGAGTTCACAGGGAATGCGCACTGATTACATGCATCAGAACGACGAGCTTATCTCCGTGACGGGGCGAATGGAGTCGACGCTGAGTTCGCTGAGTGTGTTTTCGACAGCATTCGAGCGGGAGAATGCGGGTCAACACCGACCCCAGAGAGGACCGTAAGATCCACCATCACCACCAAGTTTGTCGGTTGGAAAGTGCTGATTCTGGAGCTCGCGACCTCTTTGGTGTCGAGGATCACACAACGCCTGATTCCACGTGGGAATTAATCATCAATTGGTCGGCAAAAATTTTGCAGCCCCCACGCTCACGGGACTGGTCTTCGTACGCGGCTCGCCCATGGGCCCCCAACGGCAGCCAGCTTCTAGCTGATGGACCGCCTTTAACACTATGGTGTTTTTTGGAACAACGTCTAAGGGCGATGTAACCCCGTGTTCCGAACCTTTGGGCTCATTCTACCAGTAAGGGCTCATTTGCAGGCTTCTCATATCAACATCCGAGATCGCAAGAAACCGTCTCAAAAACCTACCGACTCTGTCCATTGACTTCTCCGGCAGTAACTCTTTCCCCTTGTTACGTCTCCGCTTCTTAACCTTGTACTCTCTTGATCGATTCGCGGGCAATCTAACGCGCGCCGATCCTTGCCCAGTGGCGTCACGAACGTCCCCGGTGGCGAAACGAATGGACTTGAATCAAACGGAATCATGCCGAAACTACTATGATAATTCATCGCCGGGGTGCCACGTTCGTCAGGAAGTCCAAGCGGGTTTGCGCCCCAGATGTTGGGGATCTGGGATTGCATTGCAAATGTGATCTTGTGTTTCGACCGAACATTCGTTGCAATGTCCATAGATGGCAAATTAACTGAGGTACAGAAGGCTCTTGACGCCACTGAGACATGCAAGAAGGAGATCGCTTACCAGCACGTCCACCCACGATTATGTACCGTCCCTGTCGGGCCACCAACCATCATGTGGCCCATCCCTCTGTTTCGTGAGGTCAATGCTTGGGCCCAAGACTTGTGACGCCGGGCTCGGAACTCGAAACAGCAGAGGAATCAATGAGAAATGAAACACAAAGTGCGACAAACCAATCAACGGTCGTCCCCTCCCCTCATATCACGATGAGCTGTCTCTGGGAAATCGTCGAAAAGTATCGCCGATGTAAAAAAGGGCACGACCCCATCGCCACTACGGAAGGCCGCTGATTGCGCCGCACTTGTTTTCTCATTCGCATGCGCGACATTGAATCGATGACGGCTACTAGATGCATCTGACGTTAT
>Ga0307513_10003442_pt1 | contig 21428 bp, 26 predicted proteins | sample 15_EM_MG_FD_202174 | JGI IMG/M metagenome (GOLD analysis project Ga0307513, IMG submission 202174) | Populus trichocarpa ectomycorrhiza microbial communities from riparian zone in the Pacific Northwest, United States - 15_EM | ecosystem: Host-associated > Plants > Roots > Unclassified | place... | reverse complement strand
TCGCTTCGAGGCCCCTCTCTTCAGAGCCCCCCCCGCCTCCCCCAACTGGGCCCTTTCCGACTGGAAGGCCCTGGAAGAATCACTGAAGGCCACAGTTATTCCGCCGCCGCCCCCGATCCCAACCACCCGGTCCCTGGACATCTTGTTCAAGACCAACCTAGACAGGGTGACAGCCCAATTCGCCATGCACACTCGGCTGAAGAGGGTTACGTACAGGTCCAAGCCGTGGTGGACAGACCTCTTGTCGATCCTCAGAAGAGCCTACAATTCGGCGCTCCGCTCCTCGAAGCGTGACCGCCACGACCCCTCACTCCTGGCCTCCGCGAGGGCCGCCAGGGCCTCCTACTTTAAGGCCATCAAGAAAGCGAAGAGGGACCACTGGTCCTCCTTCCTGACAGCTGCGACCCCTCAATCCGTCTGGACAGCGAAAAGGTTCGCGGTCGGGCGCCCGCCCCCCCGTTTCCCCGAGCTCCCGGGTGCCAATACGCCGGAGGAGCTCAACAAAGCGCTCCTAGACCACTTCTTCCCTGGTAAGCCTCCTGTGCCAAGAGAGACCATCCTTCTACCCTTCGCGGACTGCCAAGCTCTGGAAACGGAGGAAATAGGCAGAGCCCTCGCCCGCTCGTCCCCGTCGTCGGCCCCTGGGCCTGACATGACACCCAATTCTGTGTGGAAAAGAGTGCACCGTGTGGCTCCCCACATCCTACTAGACCTGCTTGCCCCACTGGTGGCCTATGGCTCCCACCCCCTTACGCTGAAAAAGGCGGATGGCATTGTTCTCGACAAGCCTGGAAAGCCTTCGTACGACTCCCCCTCCTCCTTCAGGGTCATAGTCCTGCTCCAAACCTTCTCGAAGATCCTTGAAAGGATAATGAACTCAAGACTCTCCTGTGTGGCCCGCGCTTGCGGCCTCCTGGACAAACACCAGTGCGGGTCGCTGGCGGCCTTTCGGCCTCGGATGCGACCACCACCCTAACTCACGAGGTCAGAACCCTCCAGATGGCCCAAAGAAAGGTTTCTACACTCTTCCTGGACATCAAGGGGGGCTTCGACAACGTCAACGCCTCCTCCCTCTGCGGCATGCTCAAGGCCAAAGGGGTCAACCCGTACTTAGTCTCGTGGACCAGGTCCTTCCTGTCCGGTAGGACGTGCCGCCTCCTCTATCAGGGCTCCCCCAAGATATTTGCCCCCGTCTCGGTGGGCACCCCTCAGGGCTCCCCCGTGTCCCCACTATTATTCGTTATATATGTCTCCCGCCTGTACTCCGAGATCCCTATGGGCCTCACCCTCTCCTACGTGGACGACTTCGGTCTCACGGCGTCCTCGGCGTCCTATCGTCGGAACATCCAGATCCTGCAGAGGCTGTATGCCAGGCTGAAGTCCAGAGGGGCTAGGCTGGGCGTCAGTTTCTCTATCCCCAAGACGGAGCTCATCCACTGGCGTACGAACAGGGACAGAGGCCCCATATCCAACGCGCCGATCCACTTGGATGGATCGGTTTTCAAGCCTAAAAGCGAGGTTCGGTGGCTGGGATACTGGTTTACCCCATCGATGTCGACCACCCCCCACTTCACCAAGAGATTGGCCAAGGCCCAAGCCGCCTTTGTGGCCATCAAAAGGCTCTCCCCCCCTGGGATGGGCCTCCCCCCCTTCCTGTGCCATCGTCTGGCCTCATCGCTCCTCTTCCCCGTCCTCAGCTATGGCGCGGACGTGTTTGTACCCTCATCCCACATGGTAAGGAAGCTCGCTGTCTTCTGGCACAAGGTCCAGAGGTGGACAACCAACTGCTTCCTCAGTACCCCCACTGATATTCTGGCCATCGAGGCCTGCCTCCCCCCACTGGACCTCCTCCTGAGGTACAAGCGTCGGCTTGCCGGCCTCAGGATTCTATGCTCCCCCCCGGAAATTAACCCGGCCACGGCCCGCCTCCCCCCATCGGTTCAAACCCCCTCCCTATACCGCCACTCCCCTGATCATAGGTTGCTATCCGCGAAGAATGCGGGCAGCCGCCTGCCCCACCCTTGGCTCCAGCCCAGGCCGCCCTCGAAGAACAGGGCCCACCTCCCACTAGACGCCCTCCCTCATTCCATGCTCTTTATCCTGGGGCCTGGTGGGTTCGAACCCCTCCCGGTAACCTCCCAGCACCTTTTATGCGAACACTACCCAGCCCCCCCCCCGGGCCGCTCCTATCCCCAACTTAAGCTCCAGTGTAGGAGCCTCCTAATCAAAGAATAGGAAGAGTCTGCGCCGCACCCGGCCAGGTACCCCTACCGCCCCTCGATCAAGCCCCACCCGTTCATGGGCCTCAACAAATTCACCGCGGGCCGCCTCCACCAGATGAGGTCTGGCAAAAGCTACCTCCGCGCACACCCCTCCTGGAGCGATGACGCCCCGACCACCTGTCTCAGCTGCGACGAGGCCCCCGAGACCTTCGAGCATGCCATACTCCGCTGCCCCGCTAAGGGGCCGGCCAGAGCCCGCCACCTTCAGGGGGTCTCTGACATCGGCCCCGACGCTCCCGTCTGGTCTTCCGTCCCTCTGCTTGGGGCCCTCAGCCGTTTCATCAGCTCTACCGCCACAGCCTTCCCCCCGGGCATGTTCTCTCGCCCAACATCCTCAGCTGGTTCTATTTCTTCCCAGTCATTTAATGTAGTTTCCTTTGGTTACTTTATGTCGTCTCAGGTTGGCTAGGTTTACGTTTAAGTTTTTTTTCATGCTGTCCGCTGGTGTAAGGAGGGTTTCCTTTATCTTACTTGCTTTAATGTCGTGCCCGTGTGTGGGCCTGGGACCGGTACGGACCCCAGTTGAAGAGTTTGGTGCCGGATTTTTCCTTTGGTAGTTCGTTTTGGATTTTGGGTTTTGTTTTCGCCATAGCTAGTGCTCCATGCGATTTCTTGTACCTTAACAACGAATATATGATATAAAAAATAAAAATAAAAATAAAAAAAGTGGTAGGCATATGAATGAAGGTTATAAGTTGGCCTAGCTAAGCTCAGTACCCAAGCTGGCTTCCATTCTGTGATCCATTTCATTGCTTGCATAATTTTTGAGTCTATCAATTGAGTATACGAATATGCACGAGTAGGAACCATTGTGCGTATGAATTTTTGTGCGTATGAATTTTTGTGCGTATGAATTTTTGTGCATATGAATTTTGTGCGTATGGTGGTGTATGGTTGGATGTAAATTACATTTTGAAAAAAGCCGCACTCTAGGATTAGGCTCGGTAGCAGCTACATGAATTGGTATTCACCGCTGTGCTTTGGGCATAGCATTTGTCCAAATCCAGTAGGGGTTGATATACCCTGTTCAATCATAATCTGAGGTAACCAAATTTGATCTTTTACGCGAGTTGACTAGTTCCAATTGAAGACTCTGATACAGCGCATTAGCTCCTACATGGCAACCAAATCTTGAATCAAACTTGCAAGTACGGGGTCTCTAGAAGCTGTCGCAACTATTGAAAGCAAACCCCAGGTGAGGATCTAATACTTGGATACGATGCAGTGACGAAGGCACTCAGTCCCTTTCCCAGTGATTAAAGGTGATTCCTGATTATAACCCTTATATATAGGTTGGTAATTATGCTATGTAATTATCCTCCACTTAGATACTCACAAGAATCTCATAGCATAACCATCTTGTTGCTACTGCCGTCTACCTTTGCTGCCTTTCCTTTATTTACACCTAAGGCGATGACAACCGGCCCAATCGAGGAAGCTCCAATGAATGAGTGTTATACCTGGACATTTGGCCCTGATGAAATAATCGACCTTTTTCCGATTTCCTTTCGCAGAATCAAGGTGGACTTTTTGTTCTGTAAGCTGTTACTGGATCCCACCTGCTGCAGGTGTGCAGCCAACTAGAACTATGAAAGCTGATAGTGAGCAATAGACAAACCTTGGCCCAATAGCCGGTCACCACAGATAAGACAAGGGTACCAATAGGGGATGTGTGGATTCGAGTGGGCAAATGGTCGGGGGAAGGCGGTCAACTTGGTACAAGGTAGACGGATTGCTGGAATGTTGGAACGTAGAACAAGGGAATCCCGCGCTATCATACAGGCGCTTGAGATAGGGTATGAGATTAAGGGTCGGGTCTCGAGCTTACAAATATTTCAGCAATGTGACTCAGGCAGGCGTGTGGTAAAAGGCAAAATATCGTGGGGCTTAGTTCCAGACTCAGACAGTTAACAATAACTTTATTCTGACTTCTGAATTTCCATAATTTATACGCTCTTTAATTATATTCTATCAAGCATTGCTCGAGTTGACTTAATGTATAAGTAGCTAGTATTGATAAAATCATTTTATAGGTTTTCCCTGCTTCAAAGCCTTTTGGTCTTACTATAAAAGCACGATCTTTCTAGTTCTCTACATCAGCAAAAATGGACCCTGCGTCTGATCCGTCGGCATTGTGTCCTTACGCAAGGGACGCATCTCCTGCGTCCCATGCGTCCTGTGCGTCCTGACTTGCGTTACAACGCCCCGACAGATCCCACGCTTCCAGATACTACCTGGCAACGTTCCTTGCGTCCTGACACAACCTGGCGCCCTGCATACGTCTGGACTACCCCAGACTCATTCTCTCATCTCTTCTGTCTCCTGATACGGCGATAGCTCCTCATCACCTCTTCTCCGCATCCTGACCCACCCCTCATCCCCGCTCGTGTAATCACAACTAATTTGGTGCTTGCTCCGACTTGGCCTGGTGTCTGGGGCGGTAGGACCTTTTTTGGTCCCTGCCGGGTCTCACCTCTCATGCCTGACTGGTCTGGCGAACTAATGATCTAGGTTTCCAGAAAGTCGCTTATATATCTTCTACTATATACAGTATCAATATGTAGGATTCTCGTGCACAGCCGAATCCTGATTCTCACGCATCGCCGAATCCTGATTCTCTCATCCGGATTCCTTAATAAACGTCATTAAATGTTCTCAAATCAATCCGGCTATTTACAAGCCATCGCCGGTCCTCCTCCGGGATCAGGTGTGCCAGACCGAGAATTGTTCCTATATCAACTATTGTAAACCCTTGCATGTCTTCCCTCGTCTGCACTGTAACCAAGCCATGCAGATCGGATAGACGCACTGAGTAGACCGGGGTCAGCAACTGAACACCGACGACTCGACGCACAGTATCCAGGGATCTGGGGTCTCTGATCTTCAAGAGGGCTACTAGCTTTGCCGGGAGATGACCCCTCAGCGCACCATACATTTCTTCCATGCCCGCTTGTACCCAAACCCAATCATTGCGACGGCCCTGGTTTCTAAAGTGTAGGGTGCCCGTGGATCGTGCACGGTAGATCGCGTAAACATCGGCTTCTTGGAATATAAGAACTGGGACTTCGAGTTGTGTCAGTAGTTCAATGGGAAGTGATCGAAGCGTGGCATAGACTTCTGGGAGACCGTGGTCTATCCGAAGGTTATGCCTGCTATATCGTGTCAATTCACAATATATAATCTCGAGTGAGACTCCCAAGATCCCGCTAAAATCAACGATATTGGACACATCGCCCCGGCGTCCCTTCAAGATCCTCCTACAAATGACTGGCGGCGATACCGTACTGGTTGTCCTATCCAAATGCTTCACGACATCGGGGGAGTGATATGCGTCGCGATTTGTCAGTGATTCCAAGTTCAATAGTCTCATCCGGATTACAGGTTGACGAGGGTAGCTCTGCACGATCTGGCGCGCGGCATCATTTTTATTTGACTGGGGCCATCCTTGCTCGATTTGCGTCTTGTGAGCTAGCTCTCCTATCTCCGTGGAATACATCGGAATATTGCTAAACTAGCGTGTATGGTCACAAAAGTGGCTTAGTAGATGCATCTTAATGAAGTTGAAATGTGATTCGCCGTGAATCATGTGCATACGCAGTTCATCCTCTTCGTCTCGATGGTCGTCGAGCATCCGGCGCCGTTGCGATGTGGCCACACACTCATGCATTAGTGCTCTCTGACGTCGAATCTCCTTTCGTTGCTTGTCGACCTTGGCTTGTGTGCGTTTTGTCACTCGGAACTCCAAGAAGATATCCTTCATCCTATGGGACTGGTCCAGATTCTCGTCCATATAGGCTATGGTGTCAGGTGTGTGGCTTCGGTATTGTGTCATCATATTGAAGTCAACGAGTGCCCTGATTCATCACCAAGCACGTTTGAAAGGTATTCCTTGCGCACCTCCTGGCTGGCGATAACCCACGGCCAGAACTCCCAGAATACAATGCCCCAGATTCCTCATCTCTTTCCCTTGCCACTGCGATAACCTCGCGGTAGCCTTTTTTGGGGACCAAGAATCCTAGGTATGGCGGTAATGCCTTCCAAACCTCATCAAATGCCTGCAGTGCCCCGTGTTTCTTCAGAAAGGCTTCGATCCAGTCCATTATATGCTTAAATAGCCCGAGATAAATGATATGGAGTATGTCTGGTTTGAACAGATCAGGCGCCGAAACCCGGTCGAGTCCCTGGAATATATTTTGGCCTATACCAAGATTCATAACGTGGTCATCGTCGGTCTCGGAGCCTGAGGTTTGATTTTCAGGTTTGTAGCCTTGGTACCTTGAATAATCTCGGGCTCGATAGCTTCTGGCATTGTTTCCTAATTGGTTGGTCGGCACCTCGGATTTAGGACAGGCGTTTGTTTTCAACCGGTGAAGTGCCACGTTTTCCATATGGTCCGCAATCCACGCAGAGAGAATTGGGAAGCAAAGTCAAACCTTGCCGTCGGTACAGTCAAGGGGATGCCGACATGCGCCACATCCTGAAGGGGTGCAAAGATGAGTTCGAATACATCTTGTAGGGTGTCAGCGTTGATTTTTCTCTGGTGTCAGTCGGCTTTAGAGGACTTGGAGAGTTTGGGTGGAACCGGTAATAAGGCAAGAAGAAGAACAGCCATTGATCCTGGGCAGTTGCGCCGAGCCAACCGAAGATTTCCAATCATAATATAGACACGCTACGCTTTCTTGTCTCGCGAAAAGTTGGTGAGGTTAGTTGGATCTGACATCCGAATTATTGGAAAAACGGTAGCACCTGGCGGAAGCGTCTTCTATGATCAGTCAGCTAAGGTCTTTCAAACAAGGGTGCGACTCAGAAGCTCTACCTGTACGTCCCACCACCAATCCGCCGTATGCATTTCAGCCTAGATTCTCTGCCCGGAAGGGTCATATTCACGCTGTGGCGCATCGACCAAGTCATCTGGGTATGCGATCTGGCGAAGGAGATATCTGACACAACCTAGGACGGCGCGGTAGAAAAATGGCAAAGTGCTCTGGCCATCCTCAACCTGCCCTTCGAACGATTGCAGATATTGGCTGTAGGGATCCAGGAACCGGGGTTGGTTCTCCAGCGTGTGCATAGAGCTATACCCCACTGATTCAGCATTTGCTAGGCCACTCGAGAAGTAATCGTTGATTCGGGTTTTGGATACTTTTCCGTCAAGGAACTCGGATGCTAGTTTGAAACCTTCCGCGCTATTGAATAGTGCCCATGGGTCCAAGCACAGGTTGCTGTGTTGGTCCTCGAATCTGGCAACGTCTCCGATGACTTCTCCGGTGCCTTCAAAATGATTCTTTTTTCCGGCACAGGCTGAGGTAGTATCGAAGACTTCAGCATCAGACTCGTATGCAATGTCTGGACAAAATGCATCAGGTTCCAATCCAGCAGGGCCCGGATCGGATTCATTGTCGGAATCCTGGCGCTCACTCGCGTCGACGTTGAGCAATCCGCCTGTCTGGATGTTGTTATATTGTACGGTGGACGCGAGGACAATGTCCAGACTCGCGTGCACAGTTCGCAGGTGCTTCTCATATGCACCAGACCTGGCGTATTATCGGTGGCAGAACGGGCATTTGCTAGGCATAGTTGGACTTTGGTCAGTCGATTGCGGGGCTCTGAGTCCGTGTAGATTCGACTCTAAGGCTATGATATGTCAAGTCTTGACCACAGCGCCTGTGGATCCCATGTAGGGCCAAGGGATGGCATATTCATGATCTAGTTGTGGATCGAGTTGAGCGTAGATGTCACGTGGTATCAGCTATCGTGTCTTTCAACATCTGAGACAGCAAAGATTATATGTTCCTGCCCCAATGCGTTTATCAGGTTTCATTGATTCAAGTTGAATCAAACTACAGTAGAGTTCTGTAATAGAGCGTCAGATTTGGGTTTTCTTTAAAACTACCTTGCGGATCTGGGAGTTTATATATAAAGTGATTCGATCGCGAGACGAGAGGGACTTCATACCAAGATTTATCTTACATGCAGAACCTCCTTGGAGTCAACAGCCACCATCATCAGATCACGAGTATCCCTAAATATTGCAATTTATATACATAAGGAATCCAGCTATATGGCACAGAATAAGAACATTGTAGTGTACGCCCTCTTGCTCGCCAGAGGTGCACAGCAGCCGCACGCGGGTCAGACCTATCATCTTCCGCCTTTTACTCGCATTGGAGAGTATTCTCATCCACGCCCCAATCGTCAATCAATTAGCGCTCATAGGTTGGCTATGGGGGTCCCCCATCACCCCATAAACAAGCCCCCTCCTGAATACCTGTGTTGGCGGGATGCTGTTAAACATCAGATGTTAGCCAGAAGCTATATTTCAGATAATTGGCACTTCCCAGATGCCGAATTCCAGCAAATCGTCGAAGGCATGATGAGATTGAAACCTGCGGATGATGAACCCGCCACTCCGTCAGCAGCCAATAACATGGCTAGTATGCAGGAGATTGATAAGGTAGTTCTTCAATTGCTTAAGGACTGTGGAAAGAAGCTTGCAAATACCATTAGGACCAATAACCACGTACCTCCACCCGACCCAGGCGTCCCCCCTGGCTAAGTTATTGTGAGGGCGATGTTAGTACCTCTCAACGCACCACCTCAGTGCCAGTGGAGTATTGCAACGGCTCTAGTACCGAACGCTGGCCCAGTTGGCCAAAATCCTCCGCTGGCCAATGCTCCTAGGCCAGCCCAAAACGTACCTGCTCCTGCGGCGAATCCCCAATATCAGAACATTGCCGCAATACCGAACGCTGGCCCAGTTAGCCAAAATGCTCCGCTGGCCAATGCTCCTAGGCCAGCCCAAACGGTACCTGCTCCCCGGCGAATCCCCAAGCTCAGAACATTGCCGCCCCCCTAGGCCCGGCCGATCGCGAAGCTCAGATCGATCCTCCACCCCCAGGCCCAGCTAATCCCAAACTTAGGATTCGTCTCCGTTTGGGCAATCTGTACCGGCAGAAAAATGCGCACCAACCAGCGAATATTCCTGTGCAGATCCAATCAGGTGCCTAAATGGGCATTCTGGGTACGCCACTGGGTATCAAACATGCTCCAGCGAATCCCCCAGGTCCCATCAATCTGCCCGGCCCAGAAGATATACCTGTGCAAATCCACGCGGATCCCCCAATGGGTATTCTAGGGAGGCCAATGGGGATGCGACATGCTCCTCTGGCGGATATCCCGGAAGCCGCGGCACCGAACTTGGAGGATCCATTGATTCAATCCTTTAAAGTAGCGCAGAGGGTGGGTCGCGCCGTGTCAGGTCTGTCCCAAATAAGTGAGTTGTTTTGGCAATAATTCAGATGTGTTTTTTTTGAACTTACTGACTTAGGAGATATAGATTGGAGTGCTCTGCTTGGAGGTACATGTGCAGTACGTATCGTCTGGGTCAGCTAACCCGCCAATAGCAGTACACCATGACCAAATTATGGCCTTCTGCATTGGCGTAATCATCATATCAATGGGGTACATTTTGCTGACTTAAATTCCTATGACATACGCGGTCTGTCGGCCATTGTTTCGAGAACTGTGCCACACAATATGATTCGCTACATGCTTGGCGCCACTGGTGAAGGCAGGCAACAGCTGGGTCTGCATCCCGGCCCCCAATTATCTTATATAGATTAGGTCTTCATCGAGAATGATGAGGACGTAAGGGCCTGGCTGCTGTCGAATCCGGTTCTCGACGATCCGTTGGATCTGTTGGTCTATTGTCATCGCTCAGAGACTCTGGGCAGGTTGCCCACTCCCTCCTTGACGGGGCACAATTACCTTCGCGCAAATGCCATCCCCAATTGGGCTAGTACCGCGGCGCCAGGTAATCGCATCCAGGCAGCCTGATCAGACCCGAGAACTCACTCTGGACCGTCCAATACCGGAGGTGAACATGAACAGCGAGATGACTTTCCCTTATTTCTTCCTAGATTGAGTAGTTCATCATCTGATATTTCTGATGCCGAAGAGGTATACCAAGCAAGCATCGGAGCATCACCATCCCCTGTTGTAGATCACAGTAAAATACAAACACAATCCAAAATAAATATTCAGAAGGTGTCGAAACTTAGTGCACGCGGGGGTGATACTGAGTACCATAATATACTGAAGCGTGAAGCGCCATCCCATGAGGAAGATTCACAGTATTTGTCCAAGAAAGCCCGCCAGGCTTCATATGCCCTTGCGTGGTTGAAAGGTAAGGCGGACTGTAATGTCCGAGCAGAACTTGAAGATGAAAAGGGTGATGAGAAAGAGAGAGGGATTGAGATTGTGGGAGGAGTTTGATCGATCTGACAGCGCGTTGAACGCTTGAGTCTGTCAAGATATATTAGTGATTTACGTTCTTAGAGTATTGGAATAGATTTCTTATAGACTGCAGATTCGCTCATGAGGCTAAGCATTTGGGGTTAGGTCGTGTTGAGAATACTAGTATGATAGTAGGCAGAGGCTGACGCCAAGAGACATTACAGTACACGATGTCCCTTGGCGCATGCTTAAAAGTGAGGCATAAAACGACATTTTAGGGGGTGCACCTATCACCTGTGACAATCATGACTTTGTACGATCTTTCAATAGTCTTTGTTTTATCTAAGTACTACATCATTATCCACCGCCATTTGGCGAACTGCCTTCGTTATCCATCCCAAGATACTGTCACGTCGCGCCCCACGTCATGACGTCGCGCCCTACATCACGACATCGCGGTACACCCTAAGTCGTATTCCCTGCTTGTACAGGCCGTAGGACTGACAGTCGTCGAAAGGTACAGCGTCGGAAAAATTCATATAAGACCCCTCTGACCCCTCTGACCCCTCCATCTTTCTTACCTCCCGCGTCAGAAGACCCACACCTGCAGGCCTCCTCTCCAGCGTCCGAACATCTGGCGCCTTGAGACATACAAAGGTCAACCAGCATCCAAGTGGGTATCAAGAGACCCCCACGGTTTTATTTTGATCACTCTTCCTATTAGATTCCAAAATCGCCGACTAACAATGGCCCCTCCAGGCATAGCGAGACGTCACATTCGGAAGGGAAAGTAAGCAAACTACATCTCCCAGTGTTTGTAACCGATGGTACTAGCTCTCTGCCACTTAGAGTCCCCGCCACGCAACCTCCCCCGCCCGAAGTTCGGGGTTCTATAGAAGAAGAACTCTTACATGTTCGTCCGCCCGTCGCCCGGCGGAAGAGCGAGCGTAAGCAATACTTGAATTCTCTTTATATGGAATCTTAAGATATCAAACTCACTACCCTTTTTTAATCAACAGAGGACCCGAGCCTGAGGAACGCACTCACTTCCAACCTGCCGCGGAAGATGCAGTGTATAAAGCCAAACTATCCCACAATAATCAGAATCTGGTATACTGACAATCTAAGAATCAGAACAGTGTATGACGACATTGTGTGCTCCAAATCGTGGTGTGGATTCAAGCATCCGGATGGCCAATCTTCAATCTATGCGACATGGGGCGAGCAAATAAAGGCCTACATGATTGCTCGCCACCTGGACCCCGGTCGCCTAACCGAAACGCAAGTGGATTCAATTTTATTGTTCGCCCGTGGCCTATCACCAGTCATGGAGCGAATTGAGCTCATCAAACGCCAGCACCACGCTGATGACCTTTTGGAACTGAACGGGCATCTGAAGATCCTGGTCAGGGATTCTGGAAAGAAACTGCAAACAACGAAGGAGCGTCAAAGGGCTGGTCGTGATGGTCGCGGCGATGTTACAGAACCTCTGAGTAAGTGCTAGCGATCTTGATTCCTTGAGTCCCGCCCTGACATCTACTGCTAGTGGCTCTTGCGGATTGACAGTCGCCATTTTGGGCGCGAGCTGTCAGAATCCATATTGTTCGTTGATCTGGAGCACCGGCGGCCCCGCATTCCTTTCTCAGCCACGCCGGTTGTGAAAGAGATTCCGACCGCGGAATCGCCGGCGGGGTCCTCGCTACACCAAGCATCACACATCTGCTACGGGTTGTCAGAGAGGAAGACGTCGAAGACGAAATCCGATGTCCCCGGTATCTCATCGCTGGAACAGGCGTGGGTGCTGCCAGACTACGTCAGGACCCCGCAGATCCTCTCCCCCTACGCCAACTTATATTCCTGAACCGAGATGACGATATTTGTGTCTGGTTTCTCACCAACAGTGGCCAAGATCCGCTGGACCTCATGGTTATTGAGTCACGACCCGAAGACGGCGTGAACCTGGACGAGACGCCAGGGCCTCCCAATGGAAGGTACCAATTTTTCGACCGGGCCATAGGGGAAGGGTCAGTCGGTGCAGAAGATGCGGCACGGGCAATGGGGGAGGAGGAGGAGTGGTTTGACGAGGACGAATGGCTACAGGCCGAGGGAGAGGGGGCGCCTTGGGCGCCTCCTGGTGCTGGTGTTATCGTTGTAGACAACGGCGGCATAAGTATCTAGACTGAACAGGGACTTAGATGAAAGTTGGATGGCTAATTGCGGATATAGGACCAGTGACCCGGAGTTCCGGGCCCCTCAAGACACCGGAGGAATATTCCATCGCAGATGGAGGGGCCAGTGCGCTCTCAACCATTGGCGCCGGTGTCGGGGGTGCCCTCCTCTCGCCCGTCTGGCCCTTCTGAGTCTGAGATGCTCCGTAAACTCCGCGAATTCTGCCCAGGAGCACCCCTGGGCAACCAGATTGTTGGAGAATCCCGAGCTCGTAGCGGAGAGGCTTCAAGGGTATGATGGCGCGGAGGACACACCACCTGCCACACATATAAATCACGACGAACACACGGTCTCAGCTTCCCCTGCTTCCGCTGCCGGCCGCCATCTCACGACTCCGGAGAGAACGATAGAACATTCCGCTCCCACAACTGATCTCCCGCCATCTACTGCCAATGTGGCCGCAACCCGGCCACCAGCATCCGTGACACCCGCAGCACGCAGATCTTTCGTACCGAGTTGTGAGCATGCCTCAGAAAACTCCCCATCCGGACCTGAAATACGCCATTCTCGAAGACGTCGCTCAGGTCGAACATGAGATTTCTAGGTTTCGGGATGAAGTCTTTTTTCATTTTTACCCCTACTACTGCCTTACACGCGCTGTGCGATTTGCTTTGAGACACGGTGTCATGAAATTTATTTTCGCCTTATGATTCCTAGCCAGAATAGTAATAATACCATTGCACGCCCCTTGCTTCAGCTTCTGTCATCCTTACGTCCCCTTATGCTGATGGCTGATAACATATTCCGCTTTGGGCTGGACTCGTATTCTCTGTCCTGAACTAGACTTGCGTTAGCCAAAAGCACTGGGGTATGCACTATGTTAAAACTGAGATCTAGAGATTTAGTGGTCTTGATTCGACGTCGTGAGATGAGGTTTGAGATATCTAATTCGCAATGGTTGTGGCTTGTGTCTTGCTAGACCTGGGGTCGCTAACGGATACTCGTTGTGGCTAGTTTTTGCATAGGCACTACTGATATTAGCGACGCCTCCTACTTGACGGACACTTCGAACCTTTTCATACCAGAGGGTAGACGAACATCATACCTGAGCTCGTCCGGAGTACGAACATAATTTTGAACAAGCAGAAAACACCATTTTGCAGTTGAATAGATTCTTTCAATACCGAGTGATAGTACGTGAATCTCACACCCCCGCCCCCCCCCAAAAGACGGAGCGTATAAGACGTGACGGGTTCCATTGCACAACAACTACAAACTACAAATATCCACATGGCGTGGGATACATTACACTCACGCATTCTAATCCCTATTCTCTCTGAAAAATCTTCATCAGTCTCCGGTATTCTACAATGTCTAAACAACCTCAAGGCAAATTAGGCAGTCAGCGAACTTGACGAGTAGGCCATCTGGAGCGGCGTAGACGCGACGCAATCCCTGCGCAGAGGGGATCTGGAACAGGAACACAGCGGACCGAATCAGGCAGCTCCCATAGGACCAGAGCACTGCCTGCCGAATCAAGCAGCTCCCACGGCACACTGTCGTCCGGTGGCAGTTGTTCCCCACCACAAACCAGAAGACGCCCCACATCACGACCCGTGAAGCGCTCCAGAAGGAGGACCTTACAGACTATGGCGTATAGTGAACCTGAGGGGGAACCAGATGCACAACAACAAATTGGGACAGTTTGTCTGCGCGATGAGAGCAGCGATCAGTACCAGAACTCGGGCAGATCTGATGAAACTGAATCGGACACAGAACCAGACGCAGAAGACAATGATGTCCCAGATGACGACACTGGATCAGGGTCTCGTCACCGATCACGAACTGCAGACAGACGACAAGCAAATACCCGGGTTTCAACTGTGCGAGTTTCGACCACCTCCGGATCTCAAGGAGCGGCGCAAGTCGGGCGCACCCAAGCTGCTCGACCACGTATGATTCAGGGTGGTGCGTATACTCCACCGGCGTTCACATCTTCTAGTGTACCACCATATTCGTCGCCGCTGGCCACCCATAGTGCCACTACGTCCGGAGTCCGGAGCTCGAGTCCTCCCAGCCAGCCCAATAATTAACCACGCGAGCATCACATCTGGCCGGATACTAAGTCAGGGCAGAATCCGGCCACCGGGGCCGAGGTTGCTGTAATAGTGCTGGCCAAGTCTCTTATTCTATGGTACACCCTGTTTGTGAATTGTCTCCTAGCACCCGCTGTATTGATGACCGAGGTCCACGGTGTTTGGCTGAAGGCTCTCGAGGACATATCCGACGCAGGAAATATTGAACTATTGGTGGCAAGCATAAAAATAGTAAGTGGACGCTGATAGTCAAACTTGACGCACTCATCGTGGATGCTTACTAAATGTGACAGATACGCGCCAGACACTCTGCAGTAAGATCCCAGTTTCTGTTCCAAGTAAAGGAACGCATTGGAAGATATTATGATCTCCCCCGAGACCCGACGGCGATTGCGCGTAGGATGGACTACCTTCTCGAGAGGGATAGATTCATGTATTCCCCCAGAGGGTATGAGGTAAGTGTGCGCTTTGTGATAGCCGGGCCACAACTAATGCGTATGGACTTCACCCAGCAAGTAACGAATCGATTCCTCGCGCCCCAGATCCCCCAGGCAATCTGGGGAACGTATTTCAAGGGCAGGAAAATACGTGGGATTGCCAAACCTGATTTTCTTGGTCGCATCAATGGCACCATGGTATGTTTAACCTGTGGCATACTCTGCCATACTCTGCGAGTATGGCAAACCGGAATCTATCTGGAAACATGCATCTTCAAGCCGGACGCAGTAGCAGGTGAGGCTGACCCTGAACCTGGTGTTCTCTAGTGCCGGCCAGGATGCTAACCTCATGATCAGCTCGGAAGACCTCTTTGCCCTCCAGCACCAGACATGGGCCACGTGCCCAGACTGGGTACAGACAATGATCCTCAAGACCATTCGCGAGACCATGAAAGCGAAAATGGAGAAAGAGCATCGGATACAGGAAGATCGCCTTGAAGGGTGTACTGACGACTGGGAAGCAGTGGCGGCAGAGGTGCAGAGTCAGATGTCTAAACAGCCCCCCCACGGGCAACTCCTCGGATTCCGACACGCCCAACTCCTCGGATTCCGACACGCCCAACTCCACGTATTCAGACACGTCCAACTTCACAGAGTGAGAGTCAAACTCCCAGCAACCTGCGTATTGGAGCCCAGGCTGGAGCCACGGATAACCGAAACGATTTACAGGAAACTGTCACCTCTTTCAATTTCACCCAGGTGTCGGCAACCCGGCTACTCAACTTCCTTGATTCGGACCTACAGACTCCGAACGGGTCACAGGAGGTGGCTGGGGGGCTAAGTTTAGACAATACTGTGACTCCGACTATATTGCGACACCTCGCGCTCTGCCTTGAAAATCTAGAGCCGGCGCAGGAAACTAACTATCCGTGAGATATCGAGCAGGGGGGAAGTGTGAGCATAGATGCGGGTAGTTACAATGCTAAGCATGTGTAGTGTAGTGGTTTTGGGATGCGTTCTCACATATAGGGAAGTGTGCGAGAAGCATAGTCGTATTAAGATAAGGGCGTCTAGCCAACTCAAACAATTCAGATTATAATTAATAGAAGCAACGCTTAACAGGTGCATCTTAGCGATCAGGATAGTAAAACACAACGTGAGAGCATTTGAAAGAAGAGAAGTGCCTAGGTGTAGGATCAGGATGGCATTAGACTATGTACACAATGCCTCCTGATGAAAACACGGCGTCAGATAGAGTCACGATTGGGTCAGGACGCGGCATATATAGGGCGTAAGATCAGGAAGAAGTGAGCAGGCGTCTGGAAGGGAGAGATGCGGATAGTGGGATCCGGACGAGGTCGGCAGGGTGGGCAAACACTAGGACGCGAGATCTGAAGATGACCGAAGCCCTGACGTTCGCTAAGAAGGAACCGGCATCAGGGCGGGAGAGTCATAGATCCGACCCAGTCAGAACGCAATAGCGGAGAACCCGACGCAGTAGGAACGGAAGAGTCGTATATGAGGGGGAGTCAGGAGCTAATAGAGGAGCACAAGACGCAGTCAGGATGCACAGGACCGAGGGGTCCGTCTCCGGATGGTGTCAGGACGGATGGCGCTAGCTGACGCAAAGTCAGGATGCGACATTGATACGACATTATGTCCTGATTCGCGATTAGCATTCCGACGTCCCGGGCGTCAGACTCACGGGGCCTACAGGACGCAAGGTATTACTTTTGCTGATGTACATATCCATCCTTCATTAGTATCCTGAGCACGATCAGGAAAAATATTGTGATTGCATCGACTGCACCGGGTAATACTGATCCCCGTATCGTTCCACTTCCTCAGCTTCTCGCAATGGCCAATGCTTCAGTCGACCATAGTTTCTTTGAAGCCAAGGGCTTTCCCCAGAGCTCTCTAGCCAACTACGGCGACCTGGAACCAACCTTGTTTTCACATCCTTATCTCTACTCGCTTTCCTGCGGTCATAAAGTCATACCCTGCTTCTGTTTGTCAAACATTCAATATCAATGCCAGGAACCTAGCTGACACTATGATGTGGTAGTCATAATGGATTATCTAAAGGCTGGGATGCACGCCCCCGTCTTAGGCCAGATGTATTGGTTGGGAACCAAGGTACATGAAGACAAGTCTGAGAATTTGGAGCTACAGCGGAAGGAGATGGTGTCAGGCTTCTTGGACTGTGACGATACAGAGTACAACGGGATCCTTGATGCTCTAGGAGCAGGAATTTATATCCGTGCAACTGTGCATTCAAGGGAAATGATGGATAGTGGAAGTACAAGTAGCAGAGTTGTCATGGGTCTTGTTTATTGTACCATTGTGCATTCAGATTCAGATTCGGAGATAGAAGCCTATCCTGAAAACTGCGGAGCTTAACTTCTCTAGAGGAATATGCGTGGCTATTCCCTCACATATTTGAACCTAAATTATAATTAAACATTCGCAGAGAGCATGCTTACATCAACTGCTTTGGGTGGGTATTTTGGGCATATGCTTTGGGCGTATGCTTTGGGCGTGTGTTTTGGGCGTGTGTTTTGGGCGCGTGTTTTGGGTGTGCGTTTTGGTCGTGTGTTTTGGGCGTGTGTTTTGGGCGTGTGTTTTTGACGTGTGTTTTGGGCGTATGTTTTGGTTGTATGCTTTAAGTGTATGGCTTTAGAGCGCATGGCTTTGGGCGCATCACTTTGGGTACGTGGTTTTGGGCGTATGTCTTTAGGCATATGGATTTTGCCAAGGAAACCAGAAGCAAAAGACGAAATAGACAATCTCAATCTGTGCTCAAGTTTATCGTTATGTGAGAGTGTTTCTAACTTCTAAACTGCTATCCTATTACATTATACTGCAAAGAGTAAGGTCACTCACTCAATTATGACATAAAAGGAAAGAGCGGAATCCGTATAGGCGCTGGGTATGATAACAAAAGAAATTAAACTGGCAAGGAGCGTGGGTCTTGGAAATTCAGAGTGAGAAGAGAACAAGAAAAGACGTAACGTGCAGCGTAAGAATCTAATCCAAGGAAAACAGCCCCCGGACTTATGATATGGGGGATAGAATATGGGCTAAGGATGAAACCAAACGTGAGATATTGTGGTGGATAAATACAGAAGTAGTAGTGCAGGTAAGGCAAGGTAAGGGGAACCGTATTAAGGAGAGAAAGGAAGGCAGAACAGGGGTGAGAGGTCAGGAAAAGAACTAGGAGATAACAAGAAAAGAAAATAGATCGAAGTAGAAATCGTTACTCTTCCGGCTCCTGTTTCACGCGGTGAAGAAAGTGCTGGCTAGCCATATTGAGGAGGGCCTGCCTATCCATCTCGCTGTCAATTCTATCCATCTCCTCAATGTCCATTCCTTGTTCTTCTGCGTCTTCCCTAGCGGCTGCCTCAAGATCAATGATAAGACGGGTATTGCCGGCAAGAAAGCGCTTTCTCTTGGTGACAATATTTTCGATGCTCTCCTGTTGGTCTTCCGGGCTTGTGAACAAATCCTTGAGTGTCATAGCCCACCCAAGCAGCCTCTCTCCAATCTCTTAGGTGCTAGCAGGGAAACGGTGTTCTGCCGCATTGCTGTACAGACCATGGGAGGAAGATGCAGAGTCAGGGTGACCTAAGTCTCGCATCCTACTTCCCAAACCTAAGCCGGAGGTTTGCCCTTCATCCGTCATATAGACATCATCATCATCATCCTCCTCCCAGCCCTCCACGTCGTCCTGCTCGCCCTCCACGTCGTCCTGCTCGCCCTCCACGTCGTCCTGCTCGCCCTCCACGTCGTCCTGCTCGCCCTCCACATCTTCATCATCTTCCTCGTCAATCTCCTCTTCCCCATAGACCTCATCGGAATCCTCTGAGCCATTGCCACCCTCATCACCAGACTCAAATAGGTCGATAAAATCGACATCTTCATCCTCTTCATCCTCCTCCCACTCTTCGTAGACCTCCGCATTTGGCAAAAGCTACTCAACAGGCTTCACCCTGTCAATCAAAGGTCTACCCTTTTCGTCGAGCTCATCCTCTCGAACCGTCATGTCCAAATCTCCTTCTATATCCTCCTCCGTCAATCTGTACTCAGAAGTACAATCCGCTCCGCCGATAGGCATTGAGGGGCCTGTCCGAGCTAAACAACACTGAATATTAGTAAGCACATCTCAAGTTAATTAGGCAAGTTTTAAAATTACTTACTTGACTGTGGATTATTAGCCCGGGAGTTTCGCCTCAGGCTACCTAGTCCTATCCTAAACCTGGTGCGATGTGAGATAGGCTCCCTTGTGCTCCCTGTATTGAATGTAACTGCGCTCACCAAAGCCACAGGGGATCTAACAGGGGACCCTGTAGGAGATACCGGGGCCCCACACATTGTGAGTGAATGACTGCGCTCCAGAATCCCTAGCTGGCGGGTGCGCCGGAGAGGAGTGTCCTGTGATACAGAAGGCCCCAGAGGCGGTACTAGCCCAGACCCCATTGACGAGCTTCTGGGTCGCTTCACTACACACTCGAGCAGACTCTTCATTCGCGCTGCGGGCCTCATCCTTGGTGACGGAAATACAGGCGATACCGGCGAATGCGGTTGAGAATCGACTTCGATAGGGGTTGGGGGGTTCACAAGTGGCAAACCATTGTCGCCAAACTGGTTTGGATAGTATCGCCGCCAATCCACCACGATTGCCACACATTCCTGCTCCAGGACCTCGTTCTCCTCCACGATCATCTCCTGATCTACTTGGGCTTTGATCTCGTCATCAAGCGCCTGATACTCATTATATCTTCGCGCAAAATCATGTTGTTGTTTTAGGCGATTGCCTCAGTTTGCCCTTGCACGTTCGAAACCGGTTTTCAAGGGGGTAAGGCTCACCCTATGTTCATTTCGGCGGATGGTCTCAGGATTTACTAAGTGCCCCAAAGCGCCTGCTGGAATCGGCCTCCACTTATAAGCAGATTGCATTGCTGGTGGAAAATGGTATTCTATTCATCAATGTTAGTACATATAATTTGTGCGTATGATTTTGTGCGTATAATTTCTTTGTGCGTATGATTTTGTGCATATGATTTGTTTGTATGAACTCGGCGGATGATTTGAGAGGTGATAAAAGAGCAAACGAGAAAAGACATGTGTGAAGAGGGTGACTAACTTACTATTTGGGATCGGGCAATAAGTAATCTATACAGCGACCTTTTGCAGCCGTGCAATCTGATGTAGTGGAGAAAGTAAGGGAAGTAGAGAGGGTGGTACCAGTACAGGGGCGTATTCGGGTTGGTCGGGCAAGAGCCACGGGTGTTTCTTTTCCTTTCATTTCATTTTTTTTTTGTTTTAACTGCAGAGTTTGCTTCTGTATGAAAAAGAGAAGCGGGATTGCAGCGCAGAGGGTAGAGTGACCTGCGGATTGTGTTGATAGCGAGAGCGTGGATGGAGAAGGTAAGAGTGCGGAGAGAAAGAACAGGAGTTAATTTGGCCTCTCTTAAAAAGAAAAGAAAAAGTTGGTTCACCTCTTGAAAAGATCATCACAGTCTACGTGCAGTCACGCGTCGAGCCCTTCTCTCTACCGCGGTAGCCTAACCAAAAGCCCTGCTCACCAACTTCTAAGTATGACATGAATTACCCCCCAGATCCAAGCCTTCTGCTAATTGCTTTCATCATACTATCAGAGAAAGGAAATTATAGCAACGAGAGCTGTGTGTTGGAGTTCGGGGTGAAGATAGGAGGGGCGTACTCTCCAGGTTCATTTTGTGACTACAATTGTACACTTGATACATAAACAGGGAAGATATAACATCTTGGAACAAATACAACGTCTAGTACAACATTTTCAAGCCATTTCTACATGGAAGGGATTGTACATTGCGTGTTATGGTAGACTGGGGGTTGCAGTCTTACGCGACTTTAACCATCGTACAATTCAAGTGTATGTTTATACCCATGCCCTATCAACCTTAACTGTCGTTTACTCATCTAGACATCATGAATCAATATACGCCTAAACTCCAGGGGACTCCCGGAAAGATATGACGAGGGGGCTTGAAAGGCACTCCTCATGAAATAACCAATTTTTATTTCGTTGGTATAAAATAACTCTTTACCCACCTCTCCTCCAACACACTTCTTCCTCTTAGCAAGCCCTAATATCCGACTCAGCTATCAGGGAAGGTATAGGGTCCATACACATACGCACAAATACACATACGCACAAATACACATAC
>Ga0307513_10003441_pt1 | contig 21428 bp, 31 predicted proteins | sample 15_EM_MG_FD_202174 | JGI IMG/M metagenome (GOLD analysis project Ga0307513, IMG submission 202174) | Populus trichocarpa ectomycorrhiza microbial communities from riparian zone in the Pacific Northwest, United States - 15_EM | ecosystem: Host-associated > Plants > Roots > Unclassified | place... | reverse complement strand
GGAGGCGAGTGGGAAACCATATTTCGAATGATTGCTGAAGATGTCCAAGGCAAGGTTGGGACATTCGAGTTCATCACATCGCCCTTACGCACCTCATTAGACACCGGTCACTGGGACAAAGCCAAATCACTCACTGATGAAACCCTTCACGGTTTGTTCATTAAACTCCCTCCGAGAATCCCTCCACTGGGGAAACAGTTCAGCCACTCGCTCGAGCTGCGCTCGTGTCGTAGCCAAATCGAAGAGATGTCCCCAAGCCGAGTTACGGACCTGTTCCGGAGTCTTCGCGACAGGTTTGCGGCCAATCCTACTAGACACGAATTCGAAAAGCCCATTGAAGCGCGTGGTCCTTTCGGCGGGATCGAGCCTTCGGCGTGACGAAACCGTGTTTTGTAGAGTGGGAGTGACAGCCTTGGGAGCCCTCTGATTTGGAGTCGAACCAAAGAGCTCTCCGGAGTCAGAAGAACCCTCGCCGAACAGGTCGTCGGTCAGCTCAGAAGTTGCCGCTTTCTTTTTGTGATACACTGTGGCTTCTGTTTGGCATTGGACAAAACCGGAGTTTGGCAGTTACTTACCTACCGCGGACTGGTGAACGAGTCTATTCGCGCATCCTGTGGTGGGTGCAGTGAACTGTCGGAGGAGCCCTGTTCTCTGGAGTCGGAGTGCCTGCATGAGGGAGCGTGTGTATATAGACGCCCAACACCTGCACTCACTCCTCCGTCGATCGCGAAAAACTTTGGGATCCTAATGGGTCCGAACGCCGGTCCCTCCTCCAGAAAACCGACGAAACATAAGCAGAAACAGAGCACGAAGAAACCCAAAAAGTCCGTTCTCGGTCGCCAAACTGTTGAGCACCTAGACAAGGCTGCCCTCGAATATGTAAGTGCTCGTCGGTTCTGCACTTGCACTCCTCCGCGCGCTGTCCTGATCGAGGCTGCATTAGGTCCCCCCAGATGACCTCAAGAACTTCTCAGATTTGCCAATATCAGATCTGACGAAGAAAGGGTTAAAGAAGTCTTTCTTCGTCGAGATGACGGATATTCAAGCCCAGAGCCTCCCTATCTCTCTCAAGGGCAAGGACGTCTTGGGTGCCGCGCGGACAGGAAGCGGCAAGACCTTAGCGTTCCTGATACCTGTTCTCGAGATTCTATATCGCCGAAAATGGGGGCCTCAAGACGGCCTGGGAGCCCTTGTGATCTCGCCTACCCGTGAACTTGTAATCCCCTTGTCTCTTTGCATGTTTTTCGCTAACGTCGTACCCATTTCAGGCTGTACAAATATTCGAAGTATTGCGTTCCATTGGAGGCTTTCACTCGTTCTCTGCTGGACTGGTCATCGGCGGAAAGAACCTCAAGGACGAACGTGAAAGGTTATCCCGGATGAACATCCTTGTTGCGACTCCCGGAAGGCTATTGCAACACATGGACCAGACCGTTGGCTTCGAAGGCAGTAACCTTCAGTTGCTAGGTGAGAAGCACCGACTCTGTCGACAGCTTGCAAAGTGCTAAGGATCTCATAGTATTGGACGAGGCTGACAGGATCCTGGATATGGGTTTCAATCGTACCCTGACCGCACTCCTCTCACATCTGCCAAAGTCTCGCCAGACTCTCCTCTTCTCCGCCACCCAAACGAAATCCGTCTCTGACCTCGCTCGTCTGAGCTTGAAGGACCCGATCTACGTATCTGCCGGAGAAGAGGAGGTCACCCCAACCTCTCTCGAGCAACACTACGCCGTAATCGAGCTTGACAAGAAACTCGACACCCTCTGGAGCTTCATCAAGTCCCACCTCCAGACCAAAATCCTCGTGTTCTTTTCCTGTTGTAAGCAGGTCCGATTCGCGTACGAAACGTTCTGTAAGATGCACCCGGGTATGTCTCTAATGCATCTGCACGGGAAGCAGAAGCAGATGGCGAGGCTTGCCACGTTTGACAAATTCACAAAGACAAAGCACGCCGTTTTGTTTGCGACTGATATCGCTGCCCGGGGATTGGACTTCCCTGCTGTGGACTGGGTTGTTCAGGTTGATTGTCCGGAGGATGCGGAGACTTACATCCATCGAGTGGGTCGGACGGCGAGGTACGAGAGCTCTGGAAAAGCTTTCTTGTTCCTCATGCCCAGTGAGGAAGAGGGAATGTTGGCGGCTCTCCAGGCCAAGAACATCGAGGTAAACAAGACTAAGATCAAAGCAAACAAACAACATTCAATCGAGAACCAATTGCAAAACCTTGCATTCCAGGACTCGGAAATTAAATACCTGGGTCAGCGGGTACGTCGTTGGGTTTGTGCGTGACTAGGGAAAATTTAACCTAACTTCATTCTTAGACGTTCGTCGCATATTTGCGCTCCATCCATCTTCAGAAGAACAAGGCCATCTTTAAGGTTGGAGATCTCCCTGTTGACCGATACGCAGCTTCCCTTGGGCTCCCTGGAGCTCCAAAGATCAAATTCCTGAAGAAGGGTAGCACGAGAAAAAATACCTCGTTCGCGACTCAGAAGGTGGATGACGATAGCGAGAGCGGCTCCGGCTCCGAGATGGAATCGGACGAAGAGGAGGAAGTGAAACCCGCAGTATGTCACAGCGGATTCCCCGGCAATACCTGGTGCTAACGGTAACTACAGATCAACAAACCGAAGACCAAGTATGATAAGATGTTCGGCAGGAAAAATCAAACGATCCTGTCATCCCATTACAGCAAGCTTGTCGAACAAGACGAAACATCAGGGTCCAACGTAGGAGACGGCGACGATGAGGAAGACTTCTTCTCTCTCAAACGTGCCGACCACGACCTCCTCCCGGATCTCACCGAACACTCTGATCTTTCAAAGCGCAAGATTCGGATGATGAAGTCCAAGAAGGCGCTAGCGAAGGCCGGACCCAGTGGGACAAAGCTGGTGTTCGACGAGGACGGACAGGCTCACCAGCTGTACGAATTCAAGGATGTGAACGATGTTGATGTGGAGGGTGACGGCGTGGAGTTCTTGAGGAAGGAGATTGGGAAGATGCAAAAAGCCGATGTGGATGATAAGGAGGTTGCGAAGGAAAAGAAGAGGGAGAAGAAGAGGAAGCGAAAGGAAAGGGAACGAGAGGAGGTAAGTTTAATGACACCCCCGTTCGCAGATTTGCCGAACTCAATGGATGGTCTAATCTCCAGCGAGATGAAGACGGAGGATATGCAGGTCCTACAATTTCTCCTCCCTCAGACGACGACGACGGCTACGCTTCTCCTGTGTTCGACCTCCCGTCAGAATCTGAAGACGGACGAGCGCATTTATCTGCCCCGCCGAAGAAGAGATCTCGTAAAGGGGACGATCCCCCCACTACATTGGCGGACGAGGAAGAACTCGCACTCAAGCTTTTACGACGGTGAAGATCCAGATTTCATCTTCCCCCACGTGGAGACCACAGGTATCGATCATTTGCGCATACATCTACTAGTAATACAACACATCCTCCGGGGTCCTGTCTAGGGATTAAAAACCATCATACAAGGTTACGTGTGTGAATGAATTCAGTTTCTCTGCCTGGCGGGAGTCGGCTTCGGTGGACGGCGTTCCACCTCGCTCTCCGAGTCGTCTAGGTCAGTGAAACCGTTGATATCAAAATTCTCGCTTCCAGAATCGTCCTTGGCCACAGCGACGGCTCGCTTAGTGGCGGCCATTGAACGAGTGGACTTCTTGGGTGGTCTACCTCGGGGTCTCTTGACTGTTTCACCTTTTGCAACCCGAGCGCGAGGTGTCTTCGTAGGGGCAGGTGTCACGGGTATCTTCGGTATTAAATCCTCAGCCGGGTCATCACTCTGCACCTCGGCTCCAATGCCGTCTTCTTCGCGGTCCGATTCTTCTAGTTGGGGCGCTCTACCACCTTGGTGTCTTCGGTAACAACCGCGGATAACGTCTCCCCAAAGAACGTAAGACCTACAGGACTTACAGTTTCCTCCCCGAGGGAGCAATCCGGAGGGTTGCGAAGAATCAGACGAGAGGAAGTCAGTCGCCAGACAAGATAGGTGTGAGACCGCCCTACAGTCTCCGGAGGGACACAGCGCAACTTTGAGAGACTCCTATGAATGGGAGATGAGTGGCACACCAAGCTCAGACGAACGTGACATACTGAGTCGCAGTTCTCGACCGGCTTTGAGCAGACAGTGCATTTGGGGCCGTGAAGGATGGTTCTGATTGAGGAGCTTTTCTGCATGTGCTGAACAGAAAACTGACCTACAAATTCCTCAGCGTGCACCAAACCTGGGGCAGTGCAGATTTCTTACTTACCATCCGTAACATCAATAGGTCCCACTCTCCCAGATCCGGGTAAACCAGACTTCCCATCTACACCTTCGTACTCTTCCGTGAAGGTCATCCCTGAAGGGAGTGGCTGCTGCACACTCGTCTCGTCCCACGCCTTCTTTGACGTACTGGTGAAAAACTTGACATGGAGTGGCCACATGTTGTAGGGATGGGCGGTTACCATCGTTTTAGCCACCCTAAAACGTGTGGGTGAACGTGTAGGAGGTCAGCGCGTGGGGGTCTTCAGCAAACACTCATACGTACAGGATGTTCTTCTTCACATTCCGGCGTTCTCTAGCGAACAGAGGCTTTCCGAGCGAGTCGCGTAGGTGCCTAGAAATGTGAGGGTGTTGCCAAGCCCATTCGAATTGGAGTGCAGCAAGCTTGGAGGGGAAACCATGGATGATCATTTGCATCATCCATGGTCGGTTCTTGGACGTCTTCCACGCGCCTTGAGAGATCTCCCCATTGTGCTGCCTTGGTGACACGTTGGAAAAGAACCAAGGGTAGTAAATGTTGAAATGGACACACCGTATTCTCCTCGGCGGATTCGGGGTGCTTCCGATGTACGTCCTGGGTGATAATTAGGGTACACTCGCCTGGTCCTCGCGACGTGAGAGTACGTACGAAGTTGACCTCGGAGTCTTTACAGACTTGAGTAGATAGCACGCGTAGAACGCGGGGAACGAATGTAGCTTGATAGGTGATTGACGGACCATTTGCCCCGCACTCGGCACTCAAGTCGGAGTGGCGGCCGTCGCTTCGGAAGAGAGGACAACTCTAGTTCTCGATCACCAACTCCAATGTCCTGGAAGTTGGGTCTCTCCTTCTTCCTCTTTGGATTGATAAACAACGGTCAGTGCTGACCTGGCGACCAAGTCATCCCTATGCATTATTGATTTTTTTTGTTGCCAGTCCTCTATGTTATCATCCTGTCCGCTGCGCTCGATCTCGTTCCCGCTTCAACACCCAAGGGGGTCATCGCATTCTGTAACATTGCACCATCGTTCGCAGCCAAATTTGGATGGCCGTATCTCTTGAAGGGCACTATCCGGTATAGCCGGAGGGTCGTGGGGTGCTGTATTATGAGTGTTCTGGGTATGATTGTGAGTAGTGTTGTCACTGTCGGCCTGCATGGTATATCCGAAGGAAGGTTGAATGCGGAATTCCCTCAGGTTGTCGCTCTCTCGGGTGGAGTGTGGATGAGGTTACTCGGCATATCCATCGCCTCGTTCTCTTCCGGTCCGTTTAACAGTGCTTCCTTTCTTTTGTGGCCGAAGATAATTGTGGCTTAGGTCTCGGTGAACTCACTTTCTTGCAACTATCCACGACCTATGCTCCGGTTATTGCGGGGCGCAGCGTTGGGTATGTCTTGCCCGAGAACCAACGGTGTGCTGGGTCTTAACGCTTTCGACGAATCTAGATATTTCGCGTCCGGAACAGGTGCTGCTGGGCTCGCCGGCGCATTCCTTTGGTGGGAGCTCCGAAGCTTTGGTGTACCAGTGGGCGTGGGGTTGTCATCAGTAAGAGCCTTTGAGTTCGTCGCCCTGCTTTCCTGATCACCACCGCCATCACGTAGGTTCTACCATTCACGATCCCTCTCGCATACTTCTTCCTCCTCCCGCAAACATCATCTATTTCCAAGCAAGATGAGGAGGACGATGATGCGGAACCATTCATGACATCGTCTACAGAGTATGCACCAATTCCTACTGACGAAGGCGAAGGTGGGACAGCCAGATACGGTCGTTCACGAACCGTCGCCCTCACTGCCAGTGACAAGTGGCGGTTGGTAAAGCCCATGATACCCAAGTATATGCTTCCCCTGTGTAAGTACTCGTTTGTACGATTGCGAAGAGGTTTGCTCACGCTTGCATCGCATAAAGTTTGCGTGTATCTTGTTGGTAGACATCTTGGAAATTTCTCTCCAACTTGCTCACCAATTTGTTTTCCAGTTCGAGTATACCATTAACCAGGTTCGCTATTCTCTTGGTTTCATCTCGAAACCCACGTCTGAGAGTAGGTAGGGAATCTCTCCGACTTTGTTGTATCCGGTTCCATCCCCGGAGGAACATCCCATAATCGCCCTGTTGATCAAGTCGATACGCGACTACTATCCACTGTGGCAGGCAAGTACACCAACCTCTACCCCATGACTGTGGCACTCTCGCTGACTTGCCTACCAGCTTGTATACCAAGCTACTGTATTTCTCTCTCGATCTTCTATCTCCCTCGGTTGCCCTCCTATTTCAGAGAGGCTACTACCTGCACCAGCGGTCATACAACTTATAATTTTGTTTACTCTCGCGTACGAAAGTGCCATAGGGATCTTTGGTGACAGCTCGGAAGGCACGAGTTTCTTCCTGGTTTTCTTGCTCGTCAGCATCGAAGGAATCTGCGGTGGTCTTGCATAGTATGTTATTACCATCTGCCATCTTCTAACACTTACTCCATCTGTTCCGGTTTGTAGCGTCAATGTGTTCTACCGCATTAACCAGGAGAAGTCAGATTCCTTGGACCCTGAGACTGCCAAGCAAGAGAAAGAGTTCAAGATCGGTTCCATTGGATTTTCGGACTCGAGCGGGATCATGTTGGCTGCTCTACTGTCTATGCCTCTCGAGCTGAGCTTGTGCGCAGCCCAAGTCAAGAGAGGGAAGGGACTGTGTCGTTCGTTATGATTCGCTGATATGCACCCGGCCTGCTACCGCCATCTATTGGATCGTCCTCGACTGTGACAGCTTCTATCCGATTCATAACGTATCGTTAGGTTTTAGTGTGTACAAATAGATAATTTGTCAGATCGTCATGAGAGGAGTTATACTGATCAATCGCTCTTGACCCGTTCATAACCTGCAGTGTTCGAACCCCAGCCGAACCAACTACCGCCCCTTCCTTGGGCAGGACGACGATAACCCTGTGCACCATCGCCCTCTGCATCGCTAGGGACGTCAACTTCCTCGAATTTACCGGTTCCATTGGGGGCGGAGTCGACCTGGTAGCCTTGAACGCCACTTCCGGACAAGGCAGCAAGCTCAGCCTCCAACCTCTTCTTTCTTTCCTCGACGGATTCGCCCGGAGCATCCCCATCGTAAGTGTTCAATCGGGAATTTCCAGGGGTTTCGAAGTTTTGTTTTCGGGCCTCGTTCGTGCGGGTGGCAGCAGCATTCTGGGCCGAGCTCATGAAGGCCATACCCTGCAGCAATACATTGGGTCCAAACGAGGACAGGAGTGACCCCATGAGGTTGGCGGGACCGGAGGCGGGGTCGTGCATGGAAGGTGGGGCACCCCTGTTCATCGCGTGGTCGTTGAGACCCTCGTTGAGATCGTTCGCGCCGGCAGGCTGGCTCATGGAGGTGGCCACGTTGCCCCACAAGCTGCGCAGCTTTTCCTGAATAAACGTATACGAGCGTGTTTTTAGCGAAGAGAGGGTGGCATCGATTTGGGGCTCATATGCGTGGAAGAAGGGTTGGAGATGTTGGGTGTAGAGGTACGATGAGCCCTTGGTTTGAGGTAGGACGAGGTAGAGGATAAAGGCGGTTTTGATGGGGTAGTATAGCGGTATCCTGGAGAGTGGGCGATGTTCGGTCGCGGACAATCCGATCGATGGGAGGATCAATGCCGGGACGGTATGCGAGATGTGTTTGGATGGCGGACTGACCAGTTGACAAGCCATTCTGCGGATTCGATGGCGACTATGCAGCCAATCACGGACCAATACATGAGCCATCGCTCGATATCGGCCTCGTTTGCGGGTCGTTGAGAGAGGGTCTTATATGACGCATACCCGGGATACAAATAGGCGACCACGGAGCTGTTCTCGAGTGGTCAGAAACGCGATGGCCAAAGGGGGTGTGGTGGGAGAGAAAGAGGGGAGAAATCTTGCCTGGCGATGCGGAACAAGAGACTGAAAAACATTTGGTCAGATGGGAGTTGGGTTGAAAGGGGAGGGGGTGCGGTACATGCGACAGCCTTGAGTCGCCACTGAGGAGGGACGGAATCAATCCACTATCCAACTCGGTCCGATCCAGCCATGACCACCCGGACCACCAGACCTCGACGCAGACAGCGGTCACTTTTGCTCACCAAGAGGCGCACCGCTCGCAACCAGAAGCAAGCGGATCCAGGTGGTCCGACAGACGACGAATTCGCAGCGTCCAAGCCTTTCAAATCAGCCAGAGGTACCAGCACATCGTCCCCACGTCGTCGCCTCGTGTTTTAATTAACAAGCACATACAGTTGAGGATGCTGAAGGCGACGAACACGAGTTCGCTACCGGTGACGAGTGCGTCTCTTCCTCTACAATCGTGGACACACTTGATTCACTAGTTGTCCCCACATTACAGCGTCCTGGTCGTGCCTTCTGGGGCGGATCCGAACACCGCTCATCTTCTGCCAGACACCGAGAATTGGGTCGCAAAGATTCGAAAGATTGCCCGACGCAGCAATGGCGAGGTAGCTCACTAACATTCCTCCAGTCTGTTGAGTGTCTGACGGGCGGTCACCAGGTCTGGGCCAAAGTCGAGTGGTACTGGTCGCCACAACATGTGGCTTCCATCGTCAAGAGTTTGTACGTTTATCTCTCTCCTCTCTTCAACTTTCACCTTGTTGATTCAAGTTCGTCCCAAGTGATCCCTCGGGTCATGCCCCATACGAATTATTCCTCGATGTCGATTCCCAGAACTATATACCTGTAGAAAGCATCGTCGGTGAGTGTCGTCTCTTCGTTTCCTGCATAAAAAACCGAACCTTGATTTATCTGCGGTATCAGACACCGCCGAGGTGATTGAATACGAGGATTGCAGCCTCGACCCCCCTTTCATTGGCCCAACTACTTTCTTCTGTCGTCATACCTTTCGCCCCAAGATCAAGCACGTTACCGTAAGCTCGCCCCACCGATCAACCGTCTGCCTTCCTGTTGACCACTTGTGTCAGTCCCCCCCGCCTGAAGAAGTTTGTTCGATATGCCGGGAACCGTATAATCCGGAAGCTGCGCGGAGGCTACCTGAGTTGTTTACGATGCACTTCTGCCCTCGAGACACATGCCAAACGGCGTGTCACAGAGAGTGTCTCTCAACCCACCCTATAAAGAAACGGCCAACCTGTACCGACAGAAAACTGTCCCTCCTCTGTTCGATACCCTCAAAAGTCTCCAAACCCTCTGCTTCTCCCTCTACCTCTGCCTCGCGCACCTCTTTGCTCTCCCTTCTCTCAAAATCAAAACCGACTCCTTCTCAATCTCAATCCGGAAGTAGGAAACGCAAACGTGGCTCGGACGCCGATCCACTCACGCTATTAAGGGACCTCCCTTCGGAACTCATCCAATTAGCCTCTCAGCCGATCATCAAACCTACGTTTGGCCCCTCGAATGTTCCCAAGGAACCACCCAAGAAACGTAAGGGGAAAAGAAAGGCTTCAGAACCGGAGAGCGTTATTCACAATGTCGCCGGGAATATTACAATAGTCCTTAAGGCACGAGTCCTCGTGAGCGATGTCCTCCGAGGTACCAATACTCTACCGCGGGACTGGAAAAAGAAGATAGGGTGGGACGGCGATACCATTCCAAGCGTCATCGTAGATGACGGCGAGAACGGCTCATGTCCACCACTCCTCTGCCCGACATGCGGCGAACATATCTGAACCGGAAGACTGGGCCACAACGAGCCGGCCTTCTGTCCACTTCCTTGTTGTACTGCCGACCCACGCGATAGCGTGCATATGATCCCCACTTTCCATTGTAACCCTTAGGTATTATGCCCGGTGTTGTCCCTTGTTTTTTTTTGTAGAACTTCGCATTGTACCAGAGCAGTAGCCTCACAATAAAATGATACTGTATTCTACAATTTGTCCATATGGACCGCTAAAGGGGAAATGCAAAGGAACGAACGGGCTGAGTTATGTCTTTTCATCTCAATACATAAGTGATGTAGGATACTTTACGGTCACACCGCCCCTTCCCGCCCACACCATGAGTTGAATGCAGGTGCCGACTGGGACTCCACAAAGAAGCTTACCACACTCGCTCTCCATAAGGACACCCTGCCATTACAGCAGCTCACTCATAGCGGCCATCTCAGGATTGCCGGTTTCCCTCATACCAATTTCCCAGTCTGTAGGCGACGCATGAGAAACCGTGGAGATCATTGATGCAGACGGATGACTTACAACTGTAGATGATGGTTACAGCCATGAGGATACCAGTTCCGCTTCCAATGGCACCCATTAAATCGGCGACAACAGACAGGAGACCGAGGATAGCTCCACCGAGGGCAGCGGCAGTTGGGACGACGCGCTTGAGTTCCTTGTACATGGAACCTTCACGGTGTCCAGCCATAACCATCTGCTGCTCCTTGAGTTGCTTGGCAATGTCCCTGGGACCACTTCCGGAAACCTCAATCCAGGTCTTTGAGAACAGGGCACAGGCAGACAGAGTGAAGGCGATGTAGATGAAGGTGTGGATGGGGTCGAGGAAGGCAGCGGTCAAAGTATGGGGGGGAGACATGTAATAGGCGACACCACCGACGGCGCTAAGCTGAGGTGAATCATCCAAAGGCTATCGTTCAAAATGTAAGAACTAAAGATTTACAGGGCAAACGCAAAAAGTCTCTTACCTCCCAAACACCAAGCAACCTGACAAGAATGTTATCGGGGAAACGACCGAAGAGCATCTGGGAGAGAATGAAGATGTTGGATGTCAAGGCAGATTGCAACATGATTGGCATGTTGGAGGTGTAGAAGAGCTTGACCGGGTAGGATCCACGCTGTCCACGGAACTTGTTAGACTTAACAGGAATCTCAATACGGAAGCCCTGGAGGTAGATAACGGCGGCGAAAACGACGACGGTGGCGATGAGGTTCATGACGTTGGGAAGGCTACCACGCCAGAAAGCCTCACGAAGTGCGCGACCCTTGTCGTTCCAGGTGAAGAGGAGGTGGAAGAGGGCAACAAAAGCACCCTCGAATTCTGGTCCACGACCGGTGTTGATGGTGGTGGGAGAGAAAGCCTTCCAGACAATGGACTCGCAAATGTTGGTGGCAACGAAGAGTGAGATACCGGAGCCGAGACCGTAACCCTTCTGGAGGAGTTCGTCGAGGAGGATAACAATGAGAGCGGCGACGATGAGTTGAATGATCAACAAAAGGCAGACACCAGCTCCGAGGTCACTTGGCTGACCGTAGAGACCGGTAAGAACGTAGACGGTAGCCTGACCAAGAGAGATAATCAACGCAAAGACTAAATCCCCAACACCACGTCAGTTATCCTTGCATCAACTACTGAATTTGGGCTAGTGTGATACTGACGTTTTTGGGCCCCGCTGAACAAAGCACGGTCTTCCTTAAGCGAAAAGTCGACCTCGACCAAGTTGGCACCAGCCAACAGCTGCATGATCATTCCGGAGGTGATGATGGGGGTAATACCGAGCTCCATGAGAGTACCACGGTTGGAGGCGAGAATGACACGCATCCAGTACAACGGATCAGACGAGTCGGAAGACATGATGCCGTATAGCGGTACTTGTGAGCAAACCAAGAAGATGAGCAGTGTGACGGCGGTCCATAGCACTTTTTGATTGAAGGGGACCTGGTGAAAGGGTCAGAACGGAGATGGGGGTCGGGTCAGACTTGACACGTTACTTTGCGATCTGGAGAAGAAACCTCGGGGAGAATTGGCAAGAAGGGTTTTACGAGATTCAGAAAGCGAACTGTTTGGAGAAAAGAAGAGTCAGAAAGCAAGACGAGAGGAGGGAGCGGAGGAACGCGTACAGCCGCTCATGGTGGAAGGAGGGAAACCGGGTGAGGTGGATGAACTTTATGCGATCGACGTATATACCGTGAGGTCACCCCAGCACCGACGTGGCAGATAGCATCAATTCGCCACGTGAGATGCCCGGTCACGTGCACGCTACCACTGCAGCTGAGGCTGGGGGCCGAATAACTCTAACCGCAAGCATCCTTTCCTCATGACTGTCCTGCAGTTTGCACCTTTCTCGTCGCTCGTGCAGCCAGCGTTTTGGAACGAGCTCACGACCCTCAAGGTTGACGTCTTGCGGTTATCTGATGACTCGGTACCGATAACCGCCTCCTACTCCCTTGGCAAATCGATCAAGGATAGAGAAACGGGCAAAGAGATCGCACTTGGTTGCAATCTCACCGTCGGCGGCGGGTCTTTCAACAAGGACTCTTTCCAGTATGCAGCTTATTTTGTTCGATCCCCTGGTTCCGATAGAGATCATATCGTAATAGATTACCTCCCCATTCCGTCCATGCTTCTGGAATACTCAAGAACTTCAACACCATCGAAGATTTCAAGGCATCTGATAAGACGGCGTTCTTTAACCAGCTAGCTGATGAGGTACTGCTATCCCGTGGTGCAGTGATCTGTCCTTGTATTTACACTTTTGATGCAAGATCTGGGACACCGCCATCACCAAACGTGACCCGTCGGCCTTGACAAAGTTTCTAGTCATCACGTTCGCTGACCTGAAGAAGTACAAATACTTCTACTGGTTCGCTTTCCCGGCCTTCGTCTCAAAGCCTGCATGGGAGATATCAGATCCAGGTTGGACCGACCCCGATGCGGTCTTCTCCCAAGATGCTGTGGGTTCATGCCAAGATACGAGGGAGTTGCTCGCTTGCTGACGGTGTTTTAGCTGAAATATATCCACCAACACCTGCACACGAACCCTGCACCTTTCTTCCTGATTAGATCCGACGGAAGCAAAACTGAAGTTGGACCCCTGGAGAAATACGAAGAGTTCTTCGCAAACGTTCCTCCGTTATCTGTGAGAGGCTCATGGGATACACCTGAACCACAGTACTGATCCCCGCTTAGCAAACCATCGGATTCCAAGACCCTTCGGGCTTACCAACCAACCCTGGGTGGCCGCTCCGAAACCTCCTAGCATACCTGACAGCCCTATACCCCAATATCACTACTCTCCGAATTATGTGCTGGAGAGACGCTGAGAGCCCTTCCGGAAACGGGTCGTGGAAGAGTCGTCTTGGTACTGTCTCATTGCCCTCACCGATTAGCAAGTCTGCCACAAGACCGAGTGCCGTGGGTTGGGAGAAGAACGTACAGGGCAAGCTCGGTGCAAGGTTGGCCGACCTGGCTCCGATGATGGACCCAAGTAGATTGGCCGACCAAGCAGTTGATCTGAACCTGAAGCTGATGAGGTGGAGGATATTACCGTCACTAGACCTCGACAAGGTTTCCTCGACCAAGTGTCTTCTTTTGGGTGCGGGAACGTTGGGTTGTTACGTCGCCCGCGTGCTTATGGTGAGTATTCGACCTATAACATTTTGGAGTTTACTGGACGGCGTTTTGCGCAGGGGTGGGGAGTACGGAATATCACCTTTGTAGATTCTGCTCGAGTGTCCTTCTCGAACCCAGTCCGTCAACCACTCTTTGAGTTTGAAGATTGTCTGGACGGTGGGAAGGTCAAATCTGTCTGCGCAGCTGACAGGTTGAAGAGGGTCTTCCCTGGCGTCGTGAGTGAATGTTCGTCTGCATCTGGCCAATGATCTGAACCTTGTGCTCCAGAACGCGGTCGGGCACGAAATGTCGATCCCGATGCCTGGACACCCTATTCCGCCAGCTTCTGTCGACAAGACGAAGAAGGATATCACAATTTTGGAGAAACTGATTGAGGAGCACGACGCCATCTTCCTCTTGATGGACTCTCGAGAAAGTAGGTGGTTGCCGACGGTGATAGGAGCATCCAAGGGGAAGGTATGGGAGGCTGCTTCTGCGCAGCGTCTGACGCCGTGAACCGACCTATATTTTCAGATCATACTCAACTCCGCACTGGGTTTCGACACGTACCTAGTGATGAGACACGGTGCGCGAGCTAAGATCACCCCTACTGGACACCAGCGGTTGGGATGTTATTACTGCAACGATGTTGTGGCTCCCGCAGACGTATGTCCCCCCTCACCTGTGCTAGGCGGGACCATGATAGGCTGAGTTCGATATTGCAGAGTTTAACGGATCGAACACTGGACCAGATGTGCACCGTCACCCGGCCAGGGCTAGCATCTATCGCGGCCGCGACTGCCGTTGAACTTCTCGTTTCGTTGATCCAGCATCCAGAAGGATTGATGGCGCCGGCACCCAAACCGGGCACACCTCCTGAAGAGGCTGCTGCAGAGGGTGGAATCCTTGGTATGGTCCCGCATCAGCTCCGTGGGTTCCTGGCACAGTTCAGGAATGTCCCGATCGTCGGAGCAGCCTATGATAAGTGCACGGGATGCAGCGAGACCGTGAGTCCATATGTTCCACATATTTTCCTCCACAGGGAATGTGACCTAATTTTCCATGGGCGCAGGTTATCACAGCTTACGAGACCCAGGGATACGAGATGCTCGAGAAAGCTTTCAACGAAACAGGATACCTGGAGAAGCTCACGGGACTGGATAAATTGTACGAGGAGGCTACCGCTGTGATGGAGGGGCTGGACTTTGACGAGGCGGAGGGAGATGGAGACGATTTTTGAGTGTGATTTTCGTTGACGATTGTGATTCCCGTCGTAGTTACGACATTTAAGTGTACTTGTATGCTCTTCCCCACATGAGAATGGATCTATAGACGCAATGTCCTTGGTCGTTATCAAGTGGCGGCCTCCATTCTCGAGTCGGCCACAGCGGCCGCGATCGCCTGATCACCCATTGTCTCACGCCGAATAAATCGTTCAAAGTTCGACAAAACTGGCGATTTATTGATTCTGCCATATAGTACGAAATCATACAGTATCATGATGCGGGCTCTTCAGTTATACACAACCGATAATTGGTGAAAAGCAATGCGAGGACGAAAACATTGTGGACTGATGCAAGAGTGAAAACGCTACAAATGTAGATGATGTGCAAGGAAAACATGTAGGGAGAGAGAGGTTTATGAGGATGAGGTAGATTCACCCATAACCTTGTCTAGGTTACCGGTTGCCATCCCAAGGGCCAACAGGAGAACTTCCCAGGCAGTGTCGATGGTCTCCCAAATTCCAGAGTCGAAGATGCCGAGGGCGCAGACATTCCGCCACAGTCCATTCACACGCATGGCGTACTGGAGGAGGGCATGTGGAGTATAAGTCGCCGCCAGTTGCCTGGCGAAGGAGAGAATCTTTTGTTGTTGCTGAGCAGCCTCTTCCGGTGTCTCGTCAGGGCAAGTATATACGTTGATTGGCTTTGGTGGGACGACGGGGAGAAGAGATTGGAGAAGGAGGTCTGCGCGTTTGGTGTAGAGGTACATTGACAATGGAGCGTAGAGCTCTGCAGCTGGAATGCAAAGGGGTACGACCGGAACTGTGATAGAAGAGCCGGCGACCGTGGGAGCCGGGTGCGTGATGGAACGGAGCGGCGGAAGGTTGGCGCAGTGGGCGGCGAGGATGATGTTGTGGGAGGGGTAGAGGGTGACCTTGTTGCGACGGTTGGAAGCAGCGTCACTGGCCTGGGAAGAGTAGACGGCGAGCATGTGGGAGGGCATCTCGGAAGAGAGATCATTGATCATGATGGCGAGCTCTTGGGGGAGAGCCGGAGATGATGGGAGAGGGGCTGGCTTGACGCCTCCAAGGACCTTGTACATTCTGAAGAAGATATTAGAGCGTGCTAAGGGGCAGAAGAAGATGTCGACTTACTCAGGTCCGAGGGCAGCGAGACCTTGGTGGATGTACTCGACGGGAGCCTTGGTGAGCTCTGGGTCGATAGCAGCGAGAGTTTCGCGGCTGATTTCCTTGTATTCGGGGCGGGCAAGATGCCTTGGGAGCTGGACGGTGGTCTTCTCCATGGTCTGTTGGGTTGTTGGCTGGATATCCTTCATCTCGACATCCTGGACGGGGATGGAGAAGGACTCGAAGCGGAAGCGAAGGGACTTGGAAGAGGATGGCTTCATCTTGCGCTGCTTGATGTGCTGAGCATAAGCTTGCTTGTTGGTGACGAAATTGGAGGTCGTGGAAAAGTTTCCGGCGACGCGGGCCCTTCGACGGCGGGAGGCATCCTTGAGGGAAGAGGAGACGGTTCTCAGCTTGACTGGGGGGATGTTCTCGGATGACTTGGCGGAGGACCTCTTCTTGAGGACGTTGTTCTTGTTGGAGGGCTGGAGGACCATCGTGGCGAGTGTGTGGTGTGGATGGGCGGGGGAGGGGAGGAGGGGCGAGTTGCTGGGGTCAATGGGAGAGATGGACGACCCTTATATCCAGATCCTCGCATCACAGGCGGCTGACATGAGGGCAAGCTTGTGGACCTACACTGCTAGTGGCCCAGTTCGTGGACCCACCCATACACACTCGCACACAGCGCTACACACATTCAGAGACTTTCCCCGTTCTGTTGTCCATTGTGAGTCCGTGTTGTGGCAGCCACTGTCTGCCGGATTCGCACAATGGCCACACAAGCTTGTTCCCCTGCCAACCCCCCTGTCCTTTGTGCGCCATCCGCCCCCACCTGCCACTCTCCCTCCCCCAGCGATTTTAATTCGATTTTCCGTCCCGGCGCCGAGACCGTGGGACATTGCCGTGTTCCGAATCATTCCGATCACAGACGCGCGAGGCACGTGTTGTGAGCAGCCACAACATCCACGTGATCTCAATGTTGAACTTGGCCCGCTCAACTTTTCTCACACCCGTTCATCTTCGCCCTTGTCAATCACCCGGCCGTGATGTCGACCACGACAACCGAGATCCTCTTCAACTCCCCCGCCCTGCATTCCCTTAAGCGTGAACAGCTTCTCAAGCTTTGTAAAATCCATAACATTAAAGGGACTGGGAAGAGCGTCGATCTGATCGAACGTCTTAAGCAGCATGCCGCTACGCTTCCTCCGGACGCGCCGCTGAATGTTGCTGTCAGAAGCGAAGATGACAGCGATTCCACGTCTTTTGACGACTCGTCCCTCCAACGCTCTTCTCACCACTACGCTGCAATGCCCCGCCCTAGTGAGGCTTGGGAGGTCGTCATGGATGACATCCAGGAGGTCCCGGAAATGTCCTCTTTGCAGAACACCCTAAACTCTCTCCGCACTGTCAGCAGTGACAATGCCGGCGAGTTTGGAAGCACCAACTCCAAAAGTAAGTCCATTGTCTTCATTGTTTGGATACTCGACTCACCCTCACTCGCAGCGGGCGTCGGCTCCTCACTCCGCGCTTTCGCAAGTTCATTGGGTCTCAGACGAGCACTACAGACGTCCAGCACGGATCCTCAAGTCGTGTCGCCCACCGCCCAAGATTCCCTCACCGCGAACGCCATTCCATACAAATCCATCCCAGAATCCTCACCACCAAAGCAAGACCCCTTTGTGCTAAATGATCGCCAAGGGGACAATACTGGAGCCCCCCTGCCCGGAAACCCTTCGTTGCCCGGTCGACCCGCGCCCACAAATGCCCGGATGAGTATGACTGTCGCGCCCACTAACACCACAATCCGCCTCGTGACCATTCCATTTGCCTCATCGTCCTCCGTCACCGACACACCTCCGAAACTCAAACCATTCAAGACTTCATTCGACATTGTCCTCGGCAGTCCCCAATCCACCGCTCCAAGGTGGCCTGCCTCTCCTCAAAACGCTGGATCCATCTATCCCCCCATCCCTTATGACCTTCTTTCCCCCTCTAAGCCCGCAGAGAAAGCTGCTCAGAACGATGTTCTTACACCTCACGAACCTGACATCTTCTCTCCCATGCCAGGAGAGAAAGCATCAAGTAAACTACTCTCCGACACTCCCTCACGCCCAGAACCATTCCTGTTTGGTTCCCCACTTCCAAGGAATCGGCTCTCTAACCAAGACTTCGGGAAGGCTGCTTCATCCGTCCTGGACGAGATGAACCGGAGGCTTGGACTGGCCGGGGACGACAAAGTTGGAATGTCTCTCCTTGAGAACCGTGGAAAGTTCAAAGTCGATCCAGCCCTTGCCACATCTGCATCCAAGTCCGACCTCTTCGGTTTTGATAAAGCACACGAGGAAGCTTTCGCCAAAATGGATTCAATCACAACCCATTATGCCGCAAAAAGAGGTGCCAGTCAGACGAGAACCGCCGACCCTCAGTCATCTGCGAAGGAGGACGTGGTTCCTGGGACCAAGAAGAGGAAGTCGATGGCTCTTGGTGTCGGTGATGATAGGCAACCCGGAGGGTCGAAGCGACAGAGTAGCGCGAACGCGCGGGTCATTAGCAATGGCTCTCGGAAGAAGGTTCTCCCAGGTGGCTTCGGGGAAGATGACGAAGAGGAGGAGGAAGACCCTGAGGAGAACAGGAGGATGTCGAAGAGACCAAGGATCCAGCTCGCGGACCCTGCTCCTGCACCAGAACCTTCGGAGGGAACCCGAAAGGAGGAAGAGGAGAGGAAGAAACAAAGAGAGATTGAAGCCGTTAGAAGGAGAGCCGAAGCGAGACGGAGGAGTAGCCGTGTTAGCGGGGTTGGGCCACGAAAGAGTGTCGGTCGCCCATCTCTCGCTAACGCAAAGAGTAAGACCCCGGTCCCCGTCGATAGATAAGTTCTGACGAGCTTCCTAGAGAACAAAGGGACTACCTCAAGGTTTGGGTTCCTATCCTCAGCCAAGAACCTCGTAAAGAGTGTCTGGAAGGGAGCTGGAACCAATCCCACTGAACCACAGAAACCGACCAACATCCCAGTCGCTTCTTCGAAAACTGTCAAACCCATCGCTTCCACAACCAAGCCACTCCCCGTTGTCAACGAAGGCGCCTCGTCAAAGAACTCGAAAGGTTCTTTCAAACCCACCAGTCGTTTCGGATTTGGCTCAGGGTCCAAGACTACCGCTACGACCTCAACGACCACCCCTTCTGTTACGTCCAACTCCCGTCATGATTCCATGGGTCAGAGGAAACGCGAATCCGAAGTCCGTAGTGTAACCAACGCCGGTGGAACCGCAAACAGTCGGATGAGCAACTCCAGCAGTAACGGCAGCACCGGCGTGAAACGCTCCTCTTCAACGCTCCTGGCGCCTACCGCGAGCTCGTTGGCAAAATCTCGACCCTCATCATCTGGTCCTGGGTCTAAACGAACGAGTCTCACAACCGGAACGGGGATTACGCAGCAGAAGAGGACATCGCTTCTTGCGGCGAAAGGGAGGGAAAAGAGAACGTCAAAGGGGGTCACCTCTCCGGTTCTCACTTCGAAACCTGCGTTAGAACCCATCGCCAACACAAATGCCAAGGTTGAAAGCTCAACCAGGGTTGGTGGAGGGAATGGCGCGTCGTTGATGAAGATCTTTGACCAACCCTTGACCATGGACACGTTCTCGAGCCCTTCGAAGATCCCCGTTCCCACCAACAACGCCCACGCCCGAACCGCGTCTTCCTCCTCTACCACAACAAACAAGGACGACGGCAAGCCCACTCCTACTACCGGTATTCCAAGGAGGACGGCCAACATGAAGACCCGTGGCTTTGTTCCTCGTAAGCCCAGGATTTCACGCTCTCAAGTGATCGCCCGTCTAGGCGAGAAGCGAGCTGCGGCTGCAGCTGCCTCATCATCCACCACCAGTGCCAAGACTCGCCCACAACCGACGGCGACGTCAAAGAGGATGAGCGCGGACCTCGGGAAAGGAGGACGGGTTCGATCCAGTTTAGGTAGGCAGAGTTACGGAGGGGTGAACCTCAAGGGGCGGGGGAGTGGCGCGGACGTGATGTTGAGTGCGAAGAAGAGGGCGAGGGCGAGTGAGTATTACGCCAAGAAGGGTGTGAGGAACTCTGCTGTCGTTCGGACGTCCAAAGGAGCAAGTGAGGACGTCGGGATGGACGGGTAGTCTCGCCGTCAACGTCCAATCCTCCCTCCACCGCATCTCCCACCACTGTATCGTTGTTGTTTTCTTTGCGTTCTTTTCGAATTCATGGACCTATAGCTTTTCCTTGCCGCCTCACTCACCGTTTATCCTCTGTCTTCTTGTACCTCTCCACACGCAGGACGTTTCTCTCGACTGACCCAAATTGAAATCGCCAAATGTACATTCGTTCGCCTGATACTACAATACACTGCTAAACATACAGACATAAAAATTCCAAAGCCAGAATCAAAGAAGCGGTTTGAGCGTAGTATTCCAAGAGGACAGGCCGAAATATGACGGCAGGTTCTCCCAAGTGTCTTTCTTGGCCGTCGACAGCTCAGACTTGAAACCTTCCAAACACTGAGGGCAGAACCCGGGTCCATCAAAGCCCCCCCTCTCCAGAATCCCGCCCTGCTTCACTTCGGGATGGATCCAGTTAAAGACTTCGACGCGGCTGGAAACGTATTTCCCAGTACACTTCCACCGGTCACAACCCCGCAAGGCGACTTTCTTCGAGAGCTGCACCTCGTCCGTCTTCAGCCGCTGTTGGCCACGAAGGGCCGTCTTGAGGGTGTCAAGGGGGAGTGCTATTTCCTCCGTGCTTGTGTCTAACGACGCGGGGTCACCCGCTATGCACACCCTATAGTAAGCGAAGGGGAGAGCGAATGTGACTCCGCACGCCAGAAGGAGGTTTAGGACAGAGTTCGGATGCGGTCGAGGGGATTTAAAGACCTCTTCTCCGAGATCAGAAGATCCCTCGTAATCCGAGAGTTGAGTGGGGTACGCCGGGAGGAGGTCGAGGAGCACTTGGGATCGGATCACTTGGAACTGGTACTTTGTGGTCATCCGTAGGAGCGAAGCAAAGGTGGCGAAATCCGGGGTCTTACGCCTGTGAAGGTACCTGTAACGAGGAAAGTCACTTAGTGTGACGCGAACAGGGAGCACATTATATGGCACACCCACCCAGGGGTATAGAAAACCATGAGAAGAGCAGCAAAGTCCTCCGCATTGTCCGACAAGTGGACGCACGGGCACCCATCACTCAGGTGTTCCCCATTCAAACGCGACCTCGCCAACATCTCCGAGAACACCTGTGAATTGTACGAGAGGAGGTCGGACTGGACTCGGAAGGATGTGTCTTCGCAGACGAAAACGACGTCGCCGCTCCTGAAGTAGAGTTTGGAGTGCTTTGGCTTGCAGACTTGGAATATGTCCTGTTCCGCGGGGTGTTCGCTGGCGTCCAAGTTTACCGTCTCGTCGTCCCATTGGACATCATCGGAACTTTTTCTTGGAGCCCGTCTTGAAACGCCCTGGGCCGCTAGTTCCTAGCAGGAATAGCTTAGTATAAACGATATCGCAGAGCTTATAATTACAAGCTT
>Ga0307513_10003440_pt1 | contig 21442 bp, 14 predicted proteins | sample 15_EM_MG_FD_202174 | JGI IMG/M metagenome (GOLD analysis project Ga0307513, IMG submission 202174) | Populus trichocarpa ectomycorrhiza microbial communities from riparian zone in the Pacific Northwest, United States - 15_EM | ecosystem: Host-associated > Plants > Roots > Unclassified | place... | reverse complement strand
TCTCGCCCTCGCTGGGCCGGACCAGACCCGCGACGATGCGCAGGAAGGTCGACTTCCCGCATCCGGACGGGCCGACGATGCAGACGAACTCGCCGTCCTCGATCGTCAGGTCGAGCGGGCCCAACGCACGGAGGGCGCGGTCGCCGGTACCGAACCGGCGCTCGACACCGCGGGCGTCCACCTTGGTCCGATTCATGGAGACGTCCTCTCTGACCCGACCAGAGTGTGTGACCGCCGTTACCCCGATCGTTATCGTCGCCGGCCCGATCCGGCTCGGGTGCGCCCGACACCGCGGTAACGGTCGCGGTAACCGCGCGGGCCGGACCGTGGACGCGTGCCGACCACGACGATCGCGCGCGGTCCTTCGAAAGGGGTGTCCTCATCGTGAGCCACGACCTGTACAGAACGGGCCTGGTAGTGGTGGGTTCGGGTGCCGCGGGGCTGACCGCCGCGCTCAGCGCCGCCGCACGCGGGGTTGAGGTGACCGTCGTCGAACGGACCGCGTCCGTCGGCGGCACGTCCGCCATGTCGGGAGGGCTCGTCTACGCCCCCGGGACCCGTCTCGCCGCCGACGTCGGACACGACATGGACCCCGCGGCCGTCCTGACCTACCTGCGTGCGGTGGCCCGCAGGCCGCTCGACGAGGAGGTCGTCGAGGCCTACCTGGACGCGGCACCGGATCTCGCCGATTTCCTCGCCGCGCGAGGCGTCGGGCTGCGGCTCACCGGTCTCGGCGACTACTACCAGGACGCTCCGGGCGCAGGGACCGGCCGCGTGATCGCGACGACGCCGTTCGATCCGGAGGAGTTGGGGGACTGGGCCGCGCTGATCCGCGGCAACCCCTACCGGCCCGACCCCGACGCGGTGCCGTGGACGGCGGGCATGTCGTTGATCGCCCACCTCGTCGCGGCCTGCCTGCGCGCCGGTGTCGTGATCCGGACGGGCTGGCGGGCGGACGAGCTGCTCGTGGCGGACGGCGCCGTCCGCGGAGTCCGCGGTCGCGCTCCCGACGGCCGCGCCGAGCAGATCGAGGGCCGCAACGGCGTCGTCCTGGCCAGCGGCGGCGCCGAGTTCGATCCCGCAACGGTGTCGGCGCGTATCCCCCACGGACCCGAGGCCGCGTGGAGCTGCCCCGCCAACACCGGTGACGGCCTCCGGATGGCCGAGGCCGCGGGCGCGGGCCGTGCCGAGCTCGACGTCCAGTGGTACGGGCTGCTCCGGCTCACCGACGCCGAGGTCGAGGGCGAGCCGCTCATGCACGACGCGAGCCCGGCCCGGAACCTGCCCGGGTCGATCGTCGTCGATCGGACGGGTCGGCGGTTCGCCAACGAAGGCGGGCAGTTCCAGGACTTCGGTCGCGCGCTCGCCGCCGACGGCCGGCGGCCGGCCTGGTTGGTGGTCGACCAGCAGTTCGTCGACGACTACGGCCCGCGGGCCTTCGGGAGCGCGACCCTCACCGACCCGCACTGGACGAGCGCGGGCAGCGTCGAGGAGCTCGCGATCCTGCTCGGCGCCGACCCGGAGACACTCGTCGTGTCCGTCGCGCGCTTCAGCGAGTCCGCGGGTCGAGGTGCGGACCCGGACTTCGGACGCGGCGCGACCGCGTTCGACCAGGCCTGGGGGGACCCGGACCGGGCAGGCGCGGCGGCCTGCCTCGCGCCGCTGCACCGGGCGCCCTTCCACGCCACCCGGATGTACGTGGGGTGCTCCGGCACGACCGGTGGAGTACCGGTGGACGCCGGTTCCCGCGTGCTCACGGGCGACGGTTCGGTCGTCCCCGGGCTCTACGCGGTGGGCAACGTCGTCGCGAACCCGTTCGGTGGCGCCGCGCCGGGTAGTGGTTCCACCCTCGGGCCCGGCATGGTTGCGGGGTATCTCGTCGGTCGTGCGGCGGGCGCCTCGATGTAGTGAGCCGCGTGCGGCGGATGGGCTCATGGGGCGGGACCGGGAAAGTGCCGGGGCTCCGCCCCGTACCCCGGCCCTCCTCTGGTGGAGTTTGAACTGCGGGCGGGTCGTTCTTCGCTGGATAATGCGCTCGAACGGCACACCAGCGCTGTTTCAGCATGATCGAACAACCGTGGTGTGCCGTTCGAGCGCGTTATCGCGGCATCCGCCCGGACCATCGTCCCGGCTCACTACACCTGGCGCAGCTCCGCGAGGACCGCTGCGGTGTCGGCGCCCATCCGCGGTGCGGGGGCTCCTTCCGCCAGGTCTGTCCCGAACCCGCAGGGCGAGTTCACCGTCAGGTAGGGCGTGCCGTCGGGGGCGTTCATGGTGCGCAGCGCGCCGCTCGCCGCGACGAGCGGATCGCGCACCGCCGCCGCGAGCCGTTGCACCGGGGCGACCACGAGGTCGGCATCCGACAGCCTCCGGTACCACTCGGCCGCGGTGTGCTTGCGGAAGATCTCGTCGAGGGTCTCGACGAACTGGGTGCGCGATGCCGCGAGCTTGTGCGGGTCGCCCCCGCGGAAGCGCGGATCGTCGTCGAGCCACTGTGCGTCGATGGCCGCGAGCAGCCGGTCCCAGTCCTGGTCGGGATGCATCGACTGCAGCCAGATCCACTCGCCGTCGCGGCACCGGAAGCAGTTGACGGTGGGGATCGACGCCGCCTTGCGGTCGACCGGGCGATCGGCGTCGGGGTCTCGCAGCGCGTCCGCGACGTCGGAGGCCATCAGCCACATGGCGGTCCGCAGGAGTGAAACGGCGACGTGGTCACCGTCGCCGGTGCGTTCGCGCCGGAACAGCGCGGCACTCACCCCACCCGCGAGTACGGCACCGGTCGCGCGGTCGCCCATGCCGCCCGCAGGCTGGGGCGGTGTGCCGGAACCGTCGCGGAACAGATCCGCCATACCGGAGAACGACCAGAACGCCCCGTGGTCGTAGCTGGGACGTTCGTCGGGGTCGTCCAGCCCGTACCCGGTGACCTGCGCGTAGATCAGACGTGGATGGGCGCCGCGGAGGGTGGCGATGTCGAGGCCGAGCCGGACGAGCGCCGACGGGCGCATGTTCGTCACGAACACGTCCGCAGTCGCGACGAGCCGGTGGGCGTCGCCGCGCCCGCTCTCGGTCGTCAGGTCCAGCGCGACGCTGCGGCGGGACCGGTTGTGCACGTCGAAGCGCGGATTGACCCGGTGCTCGCCCACGGCGCGCGATCCCGGACCACGTGCGGGGTCACCGTCGGGCGGCTCCAGCTTGATCACGTCCGCGCCCCAGTCGGCGAGCACGGTCGCGCACGAGGGCGCAGCGGCGAACCGTCCGGCCTCGACGACACGGATCCCGGCGAGAGGTCCCTGGGTCACCCCTTCAGCGTCGTCACCTCGCCATTACGAGAACCGTTATCGGCCGGTCGCCCACGGGTGGGTGGGATCTGGCGGCGTGGCGAGGCGGGCTGTGCCTGGAGCAGCCGCCGGGCGTCGCCGGGGCTGAGGTCGAGCTCCTCGAGGGCGAGCACCGCACGGCGGTAGGCCGCGAGCACAGAGCTCTCGCTCCCGATAGTCCGCTCGATCTGGACGAGCAGCCGGTACCCGGGGTCGCTGTAGCGGTTGAGGGCGAGCAGCACCTCGCACTCGTTCCGCGCGGCTTCGGGGCGGCCCAGCTCGAGGAGCAGCCGCACCACTTCGAGTCGCGCCTCCTCCTGCACCACGTCGAGGTGGTTGCGCCGTTCCTCGGCCCAGGGCAGGTCGCTGCCCCCCAGGTACGCGCCTTTCACGAGCCCGAGCGCCTCGCCGAGGCGGTCGACCCGGTCCTCTCCCGGTACCCAGCTCGCGGTCTGGAGCAGCTCCTCGAACTGGATGTCGGCGGCCTCGACGATCGTGCCCACGGGCAGCCCGACGAGGTTGCCGTCCCTTCGATCGAGTGACAGTCCGGTGAGCTGCCGGAACTTGAACGCGATCTGCCGGAAGTGGTTGCCCCCGTTCCGCAGGGTGGCCTCGGGGAACAGCGCGTTCTGCAGCCGGTTGCGGTCGATGCCGTCGGGATTCAGCACGAGCAGCGCCAGCAGCTCGATGATCTTCATTCGACCGATCTGCTGGCGTTCACCGTCCACCAGGATGTCGCGGTCGGGCCCGAAGGGCTGCAGACCGATCCGCACCCCACCTTCCGTCGACGGCCTTCTCGGCGGGCGGGCCGAGGGTGCGACCACCAGCCTGCGCCAGCGCATGCCCGTCGGGTCGATCTCGTTCTCCCGACGGGCGATGTCGGGGAAGGTCCGCAGCGCCGGCAGGAGCGCCGAGTAGCTGCCGATCATCGAGGCGGTGTGATAGGCCAGTTCTGCGGCGGCGTGGGCGGCCACGGGGTCCCCGCAGCGGGCCTCTGCCTCGGAGAGGTACGCGGCGGCGCTGGGCAGGAAGAGCCTGCGGTGCGCGCGGCCCATCGAGCGGACGCACTCCCCGAGGATCGGCCGGGCGGTCTCGGGCCTGCCGTCGATCAGCAGGGCGAGGCCCAGGAACGCCTGCGCCCACTCCAGCAACGCGGTCTGGCCGGCGGTGGCCGTGCTCGCGACGCTCCGCCGCAGCACCGCGATCGCGTCGTCCTTGCGGCCCAGGTGCAGCATGATGTAGCCGGTGAGGATCTCGTAGGCAGGCGTCAGGAAGAACGAGGTCCGGCGGCTGTCGGTGAGCGCGACCTGCAAGGCCGAGAGCGCGAACTCGACCTCGCCCTCCGAGAGGAGCAGCAGTCCCTCGATGAAGTGCGACTGGGGCCGTTCCCGGATCTCCCGCGGCACCCGGTTCCACAGGACGCGCGCCCGGGTGAGGTCACCCGCGAACACCGACGACAGGATGACGTTGGGATTCGCGATCGCGGCCTGCGGATGGTCGGGGATGAACGACCGCAGCTCCGCGATGCGACCCTGGAGGACCAGGCCCCAGGTGACGATCCGCTCGACGTCGCCCCAGTCGGTGCCCAGCGGGGGAGTGACCGGGGTCAGCTCGGTGCACACCTCGAGCATGAAGCGGACCGCGTCCGCGCGGTAGTCGCCGTCGTACCGGTCCAGGAAGCGGCGGGCCTCTGCGGGGTCGGCCTGCAGCGCCCATGCCGCGGTCGCCAGCAGCGCCGGATCGGCTTCCATCGCCTCCCGCAGGACGCCGCGACGGTCGAGGTCCCGCACGAGGTCGACGGTCTCGGCGAAGCGGCGACGCCCGAACAGCGCCCGGACCGTGGCCGCGGTCAGCCGCGGGCTCGCGGCGATGCGCTCAGGTCCGAGCTGATCCGCCCAGCGCAGGAACGTCTCCCAGTCGGAGCGGTCGCAGAGGATGGTCACCGCGAGCTCCGCGGTGACGAAGGCGAGGTCGTGCTCCTCGATCTCCAGGTAGAGCTCTGTCGCTTCCTCGGGATGGTGGTGCGAGCGCAGGAAACCCGCGTATCGCCGCGTGAGCTCGGCGTGCCAGTGCGCGTCCGTGGCCAGCAGGCGGCGGTGCAGGAACGAACGGAACAGCGAGTGGTAGACGATGGTCGTGTCGGTCAGCGTGGTCGCGGGCAGGTGCTTCGCGCGGACCGCGTCCCACAGGGCGTGCGCTTCGGGCCCGTACACGGCGGTCGCGGTCTCGCGCGTCAGGACGTCGGGCACCGAACAGGCCAGCAGGAACTGCTGCTCCTGCTCCGGCAGCTGAGCGAGTACGTCGTTCATGATGACGGACGGCAGGTCGTTCGGCGGGCTCTCCTCCGGCAGGCCGTAGCGGAAGCTGAACGCCGCGCCCGCCGTCCAGCCGCCGGTGGCTTCGTGCACGCGATCCGCTGCGGTCGGGCTGTCGAGGAGGATCGCGAGATCGTGGGCCTCGGCGGGGGTCAGCCGCAGCGACGCGTTGCCGAGCAGGCGGATGCGGCCGTCGAGGAGTCGGTGCTGGAGCGGCCCGGCGGGGTCGGTGCGGCTCAACAGCAGGATCTGGAGCGCGTCGGGGCAGTACTCGAGGAAGGTCTCGAGGGCCGACTGCGCCTCAGGTGATCCGTCCAGGTGCTCGCACTCGTCGATGATCAGCAGCGCTGCCCGGTCGAGCAGCGATCCCGCGCATAGCGCGGCGGCCTCTTCGACGGTGCCGTCGAACCGCAGGCCCGCCCGGTCGGCGCTGGCCGCATCCGACCGCCGGTGCTCGCGCAACGTGTCCATGAGGCTGGACAGCAACCGGCGTGCCGAGCGGTGCGCGGAGTCCAGCGTCAGCCACGACACGGCCATGCCGGTGGTCTCGGCGTAGAGCTGGGCCTGCACGGTCTTGCCGGTGCCGGGTGCCGCCGTGACGGCCAGCACCGGGCACAGGTCCAGGTGGGAGCCCATGAGCTCGTCGAGGCGGTGGCGCCGGAGCACTTCCCGGGGCATTCCCGGCCGCCGGAGGCGGGGCCGAAGCTCCTGGTCGGGCCCGGTCGGTCGGTCGTCGGCGGGCTCCGACCCGGCGGTACTCACTGCGTCGCGGCCAGTTCCGGCACTCTCCACCTGCGCTCCTCTCTGAGCAACCCGGCGCTCCCGGCGCCGCCGGCCCCCGACGCGGGTGTGCGCCGAGTCTCAGCCACGCGGCAGCGGCGGTGCAACCCCGCGCGCACCGTCATGGCGCTGCGGAACCGCGCGTAACGCCGGGTAATGCAGCCGGTAACGGCACCCGGCGACGCTCGTGCCGAACGCGATGTCCGAGTCACCGCCGTGCGCGGACGGGAACGGGAGCGGGTGCATGTCACGGGTCGAGTGGTCCCTGTCCATCGGAGGCGACGCGGTAGCGGGCGCGACGACGCTGCCGGTCACGAACCCCGCGACCGGCGAGGTGCTGGCCGAGGCGCCCGCGGCGGACGCCGCCCAGCTCGACGCGGCATTCGCGGCCGCCGCCGGCGCCCTCCCCGGGTGGTCGGCGACCGATCCCGACGAGCGCGGAGCTGCGCTCCTCGCGGCCGCGGACGCCGTCGCGGCGGCCACGGACGAGCTTGCTGCCCTGATCACCGACGAGCAGGGCAAGCCGTTGCCGGAAGCGACGGTGGAGGTGCTGGGGACGGTCGCTGCGCTGCGGCACTTCGCGGGCCTGCGGATCGCGGACCAGGTGCTGCGCGACGCCGCTCCGCGGGTCGTGGTCCGCCGGCGGCCCGTCGGCGTCGTCGGCGCGATCACCCCCTGGAACTCGCCGGTGATGGTCGCGGGCGGGATGAAGATCGCGCCGGCGCTGGCGGCGGGTGCCACCGTGGTGCTCAAGCCGTCGCCGTTCACCCCGCTGTCGTCGCTGCGCCTGGCCGAGCTGATGACTCCCGCGCTGCCGCCGGGCGTCCTGAACGTCGTGAGCGGGGCCAACGATCTCGGGGCCTGGATGACGGCGCACCCGATCCCGCGCCTCATCACCTTCACCGGTTCGCCGGCGATCGGGCGTCGGGTGGCGGCCGCGGCCGCCGAGGACCTCAAGCGGGTCGTCCTCGAGCTGGGCGGCAACGATCCCGCCGTGCTCCTCGACGACGCGGTCGTGGCCGACGTCGCCGAGGCGGTGTTCTGGGCGGCGTTCGGCAACGCCGGCCAGACCTGTGTGGCGGTCAAGCGCGTCTACGTCCCCGAGGCGCTGCACGCCGAACTGGTGGACGCGCTCGTCGCGCTGGCCGAGGGCGTGCTGGTCGGCGGGGGCCGGGAGGACGGGGTGCGCATGGGTCCCCTCACCTCGCCCGCGCAGCGCGACATCGTGGCCGGGCTGGTCGAGGACGCCCGCAGCAGCGGCGGTCGCGTGGTGACCGGCGGCGAGGTGATCGACCGGCCGGGTAACTTCTACCGCCCGACGATCGTCGACGGCGTCACCGACAAGACCCGGTTGGTCGCCGAGGAGCAGTTCGGTCCGGCGCTGCCGATCGTCGCCTACCGCGATCTCGACGAGGTGCTCGGCAACGTCAACGCCTCGGACTACGGGCTCGGCGGCTCGGTGTGGGGGACCGACGTCGACCGCGCCCGCAGCGTCGCGGACCGGGTCGAGGCGGGCACGACCTGGGTGAACACCCACCGTGGCTCGTTGTGGCCCCTCCAGCCCACTGCCGGGCTCAAGCAAAGCGGTCTCGGCGCCGAGCTCGGTACCTGGGGGCTGGAGAGCTTCACCGAGCTGTCCGTCGCGCACGACGTCCGCACCGTCACCGCCCGGCCCGTGGGTCTCGTGACCGGCGACTAGCCGGCGACCGACCGTGCTGCACGCCCGCCACCCGATACCTGGTGGCGGTCCCCACCACCCCGAACGGTCCCGCCATGACTCATGTCCGTCACGGACTCCGCCGCAGTGTCGCGGCTGTGTCCCTCGCACTGCTCACCGTCGTCGCAGGGTGTGGATCAGGGCCGGAGGCGGGGCCGGCGAATGCCGCTCGGCCTGCCGCGGCCGATCCGAACGATCCGCTCAAGCCCTTCCCCCTCGCCGCACGCACGACGGTGAAGGCGAGCGTGTCGGGCAAGCTCGAGTCGTTCCTGAGTCTGTTCATGGCCGACGCGATGGGCGAGTTCGAGAAGGAGAACATCGACCTCGAGCTCGCCACGGTCCCGCCGAGCGAGGCCACGGTGTTGCTCGCCCAGGGCCAGATCGATCTCGTCCCGGCCTCGTCGTCCGCGGGCCAGTTCAACCTGCTCTCCCAGAGCGACGACGTCCGGGCGGTGTTCCCGCTGTCGGCGGAGGCACCGGATTCCCAGGTCGGGTTCTGGATCCGCAAGGACGCGCTCGGCGGTGACGGGTTCCAGCCGGCGGACCTGCGCGGGCGCCGGGTCCTCACACCGAGCGGCTCGGGCAGCCTCAGCGTCGCCTACTTCGGCGCCACCGAACTGGCGCCCGCCGGAGTGGGCGCCAAGGACGTGACCTGGGAACGCTTCGGCGTGGGCGAGTCGGCGCTCGCGCTGACCAACGGCTCGGCCGAGGCGGCGCTGGTGCTGACCCCGTTCTGGAGCGTCGTGGCCGCGGACGGGTGCTGCGAGTACGTCGACGGCTACCCGCGCAGCACGTTCTCGCACTTCTACTTCGGTCCGAACCTGCTGAACGACAAGCCCGACGTCGGGCAGGCGGTGATCCGCGCACTCGCCCGCACGGTGACGACGTACCTCCAGGGCGACTACCACAAGGACCCGGTCATCGGCCCGAAGACCGCGGAGCTGCTGCAGCAGCCCGTGGACCAGCTGCAGAAGCTGCCGTCACCGGTGTGGGACCCGACCTTCCCGATGGACATCGAGCGGCTCCAGGAGCTGCAGGTGTTCTTCCGCGACGCCGGGCAGCTCAGCTACCAGGAGCCGCTCAGCCGCAACGACGTCCTGGACGACCGGTTCGTGGCGCCGATCAAGGCAGCGCGGCGGTAGCTCGGTCTCAGGGCCGGGTTCGGTCGACGACGACCGCACCCGCCACCCTGCGGAGCATGGCGATCGCCCCCTCCGCGCCGGTGCCCGCGCCCAGGGGCTGCAGCACGACGTGGTCCGCGCCCGCGTCGAGGTGCTCCTGCACCCTGGCTCGGACCGCGGCGTCGTCGCCCCAGGCCACGAGCGTGTCCACGACGTCATCGCTCCCGCCCGCGGCGAGATCGCCGTCGACTCCACCGAGACCGAGGGACTGCAGGTTGCGCCGGTAGTTCTCCCGGGCGAGGTAGTGCGCGGTGTGTCGCCGGGCGGTCCGACGTGCGGACTCCGGGTCCTCGTCCAGGACGGCCGCGAGCTCCACCACGAGCAGCGGGCCCTGGCCGAGGACGGCCCGCGTCCGCCGGGTGTGTGCCACGGGCACGAAGTAGGTGTGGGCGCCGTCGGTGCGGTCCGCGGCCAGCCTCGTCATGCGCTCGCGCAGGGCGGCCAGTACCCGCGCCGCCCGTCGGGGCGGGGCCGGGCTGTTCAGCGTCGCCGCGTCCATCCGGTCGAGGTACTCGCGCATGTGCGCCACCGGCCGCTCGGCGTAGACGTGGCCCCGGCGGCCCACCGCTCCGGCATGGCTCACCCCGAGACCCAGGACGAACCGGTCGGGGAAGGCGTCCGCGAGCGTCCGGGCGCCCGCCGCGGTGGCGACCGGGTCCCGGGCCCAGATGCTCGCGATGCCGGTCCCGACGACGAGCCGTTCGGTGGCGCCGAGCAGGACGGCCGCATGGGTGAGCGCCTCCCGGCTCGCCGCACCCTCCGCGATCCACAGCGAGCCGAACCCCAGGTCCTCGGCAGCCCTGGCAACAGCGGCGGCCTCGGCCACCGGCAGCACGTCCAGGTCGAAGGTCCACACGCCGACGCTCCCCAGGCGCGCCGCGACGGTCCGGGCCACGGCGGTGCGCTCGCTGCTCATGTCGACGAGCGTGCGAGAGCGCGATTACGGGCCGCGTTATCCGGCGTCCGCGGCGCTCGGATAACGCGCTCGATAACGGTGCCGGACAAGGGTAGCGGCATGATCACGCTGCCGGAGCGGGCGCGGAACCCCCGCCGTGACGTGTGGCGCTCGTCCGGACTCTGGCGCGATGACCTCATCGACCAGCACGTCGCCGACGCGGCGCGCCGCCGTCCGGACGCGGTGGCCGTCGTCGACGGGAGCCACTCGCTGACCTATGCCGAGCTCGACCGATCCGTCGACGCCGTGGCAGCAGGGCTCGCCCGGCTCGACGTGGCCGCGGGCGAGGTCGTCTCCTGGCAGCTGCCGAACTGGCACGAGGCCGTCATCCTCCACCACGCGGTGCTCCGGATCGGCGCGGTCAGCAACCCGATCGTGCCGATCTACCGCAGCCACGAGGTCGGCTTCATCCTCGCCGAAGCGCGCAGCCGCGTGGTCGTGGTTCCGCAGGTGTTCCGCGGGTTCCAGCACGAGGCGATGATCGAGGAGCTGCGGCCCGTCCTGCCCGCGCTGGAGCACGTGGTCACGGTCCGCTCCGACGACGATCCGTGGCTGCCGTTCGACGGGCTGCTGGCCACGGATCCCGGCACCGTCCCGGCCCGCCCTCGCACGTCCGACGATCCGGTCCTGCTGCTGTTCACGTCGGGAACGACGGCCACCCCGAAGGGTGTGCTGCACACCCACGCGACGCTGGACTACGAGAACCGCAGCATCGTCGACGTGTACGGCCTGACCGCGGCGGACGTCGTCTTCATGCCGTCCCCCGTCACCCACGTCACGGGCCTGCTCTACGGGCTCCAGCTACCCGCCATGCTGGGCACCGGGGTGGTGCTCCAGGACGTGTGGGACCCGACCGCCGCGCTCGGGCTGATCGAACAGAACCGTTGCGCGTTCACCGTGGCGGCGACGCCGTTCCTGCACGGGCTCGTCCACCATCCGGCGCTCGCCGATCATGACGTCTCGTCGCTGCGCGTCTTCGCCTGCGGCGGCGCCGACGTACCGCCCGCGTTGATCCGCGCCGCGGGGGAGCGGCTCGGTTGCGCCGCCACCAGGGTGTACGGGTCGACGGAGTTCCCGACCTTGTCGACCTGCCCACCCGGCGCGGCCGAGGACCGCCGGGCCGAGACCGACGGGTCGGCCATCGGCGCCGCCGAGTTCCGCATCGTCGACGAGACGGGCCGCGACGTCGCTGTGGGTGCGGTCGGCGAGCTGCACGTGCGGGGACCCGAACTGTTCGCCCGCTACCTGCGCGATGCCGACGACGAGAGCAGCCGCACCCCGGACGGCTGGTTCGACACCGGCGATCTCGCCGTCGCCGACGTCACGGGCCACCTGACGATCCGCGGCCGCAAGAAGGACATCGTCGTGCGCGGCGGGGAGAACATCAGCGTCACGGAGGTCGAGTCGCTGCTGTTCGAGCATCCCGACGTTCGCGACGTGGCGATCGTCGCGATGCCGGACCCGGTGATGGTGGAGCGCGCGTGCGCGTTCGTCGTCCCGCAGCAGGGTGCCGAGGTCACTCTCGCCGGCCTGGCGAGCTTCCTGACCGGCCGCGGGGTGGCCACGCAGAAGTTGCCGGAGCGCCTGGAGATCGTCGCGGACCTGCCCCGCACGCAGTCGGGGAAGGTACAGAAGTTCCGCCTGCGCGAGCGGATCCGCGAGCTGCTCGGCGTGACCGCGAGACAACCGCACGATGGGGGCCACCAGTGTCGATCTTCTGCATAGCCGACGACGGGATCCACCCCACCACCAGCGGGGACACCCGATGGCGGGAGAGCTGGGAGTTCGACTGGGCCGACGTCGACCGGCGGCTGGGCGGCGGATGCCGGGTGGTCCTGCACCGCGGGACGAGCACCTGCGAGGTCCGCTGGTGGCTCGTGGTCGACGGCGCCGTGGTCGAGGACAGCCACGAGATCGTCGAGCTGCCGGCTCCGGCGGTCGGGCGCCCCCTCGACCTCCACCTCGGCAGCGTCGCGTTGCGGGCGGTACACCCGCTGCGCTCGACCCGCATCACCTCGGCCGGCGGCTCGTCGCTGATCTTCACGGCGTTCGGCGAACCCTTCACCTTCTCCTTCAGCGGGCAGCGCGTGACGGCGGGCGACCGGCACTACGAGTGGCCGGGTTCCGTCCGGGGGACGCTGCGGCTCGCCGGGGGCCGCACCGTGGAGGTCGACGCGCGCGCCTTCCACCGACACGCCTGGGGAGTCCCGTCGCCGACCGCTCCGGTCGTCGACGCGGTCCGGGCCGTGGCCGATGACGACGTCTTCGTGGCCGTGTCGTGGCACCGGACCCCGGAGGGCCGGCGGCTGCCGCTCGGTTACATCCACGTGGGCGAGGAGTTCCACGGGGTGGAGAAGGCCAGGCTGCACGTGGATCGGGACGACTCCGGCCGTCCCCGCGGGTGCGACCTGCTCGTCGCCACCGCCGACAGGCGGGACTTCCGGCTGATCGGTTCGGTGATCGCCGCCGCGGACGGGGAATCGCCCGCCCTGACCGAGTTCCGGTTCGGCGGGGTGCGGGCGGGCGGGATCCTGATCGCCGCGCCGGGTCGCTGAGGAGGACCGGATGCTGGACGGGCTGCTGCTCCTCGACTTCTCCAGCGTCGGCCCCGGCCCCCGGTGCACGCGGCTGCTGGCCGACTACGGGATGCGGGTCGTCAAGATCAGGCCGCCGGCCACGGGGACCCGCCTGCTGGAGGCACCGTGGTTCGCCTACAGCGCCGACCGCGGCATCGATCAGGTCCGCGTCGACCTCAAGCGGCCCGAGGGCGTTGCGCTCGTGCACCGGATGATCGCCACGGCCGACTGCCTCGTCGAGAGCTTCCGCCCGGGCGTGGCCGATCGGCTCGGGATCGGGCACGCCGACGTCGCTGCCGCGAACCCGCGACTCGTGTACTGCTCGGTCAGCGGGTACGGGCAGACCGGGCCGTACGCGGGGCGGCCCGCGCACGACCTCAACTGGTTGGCGCTCGGCGGGTACCTCGCGGCGTGCGGGCGCCGCGCGGACGGCGGGCCCGCGCTGCCCGGCGCGACGGTCGCCGACACCGTGGGCGGGTACTCCACGGCGGTCGCCGTTCTCTGCGCACTCCTCGCGCGCGGCGCCACCGGGAGCGGCCGCTTCCTGGACGTCTCGGTGATCGACGCCGTGCTGCGGACGATGCAGTTCGGCATCGACGAGCACCTCGCCGGGGCGGGCAGCCCCGCCGCCGGCGGCCTGCTCCAGGGCGGCTTCGCCTGCTACGACGTCTACGAGACCGCGGACGGCCGCTGGCTGGCGCTGGGCGCGATCGAACGGCACTTCTGGGCGACGGCATGCCACGGCCTCGGCCTGGAGCACCTCGTCGACGCCCATCTCGACGCCGGTGGCCAGGACGCCGTCCGCGCGGAGGTGGCAGCGGCCTTCCGCACCCGGACCGCAGATGCGTGGATGGCCGAGCTCGGCGAGGTCACCTGCCTGACACCGGTGAACTCGCCCGCCGAGGTGGTGACGGATCCGCATCTCCGCGATCGGCCGCTGCTCGTCGACACCGAGCTCGACGGACGACCGCTGCGCCAGCTCGCGCCGCGGCTGGCGGTGGCGGATCCGGCCGATCTCGAGCGGCTGCCCGTCGGGGCGACACCACCGGAGCGCGTCGCCACGGTGCTGACGGACTTCGGCCTGGCCGCCGACGAGATCGCTGCGCTGCGGCGCGAGAACGTGCTGAGTTGACCGGTTCTGGGCTGACCGCCGGACCGACGGCGTCCGGACGACGAGGGAGTGACGATGACAGGCACGGCGTCCACGGACCGCGTGAACCGCTTCGACATCTACGACCCGGACATGTCCAGGGACCTCGACGAGCTCCTCGACGAGGCGCGCAGCGGCGGATGCCCGGTCGCGCACTCGGCGGCCCACGGCGGCTACTACCTCCTGACCCGCTACGCGGACGTCACCGCCGTCCTGAGCAACGACGCGGTGTTCTCCTCCGGCGGCGGGAAGTCCATCCCGAGCCGGCAGTCGATCGAGATGCCGCCACTGGACTCCGATCCGCCCGAGCACCGCGAGTACCGCCGGCTGCTCAACAGGTTCTTCACCAAGGCGAGTCTCGCCAAGCACGAGGAGGCGATCCGCGGGATCGCCCGATCGCTCGTCGACGGGTTCGTCGGCGATCACCGGGTGGAGATCCTCAACGGTTTCTCGGCACCGCTCACCGGCGCGACGCTGTGCCGCGTGATCCTCGATCTCGACGACGACGAGCTCATGGCCGAGGCCCAGACGCGGGTCGCCAAGATCGGGTCCGCCAACTCGCCGGACGCGTGGGCCGAGCTCACCGCCTTCCTGCAGAAGCTCGTCCAGGGTCGGACCACGACCGGGCGCGACGACGTGTTCAACGCGGTGCTGACCGGCACGGTGGACGGCCGCCGGCTGACCGAGCTGGAGAAGCTCGGGGTCATCATCGTGTTGTTCCTCGGCGGCCTGGACACGACGAGGGCGGCCATCACCTGCATCGTCCGCCACCTCGCGCTGAACCCCGGGCTGGAGGCGCGCCTGCGCGACACGGACTGGACGCGCTCCGACCTCGACGAGTTCCTCCGCCACGACTCCGTGGTGACCGGACTCGCCCGGACGGTGACGACCGAGACCGAGCTCGGCGGCCGGGCACTCGCCGCGGGCGACCGGGTGCTGGTGCACTACTACGCCGCGAACCACGATCCCGCCCAGTTCACCGAGCCCGCGACCCTGGACTTCGAACGCCGGCGCAACCCGCACGTAGCCTTCGGGCTGGGCATCCACCGCTGCCTGGGGTCGAACCTCGCGCGACTGCAGATCAAGGTCGCGTTCGAGGAACTGCTGGGGCGGGTGCAGAACATCCGCCTCGCCGAGGGCGCGGAGATCGAGTTCGCCGCGGGCGTCGCTCGTCAGCCGATCGCGCTGCCGATCATCTTCGACGAGCTCTGACGGGTCCAAGCGCGGCCACCGGCGATAACGCGGCCGGTAATGGCACGTGGCCGAACCTCGTTCTGCAGGGCCTTCCAGGCCCGCGCAGTGCCGAAGTCTGGGGGTCGTAGGTGACGCTGGTTCTGAGTGACAAGGACGTCCGCGAGATCGGCAACGTCGCCACGCTCGTGAACGACATCGAGCGGGCGCTGCGCGCCGAGGCCGCGGGGCCGGGCATGGTGTTGCCGGAGCGGCTGAACCTCGCGCACGACGCCACCATGCTGCGGGTCATGCCGGCCATCCTCCCCGCCACGGGCCTGCTGGGACTGAAGCTCTTCTACGGGGCGCTGAACACGGGCATCCGCTACACGGTCATGGTCTGCTCCCTGCTCGACGGCGAGGTGCTCGCCCTGGTCGACGCCGCCTACCTGACCGCACTGCGCACCGGCGCCACCAGCGGTGTCGCGACGCGACACCTGGCCAGGCCGGACTCCCGGTCGGTCGGCCTGATCGGCTCCGGGCTGGAGGCCGAGACGAATCTGGCCGCCGTCTGCGCGGTACGCCCCGTCGAGACCGTGCGCGTCTACAGCCGCAACGCGGCGCGGCGGGAGAACTTCGCGGCCCGGATGGGGGAGCGGCTGCGCGTGCGGATCGAGCCGGTCGAGCGGCCCGAGGACGCCGTCGACGGCACGGACATCGTCGTCGTCGCGACCAACACCGGCCGCGGCGGCCCGCCCGCCTACCTCGGCAGGTGGCTGCAGCCCGGTCAGCACGTCGTCTCGATCGGGTCCACCGCGATGTTCCTGCGCGAGATCGACGTCGAGGCACTCGTGCGCCCGGACGTGGTGGTCTTCGACGCCAGGTGCGAGCAGGTCCGCGACGAGTCCGGTGATGTCGCGGCACTCGCGGCGGAGCACCCGCAGTGGACCTGCACGGGCCTGCTGGAGGACGTGCTGCGCGGCACGGTCCGCAGGCGGGACGCGCAGCAGATCACCATGTTCAAGAGCGTCGGCACGGCAGCACAGGACCTCGTCGCGGGCCACAGCATCTACGAGCAGGCGTTGACCAGGGGAGCGGGACTGGTCGTGCCGGACATCAACGAGCCGAAGCAGTTCTGACCATTCCGAGGAGGACACGGATGAGCGAGCTGCGCGGCAGGGTCGCACTCGTCGTGGGGTGCAGCCCCAACATCGGCACCGGGATCGCCGTCGAGCTGGGCCGCGCCGGCGCCGCCGTCGGGTGCGTCGATCTCGATGCGCGGATGGCCGAGCACGCGGCGAAGGACGTGGCCGAGGCGGGCGCCCCCCGATCTCTCGGGCTCGCGTGCGACAGCACCGACCCCGCCGCCGTCGCGGCGACCGTGGAGCGGGCGACCGCGGAGCTGGGCACCGTCGACGTGCTGGTCAACGGGGCCGTGATCTACGCGGTCCAGGGCCTGCTGACCATGGAGTTCGCGCGCTGGCGGCGCCAGCTGGCGGTCATGCTGGACAGCGCGTTCCTGTTCACCGCCGCGGTCACGCGGCGTCTGGTCGACGCCAGGGCGCCCGGCGCGGTCGTCAACGTCATCTCCACCGCCGGGCATCAGGGGGAGCCCGGGAACATCGGGTACACCACCGCCAAGGGTGGCCTGCTGAACATGACCCGCTCCGCGGCGACCGAGCTCGCACCGCACGGGATCCGGGTCAACAGCCTCACCCCGACCGCCACCGACCCGGCCGAGGGCATCGCCCGGGCGACCCGCTGGGGAGTCCCGGCCGCCGACGAGGCCACCCGGGCCTCGTTGCGGCTGGCTGCCGAGCAGGTACCGCTCGGGCGGCTGCCCGCCCCGTCGGACTACGGCCGGGCGGTCGCCTTCCTGTGCTCCCCGGACGCAGCGATGATCACCGGCGTCGACCTGCCCGTCGACGCGGGTTCCCTGGCCCGGTACTGGCGGGCCAAGCCGGTCGGCGGGCCCTGACCCGCGACCGGACCACGATGGAATGTCGATCTGGAGGACACCCGATGGCCCTGCTGGAGGAGATGGGGTACGCCGCCTACGGCGTGCGCGATCTCGAACGAGCAGTCGAGTTCTACCGCAACGTCTGTCAGCTCGAGGTGTCCGAGCGGATCGCCGACACGGTCTTCCTGACCGGCGACACCCGCCACCACTGGGTGCGGCTGGAGCAGCGCGACCAGCCCGGCCTGATCCGGCTCGGCTATCGCGCCCGCGACCCCGAGGCGCTCGCCGAGATCACCAGCAGACTGACGACGGCCGGCGTGGAGATCGAGCGCGCTGCATCACGGCCGGCCGACCGGGTCACGGGCGGGCTGCGCTTCCGGGCCCCCGACGGGATCGCCTACGAGATCTACGACCAGATGCTGACGCTGCCGGTATCGCCGGCACCCGCCCGCGGCATCTCCTGCCTGCTGCACGCCGTCGTGTTCGTAGACGACCTCGACGCCGCAACCGACTTCTACACCTCGGCGCTCGGGTTCCTCGTCTCCGACCGCATCCTGAACGTCATCAGCTTCCTGCGGTGCAACAACCAGTACCACCACGCGCTGGCCCTCGCGGCGGGCGGGCCCGCGGGCAACCTCGACCACGTCGCCATGCTCGTGGACGACCTCGAGGACGTCCTGCGGTTCCGGGCGCACGCTGCCGACAAGGGCGCGCTGGCCGGTGACGTGGTGAAGCACGTCGCCTCCAACTCCGTGTCGATCTACCTCAACGAACCGTCGGAGGGCATCGGCGTCGAGTACTGCAACGGCCACGACAAGATCGCCGACGAGTCGTACCGGGGTCGCCTGATCAAGCCGAGCCCGGTGACGGTCAACGCGTTCTCGGCAGGTTTCCCAGACCGGGCCGAACCGCAGGTCGGGGAGGTCATCCGTCCCGGACAGGACGGCGGCACGGCGGCAGCGTCGGCCGCATCTGCGCCCGCCAGCTAGCGCGGTCAGCGGTCAGCGGTCAGCTCGCGCACGGCCTGCAGCACCCGCTCGACCGACGGGACCCACGCGCTCTCCAGCACCGGGCTGTAGGGGACCGGGGTGTGCGGCCCGCTGATGCGCCGGACGGGTGCGTCGAGCGACCAGAAGCCCTCGTCCACGGCCCGGGCGGCGATCTCCGCGCCCACCCCGAAGTCGCCGACACCCTCGCTGACCACGACCATCCGGTTCGTCTTCGAGAGGGAGCCGAGCACCGTCTCGTGGTCGAGCGGTGAGATCGTGCGCAGGTCCACGACCTCGCACGAGATGCCCTCCGCCGCCGCCTGCTCGGCCACCGCGAGCCCGGTGAGCAGCGCCCTCGACAGCGTGACGATCGTGATGTCGGCGCCCGCCCGCGCGATGTGCGCCCGGCCGATCGGGGTCCGGTACCCGGCCGGCGCCGCGGGGCCCGTGCGCTCGTAGAGCAGCCTGTTCTCCACGATCACGACGGGCGCGTCCAGGTCTATCGCCGAGCGGGTCAGCCCGTACATGTCCTCGACGGTGGCCGGCATGACGACGACCAGACCGGGGATGTGGGCGAGCAGCGCCTCCAGGCTCTGCGAGTGCTGGCTGCCCGAGGAGCGCCCGATGCCGAACTGCGTCCGCACGACCATCGGCACCTCGGCCCGGCCGCCGGTCATGAAGCGCATCTTCGCCGCCTGGTTCATCAGCTGGTCCAGGCAGACACCGACGAAGTCCAGGTACATCAGCTCGACGACCGGCCGCATCCCGTCCATAGCTGCGCCCACGCCCAGTCCCATGATCGCCGACTCGGAGATCGGGGTGTCCAGCACCCGGCCCGGATAGCGCTGGGCCAGCTCGCGGGTGAGGCCGAAGACGTTGCCGCCCGCCACGTCGATCCCGGCGACGAACACCCGCTCGTCGTCGGCGAGGGCGTGGTCGAGCGCGCTGCGGACCGCCCGGCTGCCCCGGGTCTCATCAGCGGTATCAGGAGTGACCGGTGGCGGGTCCGCGACCGCGGCGACCACCCGGCGCACGTCGCCGAGCTCGGCGACGCCGGCGGGATCGGGCAGTGGGGCGGCGCGCGCGGCGTCGATCGCGGCCGCCACCTCGGCGGCGCTCTCCTCCTCCACCGCGGTCAGCTCGGCGTCCGTCGCACCCGCCGCGACGAGCGCGGCCCTGGCCCCGACGAGCGGATCGGCCGCGCGCTCCGCCGCGGGGTCGCGGTACCGCTGCGGATCGCCCTCGTAGTGCCCCCGGACCCGCTCGGTCACCGCTTCCAGCAGCTCGGGACCACCGGCCGCCCGGATGCGCGCGACGAGGTCGCCTGCGAGGGCGGCGACGGCCTCGACGTCGTTGCCGTCGACCCGGTGGTGCGGGATGCCGTACCCCGCCGCGCGGGCCGCCAGGTCGGCGGGATGCTGGTCGGCGGTGCGGCTGAACTCGGAGAAGCCGTTGTTCTCGCACACCAGCAGCACGGGCAGCCGCCAGAGTGCCATCAGGTTGACGGCCTCGTGCCACGCGCCGGTCGAGACGGCCCCGTCGCCGAAGAACGAGGCGACCACCCGCCCGTCCGCGCGCATCTTCATGGCAGCGGCCGCACCGCCCGCGATGGGCAGGCCCGCTCCGACGATCCCGTTGGCGCCGAAGACACCGAGGGCGGGATCGGCGATGTGCATCGATCCGCCGAAGCCGCCGCAGGTGCCGGTCGCCCTGCCCATCAGCTCCGCGATGACGCCGGTGACGTCGAGGCCCTTGGCGAGGACGTGCCCGTGCCCGCGGTGCGTCGAGGTGATCACGTCGGCCGGGTCGAGGGCGGCGCACACGCCGACGGCGACGGCTTCCTGCCCGACCGACAGGTGGACGAACCCGGGGATCTCGCCCGCGGCGTACAGCTTCGCCGCGGCGTCCTCGGTGTTCCTGATGCGCACCATCGACCGGTAGCGGTCGAGCGCGGGACGGGTCTCGTCAGGCATGTGACCTCCCGCCCCGCCACGGGACGGGGCGTCGTAGCGGCGACGGGGACTCAGCGCTGCGGGCACCCGCTGACGGTGTGCTGCTCGATCTCGTCGGCGAAGCGGGTGAGCACTGACAGTACGACGCGAGCGGCGCCGTCGGGGAGCCCGCAGACCCCGCGGCCGGTCAGCGTTCCCATGAAGGTGCCCAGCTCGGCGACCGCGGCGCCGCCGCCGGTGCCGGCCTCGATGTCGCGCAGCAGCTGAGCCATGTCGGGCAGGCCGCGCGAGCACGGTGGGCACTGGTCGGCGGTCTCGGCCCCGAAGTAGCCGACGATCTCCGCCGCGACCCCGACCGGGCAGCGCTCTGCCCCGACCACCTGCACGGCCTTCGTGCCCAGCGCCGCGCCCGCCTCGACGAGGGTGGCCGGCAGCAGGGGAGTGTCGAACTGATCGGGCGCGAGCAGCCCGCCCGCGTACCCGCCGACGAGGACCGCGCGGGCGCCGTCGAGCAGTCCTTCCCCGGCCAGCAGCTCGCGCAGCGAGGTGCCGTAGGCGCACTCGACCACGTGGTACGGGCCCCCGAACGGGCCGACCGAGAAGAGCCCGGTGCCGGGCGCCTCGGCGGTGCCCTGCCCGCGGAACTCGGCGACCCCCAGCGCCATGACCAGCGCGACCTGCGCGAGGGTCTCGACGTTCTGTACGAGGGTCGGTCGCCCCCAGACACCGCGGTCGCTCGGGAAGGGCGGGCGCAGCCGGGGGAGGGGACGACCGCCCTCGATGACGCTGAGGAGCGCCGTCTCCTCGCCGGCGATGTAGGCCGTCGGCACCTTGTGGGTGCGGATCTCGACGTCGCCGAGCAGTCCGCGCGCGGACGCCTCGGCGACCACGGCCGTGAACGCGTCGTGCTCGGTGACGGACTCCTCGTCGAACGCGGCGACGCCGAGCCGCGCGCCCACGGCGGCCATCGCCAGCCGCAGCCCGTCGAGGACCAGCGCGGGACGGGTGCTCAGCAGGTGCCGGTCCTTGAGGGTGCCCGGCTCGCGTTCGGCTCCGTTCATCACCACCACGGGGTCCGTGCTGCCGCCCAGCCGCTGCCACTTGGCGGCGGCCGGGTAGCCGGCGCCGCCGTGCCCGAGCAGACCTGCGGCCTCGACGGCGGCCAGGACGTCCGGTCCCGGATGGGCGCCGAAGCCGCCCGCTCGCCGCCACCGGTCGAGCGGTTCGGGGCCGTCGCCGTGCGCACCGAGCAGGCGCCGAGCCGGGCCCGACGAGGCGAGCGCGACGTCCGGTGCGGGGAGCACGGGCCTGCGTCGGACCGGCTCCTCCCGGATCGCGTCGCGGGGGCACATCGCGTCGGCCTCGAGGCCACGCGCGCGC
>Ga0307513_10003439_pt1 | contig 21446 bp, 24 predicted proteins | sample 15_EM_MG_FD_202174 | JGI IMG/M metagenome (GOLD analysis project Ga0307513, IMG submission 202174) | Populus trichocarpa ectomycorrhiza microbial communities from riparian zone in the Pacific Northwest, United States - 15_EM | ecosystem: Host-associated > Plants > Roots > Unclassified | place... | reverse complement strand
TACCGATGTTGAAGGACGATTTGATGGCGTCTGGGCTTAGCTTGCCGAGGTGAGGCTCAAAGACGGCCGCATACTGGAGGAATATGGGGGCCCTGGGCGTGACCAGGGTGTGCAAAGCGTCAAAGAGGACGAGGCTTATCGTCATCACCAGGGTGACAAAGGGGATGTGATTATTAATTCTGGCCGGCGAGTGGTGAAATCCAACTTAGTCATCGCGGCGCCACGACAGCGGATGCGTGCCGAAGGTGCCGCGGATGAGGTGTGCTTGGAACCGGTGATGATTCACATCGGCTTGACTCACACCTATCACCCACATCCTCCGCGCTGACTGTGCTGCGCCGCAAAAGCAATGAAATCCGGCCACTTCATATATATACACCCCCGCCCCCTCCCGTTCGTTTCCCCTCAGCACCCTCATCCCCTCCTCCGCCTCCGATATCATACCAAATGTCTCTCCATCCAGCATCCCTCGTGTCTGCTGCCGAGCACTCCACCAAGCTGCTTGAGCTTCTCGACCTGCAACCATCCAGGGGCCTGATCGGTACGTGCACTCTATACAAGCTTGACTCTTCGATAACTTACTCTCATCTCACAGAGCAACTCGTGCAATCGACTACCGAGGTCGTCAGCTACGCTCTTGGTGCCCCGACCACCTCTTCTCGCGGACGTCCCACCGCCCGTGCTAACAAGTACGCCGAGTTCACCCAGTTCGTGTCGGAAGTCATCGACCGAGCCGAGGTTACCGTCTCCGACATGCTCGTCACCCTCGTCTACATCCAACGCGCCAGGCCTTATCTTTCGGTTCAGACCGAAGAGTGGGCCCTTCACCGCGTTTTCCTCGGCGCTCTGATCACCGCCTCAAAGTACACCAATGACTCTACTCTGAAAAACATTCACTGGGCTATGGTCTCCGGTACCTTCGGAAAGCGTGACATTGGGAGGATCGAGCGCGAGTTCATTGAAGTCCTCGACTGGGAATTCACCGTCACCGAGGCCGATCTCCTCGTCGTCCGCGACTCTCTCCTCCACCTCCTCCCCACAAAATCTACTTCCACCGTTCCCCTTCTCATCAAGAACGTTGGAGTTTCTCCTCCGTCATCGCCGGTCACCTCGGAGTACTCTGACTCTTCCGAGTCATCACACTGGAGCGACGACGAATCTGATTCCGATTCACACTCGACTCCCCCCACTTCTCCCAGTCCCCTGACACCATCACACGCCGTCTTCTCTCCTGCGCGTCCTCATACACTGGCAAAGCCGCTAGGCTCAGTGATGGACGCCATTCAACATCCATTCTGGAACGCGCTTCATCATCCTCTCTCAGTGCACGTCGTGGCTTAAGTTTCTGTTCATATTCTTATCTTTACTTCATAACCGCTTATTACCACTAATATCCGCCATCAAAAAGTATCCTGGCACACCCACACTCACGATCCCATCTTCGACATGTTCTTTTATGCTTCACTTGTAACATTGTACCGCCACCATTGCACTGAACTTTTACAACAATTAGATACCAGTAATCAGTAGAAACCCAAAAAGAATGGAAAAGAACTGCTTGCACTGTATACTTTGTGTGATCTCTAGACCGGGCGCCGGCGAAATGAGTTATCACATGACTTTTACAACCTTTTGCTTATTTCCCTTGGTCCAGGGGGCCGGGACGGAGCCCGCGAGAGCCAAGTGACGAAACCGTCGATCGTTGCTGCAGCTGAGTGATCATCCGCACTTACTCATCTACGAGCGCGCGGGGGCGTGAACGCGTCCACGGCAGGTGGGTAAGCAAGGCACACACACAGCCATGTGAGAACCTTGGAGTGCTTTGTATGTGCCATCTTTTTTTTTTCCGGCACTTGCAGGGTACGCCGCGTTGACTCGAACGCGTCACCACCTCGGCGTCCGTGACCCGGAGTGCGCGCCCCGCCCGGCCTCCTGTGAAAAAAAAAAAAACGGTATGCCCACCCCTGGGCTAAAAAATATCCCACCGCACGCGCTCCGTAGTATCGTGCCACTGTTTGATTGTCCGAGGAGAGCTCTTTGTGAGGTAACTCGCAAGTATCCCGGCATGTCTTCCGATTCGTCATCTTGGGTGACGTCGGCGTGGGTTCCCCCGAACGGATCTTGGTTTCCGAGGACTAGATCCGAGAATTGATTGAGGTGTGGCCGGCGGTTCCGACCAGAGCGAACGTCATGTTTACCCGTCCGACTCCGTCGATGAAGGACGGAGGTAGAACCCGGTTTGAACCGAGGCTATGAAGCTTTGAAGTCTGTGGGGTGACGAGGTGGCATGAAAAATTTCAACTGTGACCATACTGAGCTGGATCACACCTCATCGCCATCGCTTGGTTCAGGGACATTCACGGACAACGGCGTTCTTCGGATTCACATCCGTCGTTCTACCTTGCGATTCCTAAGGGTGACCCACTCACTCCTGTCCACCCCACCCGTCAATCCACCCACTCAAGCCCACTCACCCACTCGGCCTTTCTCATTTGATAAAGACGCGTAGATCCCCCCACACCGTCCTCGTGAAATCAGGTGACCCCCACAAACCTTGCTTGGTAACCTTAGCGGGACGCGCATTCACCAGGTCCTGCCGCCCGATGACATTGCGGGTACACAGATCGCGTTAGAATCGTCAAAGATCACGAGCACGGGCCGCGGCATTCCGAGGATGGATTGCATGTCCCCCCGGGTGACAAACCAGAGTCCGTACCCACCCAAGTGTACTTGCTGTGTAAGTACATTGTGTGGGTTTGGGCCGCTTTCTCGACACAATGGCGTTTGAATTCCCGCGAGTCTCGTGAGAGTCCACAGCGTCAGCTCCCTAATCCATCTCACGGTTCCGCGTTTACCTGGAATCTCCGCGTAGCAGGAGAGACAGAAAGCAGTTCAGGTCACCCTGAGCACACTATACGTAAGTATAACATACGCACTCAATGGCGGGGGGGGCGGTATTCAGCGCCTACGATTGAAGCTCAGGCTCGAGTTCTCTCCACTTCTCTTCTATTTCAGGCGCCTTTACTCCTGGGGTCCTCGCCCGCCGGCTCCCACTCCCGGCGGGTGTGGTTTTCGAGGGGCTGTTCGTCAGACGTCATGCTCACCCGGTGGGTTAGTAACGGCGTACTTCTGGCTTCTGAAGGATCGAATCCCATATCGTTGTAGTACTAGGGATCGGCCACGGTCATCAACTCGGTAGATGTGCTTGTAAGCTCGTACATTATGCCATTACAGCCATTTGCACCTCGATGACCCGTTTTTTGACGAAAGGTCACACAGGATTCTCTCAGTTCTGTTTGTATTGTACAGGGTCTGGCCGGCGCTTCAGAAAACGTTGATCGGAACTCTGATCGGGCTCCCGAGTCCAACCGTATGTCCTTTTCCAAGTAAGACCAGGATATGTCGAAGGGAGCCAAAATTCACAAAGTTATTTGGAGGGTTTCCAGCTGGGTGGACGCCTGCCAATGTGCCAGGCCCCGTACATGAACAAATGATCCCGCGTGACTTTTTAAGAAACGAGCTATCAATGTGTGAACAGGTGTAGTACTGGGAGTTCATACAGTAAGGAGACGCGACCATTTCACTGATGTAGAAGCTATTTATATCTGACCGATAGGTGACTCTGGGCCACTAATAGACTTGCACGGTTGTCTCTGAAGAGGTCCTATGAAATAGCCAAACGCTGCCGAAAGAATGCATCGAAGGTTAGAACGCTCCCAAGAAAATCTTAAGTGCCGCCGGCCCAGTGCTTTCCGGTGCCACGAATTCCACATGGATCTGTTTATTGACGTTACTTAGAAGCTGCACACGGACTATCAGCTGTATTGGGGGTTGCGTGGTAGTTACCGACTCACGGAGAAACTCCCTGTTCCACAAATCTTCTCTTTCTTGAGTAAAGATGTTCGGCGTAGCACTTCGAAGGAAACCAACTGTCCGTGACAGTGTTTATCGACCTCTATAAGGCAGCTCTCTGGATTGTTCCTGTGTGAGGCTTAGTAATGGTAACGGGGGTAAAAATGGACGAGACGTAAACCATGTATATTCGTCGGGACCACCCACAGCCTTTGTGGCCAATGAAGTCGTGTTGCCACTGCTCCCGTACTTAAACTTGACAAGAAACTGTGGCTTCAATTCCTTGAGCGAAATTTTGATGCTCTGAACCTGCAACTTCAATTTCCCCGGCAGTTCTTCTATCCCCGGCCCCACACAACCGGTTATAGCTTGGGGAAGGGAACTGAATTGCGAGAAGGCATCAGAAACTTGGACAGTTGGCGGGCGTTTCGTAGGATCCCTGCTCCAGCATCTCTTGAGGAACTCCCAAATTTCATTGTCGTTCGCGGAAGGTTGTTGAGGCATTTCCCCCGCCTGTATCTTCTGCAGCGCAATGCCATCGTTCCATTCGGAATATGGTACTTTGCCTGTCAATACCTAGGAGACCAATTTAAGACTTTACCCTTCGGTCAGAGGATGCGGGATGGTCAGAACTCGCCTCATAGACCACCATACCCATTCCGTACACGTCGCTCTCCTTCGTGATAAGAATATCATCCTTGCCATGGTCTTCGGGCCATTGAATCTCCGGTGCCGAATACCGGTAGTTGTCGATGCCCCCCCTGGATTGCATATGGGTCGCAATCGAAGTGCCCGGTACGGCTACAATTGAGCTGCGACCCGCGGTGGCTAACCGAGCAGCGCCGTTGTTATCGATCAATATGTGGCTCTGTTGGTAGTGTTAAACCTCATCAATAAGGACGAGGCTTCGCGCACTGGTTTCAAGGCACCATGAACGAGACGATTATCATGCAGGAAGTGTAATCCCCTGGTCGCATCCGATAACTGTTCGACGCACGTAAAGGTAAGTGTTAGCTGTAGGAGGCTTGCCTGGATGTACTTCCCAGATCGAATCGATTGGTATCTGGCTTCTTCTTCAGATAGTCCATGATGTTCCCGTTTTCGTACCAGGGAAATACCAGGCAAAGGTCGGAGACGGTCGCCGATACCCCGTAAAATGGAAGGAGATTATCGTGTTCGACTTGCTTCATCAACACTACTTCCTTGCAAAATCGCTATGTCATCTATCAGAACAATGACAAGCAAACCTCCCCGGGCTCGGTGGGGGATCGCGTGAAATACTTGCCCGTTTGGTTTCCTGGAAACGAGGGTTGCCTCGAAGCACCTTAAGAACCTTGAGTGCCACCACCTTATCATCGTGCCTCCCCTTCCAAATTTCGGTTACCTGTGAGGTACGTTGTGGATGGTCTCCCTCCTTCACGGCGCCCTCGAGTTGATATGACTTCGGGACTGTAAGATGACGACCGCACAACTTCCGAAGCTCGATGGTAGTTTTCCCCTTCGACTCTGAAGTTCCACGGGCGAGTTCCTAGGACGGAAGTATGAGAACCGGAGGAGAAGGCGGCGATTTGTGTCACCTTGGCGATCTCATCGATACGGCTTTGAGCCTTTTCGAAGCTCGATAGCTCAGCCATGATTACGGAACGCGGGCTGCAGGTGCGGATACGAGGAGATATCAGGGTCTGGGTGACCCCTCGCACTAACGGCTGGACCTTTTAAGGGGAGGCGTGGAGGAGGCATGACCTAAGACAGCCCTAGACAATGTGTCATGAAAACGTGCGGAATTCATCTATCGTTGATCTACCTCAAGGATCAGAAACTTGGGTGATGCGGGGGACAAAATAAGGGCTGTGTTAAGTAGATATACAGGTGTTCGAATCCATCGCTATCCGCGTGAACGAGCAAAGAGGTAGAAGCAAGGAGGCGGAGATGGAAGTGAAGGTCGAGCGAGAGTGGTCTTGTATCTGCAACTCCGCGTGGCCGGGGCTTAGCGCTTAGTACTTAGTAGCGGACGAAACGGTCGACACCAATCCACGCGAGCACAAATGCGAAAACAAACAGGCGGGCTGACCGAACAAAAGAGGGGGGGTGGGTACGGGTTCGGCGACCCAGGGTGGACCTGGCGTTTGTCCTCAATTCCGACACCAACCGTATTCTGGTGAGGCGACACAAATCGATATTACACAACCCTGTGGGAGCACTTCATTTCCGGTAGTATTTGGTCTAGGGTACTAAGAGGACGTACATCACCTGCACTTTGACCTTGCTCCAACGAGTCACCTTCTCTTCACCTTCACTTCCGAGGACTTTCGGGATCCTCGCCCACCGGGCTTTGCTCCTGGAGAGAGAGACATTCGAAAGGCTGTTCTCCATACATGCTCACCTGGTGGGTAACGAGGGCCTTTGAGCTCCAACAGACCGAATCCTATGTCGTCGCCCGACGGGACTTGTCTCGGTCACTAGTTTGGTAGATATGCTTGTAAGCTCGGACGTTTTGCCATTACAGCCGTTTGCACCTCGATAGCTCGTTTTTTGACGGGGGGGGGTATGCATACACGCAGGATCTTCTCAGTTCCGTTTGCGTACAGGGTCCGTCACTTCAGCGCTTCAGCAGACGTTGATCCGAACTCCGATCGGGATAGAGCCTCCGACACCACTCTCAAAAGTTAAAATGGTCCAACCCTGTGCGCCTCTCCAAGTATCAGCATGTGTTGGAGGGAACTAAAGTTCACGGGGAGGTTTGGAGGGTTTTCAACTGGGTGGGCGCCTGCTGATGTCTCGGGCCCCGCACATGCACAGAAAATCCTGTATGATTTTTCAAAAAAACGAGTTATCGACACGCGAACAGTTGTAGCCACAAGTGCTGGGGGGTTCATACAATAAGGGAGCACATGTGGGAGTGATCTATGGCTGAGTGTGGGTGGCTCCAGGTCGCCGTTAGATTCTTAGGATGTTTCCGGAGTATGGCACTGGTCATCCCACGAAATGATAGAACTCTGCCAAGATCTGTCGAGGGCTAGAACATCCCCGCCAGGAAGATCTTAAGCGCTGCAGACCCAGTGCTTTCCGGTGCCTCAAACTCCACATGGATTTGTTTATTGACGTTGCTTAGAAGCTGTACACGAACGATCAGCTACGTTGGTAGTTGCAGTGGTCACGGACTCACGGATAAATTCCCTGTTCCACAAATCTTCTCTTTCTTGAGCACAGATGTTCGGCGTAACACTTCAAAGGAGACTAACTGCCCGTGGTGCTGTTTATCGACCTCTATAAGCCAGCTTTCTGGATTGTTCCTGTGCAGAGTTTAGTGATAGTAGCGAGGGTAGAAATTGGCGGAACGCAAACCACGTATATTCGTCGGGACCACTTCCAGCCTTTGTCGTCAGTGAAGTCGTGTGGTCCCTGCTCCCGTACTTAAACTTGACAAGAAAGTGTTGTGGCTTCGATTTATTGAGCGAAATTTTGATGCTCTGAACCTGCAACTTCAATTTCCCCGGTAGCTCTTCTATCCCTGGCCCCACACAACCGGTTGTGGCTTGGGGAAGGGAACGGAATTGCGAGAAGGCATCGAAAACTTTGACAGTTGACGGCCGTTTCGTTGGGTCCCTGCTCCAGCATCTCTTGAGGAACTCCCAAATTTCATTGTCATTCACCGAAGGTTGTTGAGGCATTTCCCCCGCCTGTATCTTCTGCAGTGTGACGGTGTCATTCCATTTGAAATATGGCACGTTTCCTGTCAAGACCTACGGGATCAACGTGAGATTTTATCTTTGGGTCAGATGGTACAGGGCGGTGAGAACTTGCCTCATATGCTACCATACCCATTCCGTATACGTCGCTCTCTTTCGTTATGAGGATCTCATCCTTTCCATGGTCTTCGGGCCACTGAATCTCTGGTGCCGAATACCGGTAGTTATCGACGTCTCCCTCGGATTGGATGTGACCCGCAGTCGAAGTGCCCGGTACAGCCACAATTGAACTGCGACCTCCGGTAGCTAACCGAGCAACGCCATTGCCATCGATCAATACGTGGTTCTGTTGGTAGCGTTAAACCTCATCAAGAAGGATGAGGCTTCGCGTACCGGTCTCAAGGCGCCATGAACGAGACGATTGTTGTGCAGGAAGCATAGTCCCCCGACTGCATTCAATAGCTATATGCGGGTGCAGTTAAGTGTCAGTGATAAGGAGCTTACCCGAATGTACTTGCCAAATAGAATCGATTGGTAGCTGGCCTCTCCCTCAGATAGTCCACGATGTTCCCGTTTTCGTACCAGGGAAACACCAAGCAAAAGCCGGAGACGGTCTCCGATGTCCCGTAAAAAGGAAGGATGTTGTCGTGTTCGACTTGCTTCATCAGCACCACTTCCTTGCAAAACCGCTGTACCATCCGTCAGAAAACCGATGAGCGGCCTCCCACTCAAAGGATCGCGCGACGCGCTTACACTTTTTATCTTCTGTTCGTGAGGATCATCTCGAGGCAGCCTGAGGACCTTGAGTGCCACTGTCTCATCGTTGTACCTCCCCTTCCAAATTTCGGTCACCTGGGAGATGTGTTGTGGGCGGTCTCCCTCCCTCACGACGCCTTCGAGTTGGTATGACTTTGGAACTGTACGATGGCGACCACACAACCTCCGAAGTTTGATGGTAGCTTCCTCCTTCAACTCCGAACTTCCGCGCGCAAGCTCCTAGAACAGAAGCATGATCAAAACCGGAAGGAGGGATGACGAGTTGCACTACTTCGGCGATCTCATCGATGCGGCTTTGGGCCGCTTCGAAGCTCAACGGCTCGGTCATTATGGAGTGAGGGCTGGGAAGACCAAGTGCAGATCTGTGGGGGGGATATTGTATCAGGGTCTGGGTGACCCCTGGCACCAAGCGCTAGACCTTTTAAGCTAACAAGAGGTGTGGTCTAAGTCAGTCCTGGACAACGTGCCATGAGAGGCGCGTGGAATTCATCGATCATCAATATAATCCTCGGCCTCGAGGATCAGAAATTCGGTAATGAGGGAAGACCAAACGGAATTTCGCTGTTCGGCGAAGTAGAAGATCGTCGATGTATGGTCAAACAACCTACATACTGGATGAAACTTAGGGACACAGGAAACAGAATAGCATTAAGTCATGGCAGTGCTAAGGAGATATATGAATGTTCGAATGTGTCGCTATCCGCATGAGTAAGCGAAGAAGTTAATGGAGTGGAGATTGAAGCGAAGATCAAAAGCGGTCTGGTGAGGAGACACAAACCGATATTACACAGCTCTGTAGGAGGGCGTCATCTCCGGTAGTACTTGGCCTAGGATAATAGGACGCACGTCACCTGCACTTCGACCTTTGCTCCGGCGAGGCCCTCGGCAAGTTGCGTATCTATCTCGGCAAAGAGTTCCATCGTGTTCGTCCCCAGCTACACGCTGGCATGAGCAGGGTAGGAGAACTGACAGAACGTTGGTGATTTACCTCAAGTTTTCCGGTACCCAGAAGTTCTCGCCGTTTGAAAAGGCCACAATGGAGTAATTGAACGTCGATCGCTTGACCATGGTATTGCTTATCCAGAGTAATCGTCCATCTCTCGTGATCATTCCTGCAGGTTCTATGAAAACGGGGAAAGGCTAGAACTAGTAAGGAAGTCCCGTACCAGACATATCTGTTCCCTCCAACAGCTGTAGCACACCAGGTGGTGTGGACGCGGGATCCGTACTGGAGTCTGATATAAGGATTGATGTTCCGTTTCTTTTCCAGGTTGATGAAGATGTTCTTCATCTTGAGCTTGAGCCGTACGGGGATTGCAGCTCTAGTATCCCTGGACCGGCACGCCTCGCGAAGCACATTCAGAACGTGGGTTGAGTCGGGGCGATAATGAGGTTCCCAATCCCAGCACTGCTCCAGCAACATCCAGATGGACTCTGTGATCCCTAGCGATGGTGCATTATCGGGCTTTCGGGGTCGCCTTTCGTCGTATACCTCCGTCAACACACCGAAGTCAGCGTACTCGCGAAAGGGGATCTCGCGTGCCAGAACCTATGGAGGTGAATCACTAGAACGAGATTAACGGGGTGCGTGGCCTTACTTCGTAAACCACCATCCCCATCCCATATATGTCGCTAGGCTTCGTAGCGACCTTGGACATATCGTATTCGTCAGGCCGTTGAAGCTCTGGGGCGGCCCACCTCCATCTTAATCCACCAAGCGACATCGTGCCGGAAGCAGTGTTACTTTTGAAAGCCCCCAGACTAATCGGTGCAACACAAGTATGGCCGGTGTTCGCTATGCAGGCTTGGCCTCCGTCTCCTACAAGGATGTGTTCCTTTGAGCAACACTTAATAAGAAGCATCACTGCAGAGGTAGATCGGACAAACCGCTCTGATGTCGCCATGTACCACACCGCTTGTGTGTAGGTAATTCAGTCCGCTTGCCGTGTCTTTGAGCTAGGGGAAGAAATAGTAGTGAATAGGGAAGAAACATGTGCATCCCCAAATGCCTTCCACGCACCAACTCGAGTGGATCGACGTGCGAGTTATTGCGGACGTACTCCGCTATGCTACCGTTCTTCATCCACGGCGAAATTAAGCAGAACTCCGCTACATCCCTCGAGATGCCTAAGAATGGGAGGATGTTTTTGTGCGTCAGTCGCTTCCACAGGACCGCCTCTTTGAAAAACCTCTAAATTACAGGAACGAGGGGGGGTTAGTGGACTAAAATGACGGCGCGCGTCCCAACGATAGGATAATTTGGCGTACCGTCTTTATCTTACAATAGTCCTTGTACCCTTCAGTTATCTTGAAGATCTTGATTGCAACGGGTTTCGTCTCATATGTTCCCCTCCAGGTTTCCGTAACAATACCAGACTTCTGCGGAAAAAGACCGTCCTTCACAACACCCGTGAGAACGTAAGGTGTCGGTACGACACCATAGCGGCCACAAATCCTACGGAGGTTGTCCAGGGCTCTACTCCTCAGTTCGGCATCCAGCTCTTCATCGGAATCCAAGTTCTGGGGGGTAAGGCAACGGAATTAGAGGTTATAGGCGGAACGGTTGAAAGAATTTATGTACACGAGCGACAACGTCAGCAAATTCTTGAGCACCCGGTTGGGTCGAAATCCCGCCCACTCGAGCCAGATAACGATCAAGAGAATCACCAGAGTGGGGAACGCCGAACGTCGAACGCAGATTTTCCAGGATCCAGTGAGTCCGAGAGCTCGGTCGGATAGGGGGCTGCAAGGTACTCGATGATTCGGTCGAGAGAGATTTCCCATCTGTGGGGATCAAGGAGGTAGGTGCATGGTTTGCTACATCGCCTATGTTCTCTACTGGTCGCGGTGGAGCTGAAGTGGATGAAGGTACTTTCGCTGCACGTTGCCTATAGCTGCAGGAAGTGTGTCATGATATCGGTTCAGTAAAGAGGGAAAAACACTAGCCATTCACGTAGGAGTCCAACCACCCCCGCCATCGTTGGCCGATGAGCAGGGTCTTGCTGCCAACAACGGACCGTCATGTCCCATACCGAGTCTGTCAGACCCAGTTCTTGCGCATCCCGCGGACGAGCCGGCCGATTACCACCCATAATCATCGAAATAATGATCGGGGTCGCGAAGCCGCTGAATGGGCTCCTCCCTGTAAAAACCTGAAGCGCGATTTAGACGAACCATCCATCCACCCACTGATACTAAGTGTGAGGAGGTATGAGGACTAACCTCCATCGTAACCATGCCAAAAGCAAAAACGTCTGCTTCTCGAGTGACTCTATTAGCTCCATTGAGGATCTCCGGCGCAGCCCACTCCACAGTATATCCCTTCGCCTCTGTAGGGGGAACAGAGTCAAAGCCACGGACTACCGAGGTAAACCCGAAATCCGTCAAACGGGCGTGGCCGATTTGGTCAACGAGAATATTGGGCTAGCAAAAGGTTGTGAATGTGGCTGGAAACGATCTAGAGAAAGTACCTGCCCCTTTCAAATCTCCGTGTATCGTATAGTTTGCGTGAAGATAGTTGAGACCTTCCGCCACATCCAACAACTTGGAAAGATAACCCAATCGGTCAAATAGCAATTACGGAGGAAGAACTCACCAGACCAATCCGATTTGCGCCCGGACTTTTATCGACATACTCCGTCAAAGTTCCATTCGGCATATACTCCGACATAAGCTGCAAGGGGTTTATCGTAACGCCGATAAAAGGGACGACATTTGGATGCCGTAATCTTTTCCATATGACTGCCTCTTTGAAGAATGACTGCCCCCGTCGTGGGTGTTGTTCAGTAGACCTGAAAAAGCCATGCCAATACTAAGTACGAACCTTTGTGACTGTCTGACGGTTTTTCATGGAAACCCTCGGGTACTTGATACAGACTTTCCTACCGTCATGAATGCCTTCCCATACATCCGCAATGCCACCAATGGCAATTGGGCGATTACCAACTCTGGTGAGACCACCAGATAGATTGTAAGAGGACGGCAGGGTCATATGGTGGTCACAGAGGGCTTGCAGTTTGTGTAAACATTGTCGGGAAGATTCATCGGTGATGGGAATGGCGTCGAGGACCTGCGAAGTTTACTTCATAAACGAACAAAGTGCCAAAGGGAGAGGACGTACTTCGTCGAGGAAATCCACCAGCCGAGCCAACTCCGAACCCTGAAGGCTGATCAAGTACCGCTCCTCTTCGTCATTCCACATCAAGAAATGAAGACAACGTAAGAAATCAGGAGAAGAAGTGTCGAGCGAGTAAAGATGTTGCAAGACCTGAGAGGTGGTCATTGTGTGCGGATCTGCTCCCAAAGTTTCAGAGGCAGCGCAAAGGTTGTCGAAAGCAAGGATGCCACAGCCTTACCACGAGGCGAAACCTCCACCACTGGAGGAAACGTGGCCATCGGTTCACGCGCGTGGGTTTGGGGCGCTTCCTAACTCGCCCGATGTCTCAGTTCCACAACAAACGATGCTGCTTCGGCGCTTGAATATGGATGCCCGTAGTTGTATCTGCGGCGCAAGCTTTCTAATTCACCTCACGTGCCTAGTATGCTGTCCTCCGTGAATTCACCACGTGTCAGGAGAAATAGAAAACCCGAGACTGGAGCATGACAAACATACGAGCAACAGTGTAGTGAGGCGATACTTGAGGTCAGCCTGTCAGACAGTGGAGTGGGGGCTTGTAAAGACCATGCTCCAGGCTGCGGGCGGATGCGGTGGATATCCGCGGTGTTCCAAGCTCCGGGCCGCCCGGGCTGTTCCCCGATCATAGATTGTCGGTTCTCCCTCGGGCCTCGGCACGCGTACGAATCGCGTAATCACTCCTTCCCGTATTGTACCGAGCCCTTCGAAATCATTCACCTCCTCAAGTTGGGTGTTTTGTTCGGATGCGACCTAGCCTGGTGCTGGGCTGTGTGCTAAGAATCGGACGGTCTCGGTCTCGGCCGATCGAATTTCAAATTCAGCTTACAAGTCCAAGCTCAAGCGCCCAATATTCAATCCCCAGTTCTGATATCGCCGAGGCACCCCCCCTTTCGAGAGGTAAATTTCTGACCACCCACTACCCGGAGTGTGCGCGTAGTCTGGGCTACGACACCGCCACGCGGCCGCTTATCCCATCCTGCTGTGCCAACCCCGTCTCATGTGTCAACCGCCCACTTGGCAAGATCGCCCGCCACGTGCCGTTTGGCAGATTGGCGGCGAACTGGTCGAAACGCTTCCAAACGGTGACACGACTCAGCTTGTCAACAGTACCTCAAGATACCGCTGAGCTCCGCTATGTCCTCCCCCGTGCCCTCCCCAAACCCCTTCGTACAGGGCTTCCTTCGCCGTGCAGGCGAAACTCCCCAAGAAAGGTCACAACGAGAGCAAGAGGAAGCGCGCGCCAAGGCCGTCAGCGACGCCATTGACGAGCAGATAGAGCGGGACAGGGTCGCCTTCGAGAGGTACAAAAAGGCAATCAAAGTTCTCCTCCTCGGGCAGAGTGAAAGCGGTCGGTCTCCCCATATGCATTTCCAACTCCTACCTAACCTCCGTGCCCAGGAAAGTCAATGATGATCAAGAGTGTGTCCTTTTCCCGTATTCGCCGTCACCTCCTTCCGACCATTGGTTAGATTTTCAGCTCAGGTATGCATACAGCACGTGGGTTCGGGAGCGAAGCTCGTGGAAAACCGTCATGTGAGTACGGATCCAGCTTCCACTCATTCTCCGCTTGTACCTATCATAACGTTTTTCTCCGTCCGCAGCCGCCTAAACCTGATCCGATCAGTCACGGCAATCCTCGAGGTCATGAGCCAGGCAATGAAAGAACAGGATGACCGACCAAAACATCAGCAGCGGTCCTTCTCTCTATCTCAATCCCCCCCAACTCGCGTCGCATTACTGTTGACCGACCACCGCGAACCTTCAAACGATGAGAGGCGGGATCTCGCTTATGATTTCTCAGATAAACACAGGTTGCTGCGATTGCGACTTCAGCCTTTGACTTGTGTTCAAGGAGACTTTGAGAAATACCTCGGCTCCGTCCTCGAAGCTGACCGGATTGGAACGACGGTCCACACCGCGCTCCCCTCCCCAGATGCCGAGTGGCCCAGATCTCCACCCCGCCATACAGACCCCCGTGGGTCGGCCGCCGATTCCCAGAAGACCCGCTCGTCGGAGGAGCCCATTCAGGATCTTTACCACGCCACGCAGACCCTCTACTGTTGCGAGTCAGACATTAAACTGCTCTGGGAAGATGATGTCGTTCAGCGGTTACTCAACGGAGCCAGACCACCATTGGAGTACTCAGTATTGTGAGCTAGCGATGGTATATGCCATCCTGGTCGCAGACTCACCCAAGGTTCCTAGTTCCGTGGACGATATCGACCGTATTTTGGCAAGAGATTACGAGCCCTCAGATCAGGATGTTGTCAAGGCGAGGGTTCGGACTGTTGGTCTCCGGGAGTACCACTTCAGTATCCCCAGAGGTATGTATCGGACCTTCGATGACAGCACGGCGCCTTATTTGATAATTTGTCAGACGCAGAGCACGAAGACTGGATTTTCTATGATGTCGACGGCTCGAGGGCATCCGTAAGCCACATTCCACCCCCCGGTATCGTTGTCTGACGAGGGTAATATGACCTGGTGATAGCGAAAAGCCTGGTACTCCTACTTTGACAATATCAACTCTATTATTTTTATAGCTCCAGTGAACTGCTTTGACCAATTCTTGGCGGAAGATGCTAGTGTGAACCGATTGGAGGACAGTATGCTTATCTGGAAAAATCTTTGCAACTCAAAACTTCTGGCGAACGTCCAGCTCATCCTGTAGGTGACTTTCCGGATTCAATGACCCAACTTTGACCAGTTTCGGTTGCACACCCAGCTTCCTCAGCAAAATCGATCTTTTGGAGGAAAAGCTAAATTCCGGAGTGCGCTTCGACAAATATGTTGTTAATTATGGAAACCGCCCGAACGACGTCCCTTCTGTGATTTCTTGTGAGGTTCTCTGAGGGTTCATTTTGGTTTATGACTCACTCGGAACATGATACAGACTTGATACAGCAGTTCAAGGAAACTTTCCGAAATTCTGAAAGCGAACGAAACTTCCACTATTATCTAACATCAGCTGCTGTGCGTAACCTCTCTTGGAATGCTAAGTTAATCATAGCTAAAAACTGCGGATAGGACACGAAAGCCGTATCTACGGTAGTGTCTACCGTCCACGATGCGATCATCCGCAATGCTCTTACCCATGCAACATTCATGTAGAGTACTTTTCGACGACCCGTCCCACCTTTTCCCCCTGTCCCTATTTATTTCCAACTCTGTTCTTAAGGACGTGACCTTCCACACCGGGAGCCCGCGGTGGTCTGTCACCTATGGTACACAGCTACTTACACTGGGCGTATTCGCTACTCATCGCTATAAATTTGATCATTTACTTTGTATACATTCTAAACGAATTGAATGACTATTTGGAGAGTCTGGGGGACAATCACATAAAACAATATCCACAGGTTCGTAAGGAGGGACAGATGTTTTTCTACTCTTACGAATAGTAATGCGTTGGCGTTCTGATTTGGCTTAGGAACTTACTGAACCCTGAGGCTGGAAACGTTGAAGATTAAATGCTGCTCAAATGCTGTTCCTCTTCAGGCCGCATTAAGTAACAGAGGTAGCGCAAGAAATCTGGATAAGTACCGAACGCGTGGAGGTATCACAAGGTTCGAGAGGTGGACATTGTGGGCGGATCCACCTCTGGGGTCCCACCAGGCTCAGCTGAGCGTTCGCTTTTGCTCTCTCACCGTCGGGGTCTCGGGACCGCACCCAGTGTAGGCTTTTATGGTGAGGCCGGATCCCCCAGCACGACCTCCGAAGGGGCGTGGAGGGACATTGTTAACAATCCTATGCAAAGCAAAGAGTGCCGAGCGGCTCAGACTGAGTCGATGCTAATGGTCCATCTTGTATTCCCACCTTACAAGTTCGCGAGAATAACCCCCGCAAGAAGAGGGAGAGATTTCGCGAAGGTGCCGCGGTGCGGTACGCCGGTGCGGGTGTGAGATGAAGGGTTTGTAGGTAGATAATTTATCGGGGTGCTAGTGTTTTCTCCAGTACGAAGGGTCATAACGCAAGGCGAGGGGGCTCGAATACCCGGTGTTTTTGACTGAGCTGATATTTTGACAGTAAATTATCATAAGATGGTGTTACAACGTGGGGTTTCCTCCTGGAGTTCGGATCCATACAATTGGATAACTCTAAACAGGACACGAATGAATCAGGATGACGATGACGAACCCCAGGCAGAGGCCATCGAGGTACGAGTGCCCTGCGTTGGACGCGGTGCTCTATTGGTAGGGTCGGAGTCACCCACGAAAGGGGGATCCGAGAGAAGCCACCCCCGTCCCCAAGGCCCAGCAACTGGAATGGCTTCCTTCTGGGTTCCTTTCTGTGTGGGCTTAACTGCTTCAGGCTTCTTGTCTGTTACCGAGGGGTCTGGAGGTAGAGGCTGCGTCTTCGGCTTCTTCGCCCCAGCGGCCACTCCTTCTCTGTATTCCTGGACCGACCTCTCAAAGAACAATTCCAGAGCCGCCGCACGGTGGGAGTTTTCGCCAGAGGAAGAGCCTCGAATGACCTCGAGGAGCGAGGAGCCTTCAACCAAAGGCCCCAACTTCGAATAGAATAGCTCGTGTTCCATTTGTCTGATAGACTCATGACTATATGAGAGAGGTCATAAGGATACGGGTTTCCACGGTGTATGAAACAACTGACTCAGCGGTGAAAGGGGAGAAGAATTCTTGAACGATATTCTTTTCGTTCAGCTGGGACTTGATATTATCAAACGCGAGATCGCACAGGCACTTGAGACCAATCTACCAAGGAGTTGATGGCAGTTCCACTAGCGGCGCAGAAATGGTGAACGAACCTTGCTTGCAAGGGCATAGGCAGATTTAGGCGAACATGCTTCTGCAACCGCAGTTTTCAGGGGAGAAGGAGGTTTTGAGACCGGCGGCGGACTATCCGATGTTTCATTCTTTATTTCCGTCGTCTTCGTTATGCATCGTGACCGGATCGGGGCAAACCCAACTCGGGAAGTGTAAACGTAGAAGAATATCGCACCCCAGCTGAAGCGCAGGGCGTTGAGGACGATAGCTCGCTTCATTCTCAAACGTAACTTACGTCTTTGTTGTCCCAGACTTCAGAACAAGGGCGGGCGCCGCAGCCTTGTAGGTCGACAAAGGGTCTTCGGGGATACTGTAAAGCCAAGATGAGCGTGTGATCGCGAGTTAGGGACGAGCTTTGCATACCGTGTTGGGCGTGGATAAGCATCTGCGGAAACTTCTGTACCCGACACCTGGTCATCGAGGTCGCTGTCATAGTCGTCTACACACTGAGGAGGTGTCTTGCTGCATGGCCAGATCCTTGACGAATCTAACAGAGGGTTCAATAATTTTCTCATAATCCTGAGTGGAAGGCGTACACTTTACGAGTCTGGGCAGAAAGGCACCGCCCACCATACTGCAGAAATAGATGGGTCGAATCGTAGATGCGCCAGCGTGCAGTTTGGAGTCCAACGCATAGAACTGAGAATCAAGGAAAGAACCCGATGACAGTGACCAGGTGAGTGCATTCTTCAGTCCTTTCCAGTCTCGACCGGCGATATCTTTCTTGGAAGGTGTGGACGGCTGTGTTGGCGTCTCCTTCGGCGCTTCATTCTTCTGCATGAGTTCATACAGAGTTGGAAGGATGTCGTTTGCGTGGGGTAGCTCCCCGCGGGTGGAGGCCCTGATCTTATCTTTCAACGCGTGCAGTACAGGACTCGGGTCCGTTGACAACAGTTCCCGCGCCAACTGCCCCATTTCCAGCTTTCTCAGTTCCGGATATCTACAATGGGGTGAGAACTCGGACCACTGTAATGAAATAAGATGACAAACCGAGAGGTGTACTTGCTGAACAACTCGTCTACAATGTCGCACTTACAGAGATCGCGTTGAATCTGTTGCAACGCGAGCCTCTTTAGTTTCGGGATGCCGTACTGGGGGTGATATCAGTTTTAGTACACGGTGACCATAGAATTGGTCGAAACCTTGTCGGCTAGTCGGTAGATGGATTTTGGTGACGGCTTTGGAGTTTCATATGGTTCGGTGGTTTCCTCCTGAGCGCGTACTTTCCGTCTTTCTGCGGATCCCCATGGGGCAAAGTCGATCTCGTTCGTATACAAGTAACGGAGTAACGCCTGGAATCTGTTGCGTAGTGTTGGAGAGTCTGCAGTTCGAAAACGAGAAAGCCTTACGTTACGAAGCCAACATCCTCGATGACAACAACGGTTCCGGTGTGGGTGAGAGTGGGAGTGGCGGCCACCCCAGCTTCAATTTTCGTGTCAGCCGAGTCGGAGAACAACGAATCCACGTCGGATACGGAGATGATATCCAAAGATTCATTGCCCTTCCCATCTGAGTCTTGACCCCCAACCAGCGTGTTGGTGTCGGACTTGTCGTTCTTCCCCTTCTCCGCCACAACTCGAGGATCTTCAACGTCGGATGAACCCCAGTCGTCTTCCTCAAGGTCGCTATCAGTGTCGTAGTCGTAATCGCCGGTATAAGGTTTCCTGTCAGTCGGAAATCGGGTCCTTAAATTCTCTTTGGTTTCCTTCCGGTCAAGTACTGCGGATCAATGAGATAAGGACCACGAGCGATTGAGGAGGACGAACGTACGAGCACCGAGCCGCGGCACACTCCTCACGACGTGCCCGTTCACAAAGAGTGCCTTCGGTTCACCGATACGTCCTGCTTTGGAATTGCGTTTGGAGAAGACCCAGAACTTGGTGTCGATAAAGGTCCCAGAAGTGATCGAATCTCTCAGGGCCTCTTGCAGCGGGATTGGAATGTCCATGACTGCGATGACTCTACAGTGCGCGAGCTGTTTGTAGTTTGAGCTAGGGCCAGTCGTTACGTTATACACGGCTTGGGTGAGGCTGGTTATCTCCAGTGTCTACAGAGCGCTCGGGGCATTGAAATGTTGTCGGCAAATCCCCGAGACACAATCACGGTGTGAGCAAGGACCGGATTACGACGCCCTCGTCCCCAAAATGTAATCCGAAGTCAAGGCCCTCTGCAAAAACCTTTACATCCCCTGGGGTCTGCCGCAATCCCTCCTGTGGTCTCGGAGCTTAGTTGAAACGGAACTCATCCCACCGCCCATCCTTACATCAACCGTCCCCCGATGGCCTCGCCAGCACAGTTTGCTCCAGGTCAAACCTTTTTCTTTGGACTGTGTAAACAGCTCGCGACCGGGTCATTCACCCCGGGTACGAATTCCTCCTATTTCGACTACCGAATGAGTAACTGAGTGGTCACTGATACACATCTCGTCACTTGAACTTCTTGTAACAACCGGTACAGGCCTCGACGTCGTTGGACCTGATAATCCCACAATCAAGGCACTTCATGGCCCTTGGCCATCCGATACAGAAACTACAGTAGACACGGGACCGGAGATGACTTCGCGATTGGTTGGCACCACACTTACGACATACAAGTTGCACGGTGTCCTCTGATGGTGGTGGCGGGTTCGTCTTAGTATCTACCGGAGGTTCCTCGCGTTGTGCCGCCTTGACATCCCTTGCGGATTTCGAGAGAGCCGACGAGCCTGACGATGCTTCGGGTTTTCCGAAGACCGACGGAACCCCCGGGGAGGGGTCTATGGTGGCCGTGGTGGACGACTGCGATCGTAGCTGCGGTGCAGGGGAAGGGGTAGGGGATTGTACTTGCGGAATGGATATACTAGGCTCTTCACTGCTCTTCTCGAGCTGAGGCGCAGGCGTTTGTCGTGACTTTTTCCCCTTCCTCCCCCCATTAGACGTCCGCTGGCGACGCTCCTGGACGGACCTTTCCAAGACCAACTCCATGGCCGCCGCACGGTGCGAATTTCCGCCCGATGAAGAACCTCGAATGATATTGGAGAGCAAAGCACCATCAACCGAAGGCTTCAGCTTCGACCGGAAGAGCTCGTGTTCCATTTCTCTGATGCGTCTGTGACTGTGCGGAAGTTATTGTCAGCGCTGAGCTGCGGTGGTTTTGCGGAATGAGTTACTTCGCAGTAAAGGGGGAGAACAGCTCTTGCACGATATTGTCCTTGTCGAGCTTGGATTGAATGTCCTCACAGGCAACATCGCAAAGCTCAGTCAAGTCGACCTATGTGAAAGAGCCATCAGCGACAACGCAACTCAGAAGGGGCGCGAGACAAACCTTGTCTGCCAGGCAATAGACGGACTTTGGAGAGGACACCTCAAGTGAGACGCTGGGCCTTCCCGAGTCCAGCGGAGGATTCCTTGCTTCCTGGGGATAGCCGCCCTCGCCCTCCTTTGTCCTGGAGGAGATTACATTCTGAGAAACGAGAGGGGCGAACCTGATCTGGCCGGTGTACACGAAAAGGAAAACAGCGCTCCATCTGCGCTCAGGAATCAGCCGGAGACATCGCCGCGCCGGATGACGCCTTACGTCTTTGCCGCCCCAGACTTCAACAGAAGGGCGGGTTCCATTGGCAAGTCCGCTCGCGTGGGGTTCTCCCGGACGCTGGAGGAAGAAAATTAAGCTACGTAATTACGAATCGGGAGCGGACCGACGAACCACGTCCAGCACGGGTAGCGTTCCGTGGAACCCCCCGGGTCAGATTCTTCGCCACCAACATCGCTGTCGTACCCGTCCACAGATCCAGAGGGCAGCGTTTTCCGCCCCCTAAGCTTTGAGGAATCTACATAGAACGATGAGCCGACAGCCGTCACTCCGAAGCGAGGGACTCACACGCTGTTAACTTGGACGTGAAACTGCCGCCCACTGCGCTACAGAAGTATACCGGCCGGATCTTTGGCAAGCCGGTCGATGACCTCCACTCTACCGCATAAAACTGGGAATCGAGGAACGTGCCACTGGTCAGGGAACCGGTGAGGGCCGTCTTAAGTCCATCCCAATCTCCACCGGTGGCCCCCTGCTCGTTGGACGGCTCAAGCGCGGGGAGTGACGTTTCCATAACCGACTCATTGCTCTCCATGAGCTCGTAAAGAGCGGGAAGGATATGTTCTGCGTGCGGCAATCGCCCATCGGTGTAGCTTTTGATTTTTCCCTTCAATGGCCCCAGCGTATGACTCAAGTCGG
>Ga0307513_10003438_pt1 | contig 21448 bp, 23 predicted proteins | sample 15_EM_MG_FD_202174 | JGI IMG/M metagenome (GOLD analysis project Ga0307513, IMG submission 202174) | Populus trichocarpa ectomycorrhiza microbial communities from riparian zone in the Pacific Northwest, United States - 15_EM | ecosystem: Host-associated > Plants > Roots > Unclassified | place... | reverse complement strand
GCCCCCCCGTCGGGTCAAAACTAACCAGTTAAACACGAGGTCAAAGTATAGGATATATCTTCCTAAGGTTCCTGATTTAGATGTTAGTAGGTAGACATCAAATTGGATGCGTATGGGTGGATATGTAAGAGACCGGGTCAGACATTCCGGTTCTCGTCTGTGCGGGGAACCGCTCGGACATATGCTTGTCTTTTGTTGGGAAATATCATCATTTGGAATGAGGGTAGGTAGAAGCACAAGTAGCCTTACATTAGGAAGATGCCCTGGGTGCTTTGATAGATGTTATTCCGCACGCGGTCTGGGTTTCTGCGCATCTGAAGAAAGTTAGCGGAAAGTTTCCACGCACTTTGAATCAAACTGATTGCAATCAAGGGTCATGTTCAGATATTGCATGAATGGTTATTAAAATGATGTTTCGTCATCGGGAGGAACCCGGATAGGACTCGTCATCTAAATTGGGTATCATCCTTGAAGATAAGGGTAGGGGGAATAAAAGCGAAGAGTGGAAAAGGTAATACCTTGTTCAAAGCGGTCGCTTCTGTATAATGACACGGCTAGGGGAGGCTATAATTAAACCGTTAGTGTCAACAGAAAGAAATATCGGTGAAGACAAGGTAGTAACACGAGACCGAGCTCGGATCAGTTGGGCGGGGTTTCTGAGGCCCCACCACGAATGCTTATCGAATCATTGTAATTCAGAGACCAGTGCTCTTGTGCAAATCATCATATGCATCGGTTCCGCTGAAGGGAAAGTGTGGTGAGGGGAAGGATGTAATACCTTTATTGGGTCGGCAGTAATCTAATTGGGCCATGTCAGCACATATTGACCAACCGGGTAGAAGTGATTATTGACGGTGGGAGATGGTGGGTGAGCTCAGAAACAGCCATTTGTGTCTGCACCGCACGAAGTACTTGGACGGTAATTTCCAGCGTATGTGATACGATAAATTGATCATCTTTGCTCAGGGCAGGGGAGGGATAATGGGGAGGTGTGATTACCATCGCAATTACTGCCTATCGGTTTATGGTACGATATGTATCGTTCATTTTCGAGGCTTTGAAGGAGTCGGTGAGGATTTTCAGCAATGAAAACTAGAAGCCCAGTTAGTATTTAAACAATGACCCGCTTGTGTATATGCAATAAGATAGAGGTCAATTCTAGGTCAGCCTGACGTGCAAAGTAAGTTTCATTCCCCCTCTATGGGGAAGTCAAAGACTCTAGTTTCGCGGTTGTACAAATCATCATGTTGAAGGGAGGAAAGATGGAAAAAGAGGATATAAGCAAGACTAAACTAACCTATCAATTGTTACACACGCTGAGGAGGCGTTTGTGTTGCTGCACGGTTTTCGTGTTGTTGATGTGAGGTAAGTTGGTGGTTGAAGTCTGAGGGAGAGAAGGGGAGGAAAAACTTTCACCAAGATAAGATGCCAAGGCACTAGGATTGGTGGTCACGTTTTTGGCCGCATCTCCACGCAAAACGCTTGTGGGTCAGAAGACCCTAGGGCTAAGGGTTTCACCCCATCCGGCGGAATGCGAACGACGGTTAAATCCAACCCACCATTCCACCTCATGCGGCTCTATCTCGCATGGCTATTAGCCTCAAGGGTCGGAATAACTCGAAAACCTCGGCAGCCACTCGTATTGATCCGGGCTGGGCGGGCAAAGCCGGAAGGATGTGTGATAATATGGTTGAGTTAGCACACTTGGACTACCTTTGGGGCCTCGAGGATGGCTAAAGAGAATATTTTGGAAAGGAGAGTTTCGGCGTTTAAACTACCCTCCTCGAGCACAATAATAGAGAAAGTTAACCCAGGGTCTATCTACGAATTAGGCTGTTAGGCCCTCCCCGTGGGACTTGAGTTTGGCTGGCTTTGACGCTTTGTGGTTGCAGTGCATGCACGTGGCGCTAGCAGTGATCACGGGCTCACTCCATGTACCAAAGGCCCCAACTGCTACCGATGCCGAGACATCACGAGTTCCTTCCATGCTTCTTCTGACAAACCGTTTCCACTTCTTAGCAAAATAAGGGGAGGGCAGAATCCGGATCATTGCGGTGCCGGAAGAAGTCGAATAATTGAGCCTCGCGCTGGGACGTTGGAACTGCCTTTGCTGGTCGGATCCGGCACTTTTGGATTTTTTTTCGTGTCCTGGGCTGGGGCTGAGGGGTCAGTTTCGCAGTGTTTTCATCCTTCTGTCCAAGGGAGGGAATTTTGGGCGGCTGAGCGAGGCCCAATTGCCGTTCTTACGGTACCAGTAAAGTAATGCATTGGGGCCCTCATCTCTTCGGTTATGAACGGGCAGGAGCTCTTGCAGTCCTCCGGCAGCTTTGATGGTGGGTAGGAGGAACATCGCGGGGAAGCAGCGCCAGAGGGGAGATGAATGAGAGACCGTGGGTATATTCATTGCTTAGCTCGGTAGTCGCAGCAACTCGGGGCAAGGGATTGGCTGGTGCCCATCCTCTTCGTTCACTACGAGTGCTCCCCCTAGTTTCGTGCTTCCAAGTTTAAATAGCCCGGGGGTGGTGTAGCAAACTTGCTTCCCTTGCCCTATTTTCTCTCATTTTCTTCCTCCCTTTATCTATATCTTATTTCCTGCCTTTGTGAATACTCCTTTCTCTTCCAAACAAGCTTTGGTCATCTACAACTATGACTTCCACCGGCAACGGAAGTGGTCATCATGGCGACTCTGAGGTGAAGACCGACATTATCACTCTCACTCGCTTCCTTACGGAGGAACAGCACAGACTTGGTCCACACGCCACTGGTGATTTTACGTTCGTTGCCTGGTTTCTTCGACTGACGTGTTGTGGCTAATCATTATTGAAATAGACTGCTATGCCATGCTCTCCAGTTCTCATTCAAGAGTATTGCGTACGGCACCTCCGAGAATTTATTCTAATCACAAACTAACGCTATCTCTCTTTGTTCTATAGTTACTACATACGACGAGCCACCTTGATTAATGTAAGGCCTTCTATTTCGTCTCTCATAAGGTTTGCAAGCTCACGTGCGTAGCTTATCGGGCTTGCCGGCTCCTCCAACATGACCGGGGACGACCAAAAGAAGCTTGATGTAATCGGTAACGAGATCTTTGTCAATACCATGCGTGGTTGCGGGAAAGTCAAGGTATTAGTTTCGGAAGAGGAAGAAGAGGCCATCATTTTCCCCGGTCATGGTAAATATGCCGTGGTCTGTGACCCCATTGATGGGTCATCCAATCTCGACGCTGGTGTATCCGTTGGCACTATTTTCGGTATATTCAAGCTCGATGATGGCGCAGAAGGCAAGGCAGAGGATATGCTCAAGCCTGGAACCGAATTGGTAGCTTCCGGATTCACCATGTATGGCGCTAGTGCCAATTTGGTTCTTACCATGAAGGGTGGTTCGGTCAATGGGTTTACATTAGACACTGCCCTTGGTGAATTTATCTTGACGCATCCTGATGTTGGTCTCTTTATAGTTCTTCTTTCTGGTCATAGGCCGCGCGCTGATTATGAATAGATGAGGATTCCAAAATCAAAGGGAATTTACTCGGTCAACGAAGGAAACTCCCTTTACTGGACCGAACCTTGCAAGGCTTACTTCGAGAGCATCAAGTATCCCAAGGAGCCCGGAGCAAAGCCGTACTCTGCTCGTTACATCGGATCTATGGTCGCAGATGCCTACAGGACCCTCTGTTACGGAGGTCTCTTCGCCTACCCCGCCGACAAGAAGAGTCCTAAGGGCAAGCTTAGGATCCTGTACGAGTGCGCTCCCATGGCGATGGTCATGGAGAATGGTGCGTAGTTAGGTCCGGCTTTCCCCTCAGATATACTAAATGCTAACCATGGCCGCGCAGCCGGGGGGTTGGCTGTCACGAGTGATCAGAAAAGGATGTTGGAGGTGGTGCCCGAACACATCCACGACCGTTCTGGAATCTTCATGGGATCGTACGACGAAGTCACCAAGGTCACAGAGGTTTTCAAGAAGCATGGTGTAGTTGTAAAATAGGATGTCCTTTCTCGCTGGTTGGTAGCTTGATTGGAAGGGGGGATCAACGGTAGCCCGTGCATTACGGAGTATTTTAAATCTTGACGCCTAAGGTACTGGTATCCGCACATTAATTCATCCATTTGTTCCGAGTAGCCCAATCAGCAGTGCTTGTTCCGTGTTCAGGCTTTCTTTTCTTTTCTGCCCATCATGCATGCCTTTCACCCACAATCCTACGAAGACATTGTTTGCGCTTTGCTCCCGCGAGAAATGAGTCCCCCCCACCCCACCCCACCCTCCTACCTTCCTTCCATTATGCCGTGGCCCGCCTATCATGTAGATGTCATCCCGCGGGGAACAGTATCTACCTTCTCGTAATTATCATACTGATAACTTGCCAGTCCACCTTGGCGTCACACAAACCATCTCCTACCAGGGATCCCGACCAAACAATCAGATGATGCTAGCGCCTTCCCGCGGCCTGCGCTTTCATCGTAAATTTAATCTCTAAAATGTTCCTTAAATGCTTCTATGATGCTGTTGTGTCCCGCCGTTCTTCTTTTCCCTTTTTCTGGAGAGGTGTGGAATAAAACTAGGTGAGGAAAATACCTCGTGCCTCTTCGGTATAATACCGCTTTCCGAGGGGTATGTCAGCCGTGGCTGTTCGGGATGGTTGTATTGGATCGTATTGTAGTCTATCGTAACCTAGATGGGAATGCCTAGGATGGGCTTGGGGGCCGTTGGGTGTATCAATCGTGTCAATTGAGAGCGGTCACACAGAATAGATAACTTGATATTATTTTTTGTACTTGTATTTGTATTTTCTCTCTCTCGAGGATTGCTATGCTATGGGCATGATCTAATAGGTAAGGGAGGCAAGGAGGAATGGAGAGAAGGGCCTACTAGACCGCAGCCTCGTAACGGGCCTCTGCTGCCTTCCAGTTAACCACGTCCCAGATTGCGCTAAAGTACTCTGCTTTGCGGTTTTGATATTGAAGGCTTTGGGAATGCGCCCATTAGTACTCCTAGTCAACAATAGAGATTCATTTTTTCGGGCTTGTGGGGGTTCTTACTAGTAAGCATGCTCCCAAGCATCAATCCCCAACAACGGAACGTATTTGCCCACTACAGGGTCTTGGTTCTACACAATTTGTTAATGGTCTCTGTCTATCCTTCTACTAGCGGAGGGGATTAAAGAAAGATGTATGCACTGACAGGCGTAGCAATGACTTGCAGGTCCCCAGTATCCTTATCCTTAACCAACCAACCCCATCCACTGCCCTGGATTCCGGCAAGGGTAGCGTTCATCCTCTTCTTGAGATCTTCAACACTGCCATACGTCATGTCAATTGCAGCGACGAGGAATCCGCTCGGAGGCTCTCCTCCACCGGAGCCCTTTGGCGCGAGGTTTTCCCAGAAGAGGGTGTGGTTTATGTGACCACTTATCATATATGAGCATAGCCTCGGGGGAAGAAAGAAATGCGGAGAGGGAGGGGAGATTGAACGTACCCTCCATGGAACCTCAGCAGGGGTTGCAAAGAGATTTGCCCCTGAACGTCGTTTGCTGATGCCGCCGATGAGTACTTCTCCTCAGCGTCGTTGAGGGAGTTGACGTATGTTTGGTGATGCTTGGAGTGGTGTAACTAATAATTTCCCCCAAGTTAGCACTAACTCAATACGCACATTTACTCACCCTTCTTCCTCCCTATTTGAAGGGAGGTGTACTGACCTCCATGATCTTTCCGGAAACGGCCGGCTCGAGGGCTGCATAGTCGTAGGGAAGGTCCGGGAGAGTATGCTTGTAGCGGACCGATGATGTTAGGAGGCTGCGACGAGCAATTATGGGACGGGTGATGCGGAGGAGAGACATTTTGTGTGGTTGGGGGGGTATCAAGGGGAATTAGGTGGTTTAATGAGAGTTATTGGGGAATTGGAGGAATGGTGGGGTGGAGGAGCAGGGGGAGGAACGACGTCACTCTGATGAGTAAGCAGTCATCGGATGTCACTCGGGTGGGTTTTGATCTCGAGGGGGGGTGAGTAGGGGAGTTTGATGGGTTAACAGAGTCAGTGGGGGCTCCCTCTGATTTTCTACCGGTGTGTGGCCTCTCACCCCCAACCCGAAATGGTGCCTGGAAGGGTCATGGGTTCGCTCTGCGGCGATTGACTTAAGTCTCGCATTGAGGCGGGTGTTAAGGACTCTCGAGGGATTATGGTTCCGTCCCCCGATGATCCCTAATTGATTTCAATAATGCCAAGCACAGGGGTGTTCCCTCTTCCACGGTCCTGGAAGGGGGAAACCTGTGAGGTGCAAGTAAACCAACAGGGATAGGTGCAACCGCAACCCTGGGGTTGGCGGGTAGGGCGTAATTTACAGCCAGAAACTGCACAATAGCTAACGAGCGAACCTGGCGGTAGCCCTGTAACCATTGTGGTCGAGCTTTGGAAGTGGAGATATACCCTTGTGGGAGCACCGGAAAACAGTCGCAATCTGATAAGTCCAGCTCTCTAGTTTTGCAATCGTCTGTAGCTCGGATATGCAAGAATTCGCCAAGTCCAAGGTATTCGTCTCTAAATCCATCTTCATTGGTGTCATCCCCATAATACCCACCGCGGTGCTGTACTAGGCGCCATAGGGGGACACAATCTCTACTCGCCCAAAGAAAAAGTCTGTCCCCGACCTTTAGCGATGCGCCTTCTAAACCCACCCACCCCCGGCGCCTAGGGGGACAGGCTTTTTCTTTGGGCGAGTAGAACTTGCAACCGCGATAAAAGCTAGAACCAACCACCACCTCTCGTTTTCCAGGTATCACATCTGGTTCGTGGGTTGTGCCCGGGCTCGCGCTCTGACAGAGAATGGGAATACAATACACTCGACGCATACTCCGCTGGCCGTCCATGGCACTAACACAAAGAATTTTTTTCGAAAAAAAAGCGAACGTAAGGAAAGCTGTGGTTTGAGTTACTTACAGATACAAGCGCAGCCTCCCATGTGCATCAGGTATGGTGGCCTTTTTTTTTTGCACTCTGTAAGCAAGATGGGGCGGTGGTTCCGGGGCGCTTGAAGGATGTGTAGGTACTCGTACCTAGGAGGGGTCACTAAAAACCGGAAAGTTTAACCCCGTCTCTACAGAGAATGGTATGGGATTTGCGGAAATGGGTTTTCGGGTTTTTAGTGGCCACCCCCCGGGCACACTATGCGTTACTATTATTAGGGAGGGATATTGGCCTGTTGCATAGCGATATGTTGTTGTGTTGTGTTGTGTTGACATATAATACCAGATTTATGGTACGGTAACTTATGAGAGACCGGGGCTCTACCAATTCGTTTGGATACCCGGTGGTGCTTGCAATTTGGTGGGGTTTATACAGTACGAGGTTTTTGCGATAGGTGAGATATATGTGATAGACCTCGTGGTTTGAATAATATGGGGGGCTGGAGGGTAGAGTACTTGTAAAAGTACGGTATTGTACAAGCACTACCTGTTCTAGTAAGGTGCGCTACCAGCACGGCAAGCTATCGACCTAAGTGCTAGCCGCTAATAAAACTTCAGACCAATCTCTACACAATATTGTGCTAAAACTTGCATATGGTTTACTTGAAGGTGGGAGCATCATACTTGTGATATATTGGCAGGCGGCGCACTCGCACTTGGGGATATTAGTATAATATCTCGTAGGCATTACTGCTCGTGCCGAACCTACAAATGCTACCCACAGCAATCGAATCTACTGCACCGCTCTTCTCTCAAGACTACTAATTTCTCAAGCACCATACCGGAAGTGGGAGTAATCGGTCGGTTTGCTCGTACGGGTAGATATTGTGACCTTCATTCGACATGATCGCGGGTGCTTAATAGCTCTGGGAACGCGAGCCTACGATCCCAGGGCTCACCTCGTTCCTCGGTGGTCGAACCGGTCCCCGGTGATGACGTATGTAGAAATTGAGCGTTATTTTAGTGGCGTTCGCGGGGTAAGCTACAGATCGGTAGGGCAGCTCCGAGTGCTTGTTTCAGAATCCCACATTACCGCACTTGTGTGCTCGGGCAGAAAAGGGCCGAGGATTAAAAAAAACCGGAGAATGGGAAATTTCCTAAGAGCGCTTTATCTTTTGAGGTAGATAAGTTAGTCTCCCAGGCTACCTGGGCGCACCCTTGCTCGAGCGACTATGTTCTAATCGGAAACTTTACGACAGTGGCTGCCTTAGTTGGGCTATTGGGATGGCCGGTCTGACTTGCCGGCGGTTCCTCTGTATCGTACCTAGCGGTGGGGTTGAGAGGGTGTACTCGAGTAGGTGAAACCGCTCTACTCGAGAGTCGTGGCCTCGGGGTGGGCCCGGGGGGGGGGGGGGACCAAATGTTCCACTGGGTAATGCTAGGCTTCTTAAGGACTTTTCTAGATAATGGAAATACATGCGAACCGATAACCCCTCGCCCTCACATGAAAACACACCAATCGGCAGATGTCTGGATGGTGGGAGGGGCAGCGGGTGATCGGAGAACCTGCCATCCAGCGTAAGATCCCGCGCCGCGTTTCTATTATTTACTAGTAATACTCTGATTCTGGAGGACTCCAAGAAAGCAGAGACGGCACGAAGAGGGTTCGATAGGCTAGGTAGAAAAAGGCTCCAGTGAAGCTAGATTAAACACAAGTACAGCTACCAGTCAAGATCACGGCAGATCACCATGAAGGGCAAACGCTCCTCCTGTACTTCAGCCCGCCGCTAGACCGTATCTTTAAGTCCAGAGGGCCCTTCTATATAAGAAAATCACTCCTTTCACAAAGGAAAAGCCCCCTTAAATTACACTCAACCAGATTCCCAAAGTCCCCCCAAAGCTTAAAACCCTCCTAACTTAACAATAATAACAGTCTTCTCCTGGTGCATCTGCCCTCGTCACACACACAACTACTCCGCCAGCGCCCCGCTTAGACGCGTTATTGCATCTACCGTAACCCTCCCGCTAGAGAACCGCTATCTATAGCAAAGCAAGCACAATTATACGCCAATACGGCCCCCCCTCCCCGGTGCGGAACAAAACCTCCACTTCTAGTCGGAGGCTTTCCCAATTATATCCGAAGTCCTCCCCCTCCACACTTGCGTGCCTAGACCAAGGATAACGAGCCAGAGGCCCAAACTAAGACCCCAGAGCTCAATCCACCACGAGTGAGCTTCGGTGAATAACCCTTTTTAAGAAAGCGCCACGGCCTCAGGACTGGCCGTCGCGGAAAAGGACGCAGGCCCGGCGAATAAATGATATACTTCTGGAAGGAAATTCCAGGAGGAGGGAAAAAGTGGCCGGGTGGATGGCGGGGATCATGGGGATAAACACATATACCACTATATGTTTCGAACCCGGCGTCGGAATGCCCTGAATTCAGGAATTCCGAAGGCGTCTTTATCTCTTCATTAAATTTGATTCTCAAGGATTTTTTTCTTCTTCTTCCTTCTCCTTTTGTTCCAGTGGAGAGTAAGAGTCTCCAATCAAAAACATAAAAGACAGGTTGAAATTTCCCTACCCACAGTGTAATCCTACCGAGTGATCTTCCATGAAGCTAATTCCACCGAGAGACGGCGTGAAAAGTGAGCAAGAAACAAACGTAACCTCATAATTCCCAGCGTTCACAGGAATGGGAAGGGTCTTGCTCTGCGATAAAAAGTGAATTGCCGTCTTACCAACTTCTAATAATGAACGTACAAGGAGGAAAAGCTATTTACTGAGACAATAATTATACACCCCCGCTTTTAATACTGCCATCATCCAACTTACAAACCACCCAACACCACTTGTAAAAGGGAATCCACACTACGCCAGCCAAGCGGACACCAACCCGACAGGTCACGGGAGATCGCCATACATCAAGCCCTCGGCAGACAAACATATGATAGATGGGTGAGGGGCCGCCTGAGCCTGACAGTGGGGGTTGATTGAGTATTATAGTTAGGCCATGGTAGAAGACACCGGGTGAAGAAAGAGAGAATCAATGCAGTATGATACTAGACAGCCTATGGAATTTCTTAACCCGTCTCGGTGAGTCGTGACGAGAGGATTCCGGTAACCTTTGCTGCTGCTGGGTAGTGTTTAGGGGAATGTGTGCTGCCCCCCATCCCCTCCCGGCGATGTGATTGAAATCTACAAGTGGCTAGGGGTCTCGACTCACGTTTCTGGGGCAGAGTTGCGTAAATTAATTGCTTATCGGTACCTGGGGTAGTAGCGATATAACGTGCAGGGGGGGTGTGCGTTCCTTCCTCTTCTTCCATTTCAAGGAGTGCGAGAAGTCCTTGGCGTTACGGACTCTAGCTAACAATCATAACTACCATAGACTCAGTGCACCGAACAACGGTAATACGATACGGTAATGTTTACTGAACTAATATTCCCCTCCTTCTAAATTCTACACAATGTAAAACGATTCGTAACCCGCACCGTCCGCTATCGCCAGTTACAGTACAAAAAACCAGCACAGTAAAATAGAAAGAAGGGAAGAAAGCTAACATACAAGACCACAAAACAACACACAAATACCTCCCCCGGCCGCTCGGTGAATCACATCCCCCTTTACTTACCCTCTCCACTACCACCCGAAACAAAACAGAACGCCCAACCAATGCAGCTACAACTCACATTCAAACCCCCTGAACCTTAGCATAGCTCGGTGGTTTCAACCTCCTCCTAACTGCCTTCACAACCCACGGCGGCACAAGGCTGATCGCGCTGATGACCGCGACGCGCCACAGGAAGGCCCACGAGATGACGTACCGGAGGTCAAAGTACTCACCCAGTAAGGGGATCGAGGCAAAGAAGAAGAGGGCTGTGCCCAGCTCCGCGAATATCATCCACATGTGCCTGTCCTCAGTGTTAGCTAGAAGGGAAAGGGGGAAGGGAAAGGAAGGGGGGGGACTACCAAGTTGTGATTTCCAGGGCCACCATTATAAGTTCATTTAATACCAGTACTGTGAAACTCACAGATACCATGCGTTCGAAATGGTCGAGGCCCACGAGGATTTGTGAGAGGCCTTGGATTATCCCTCCTATGGGTTTCCATTAGCACTCTACCAGTCAGCATAATTATACGAAGGAAAGACAAACCTTGATAAATGCTAACAAGCACCCAAACAAAAAACGTCCGATAACTCAACGACCGTCCTTCCGTAAGTTCCTTATAAAGCTCCGGATAAAGGTTCGCCAGATGCTCGTCCACATCCCTATCCAGCACCAGCGAGAACACCGGCAACATAGTATAAATGCTGGCATACCCAACAAGCAGCCACCCCTTATACAAGGCAATTGGCTCAAACCTCGAAGCAATACTGAACATGGTCTGGCAAACGCTAATCACAAGACCCCTATGCATAACAAATTGCGCGAGTTTTGCGCTTCGTTTGTATGAGTTCCTTCCATGCCACACGAGTAGTTTTGTTAGATGGCAGAATTGCTCGATACTAAAGTCCGCCGCAAGGCTGGCCTGACGGCCCTCCTTGCCGACGATACCAACGCCTACGTCTGCCGCTTGGATCATGGAGACGTCGTTCCCACCGTCGCCGATACAGCATATGCGTTTCCTAGTGAAGGTACGGATGAGCCGGGCTACGTCGGCCTTTTGGGTGGGTGTGCAACGGCAGGCGATTACTGCCGGGAGTTGTACGGCGAGGGATATGAACTCAGATTTGTACGTGTCTAGGAAGAGCGCGAGGGATTCGCCGTCGATGAGGAGACAGGAATCTGTCTTGTTGCGGAGGAATTCTAAGGCATCATAGGCATGGTCTTTTCGCTTTACTACATAACCACACCCGAGTTAGTATAGCCGGAGGCAAGAGAACAGAGGAGTAGGCATACACTTGGAAATGGTGTGCACATATTGTCCCCTTGACACCAACTTTGCGCTAACAGCAACACATCTCGCTGTCTCGACTTTATCACCAGTCAACATCCAAATCTTGATTCCTGCATTCCTGAGAAGCTCCAAACTAGGCTTAACATCCTTCTGCAGCTTATCCTCGACACCTGTCACTCCCAAAAGCTCCAAGTCATGCTCAAGATACTCCTCCACGACCTTGCCCATCTCCTTGTCCCTATTAACGAGCAACAATGACGCAGCTTTGTGCCTTGCAGAGAACTCCTGGTAGCGCTGAATGGACAGCTTCTTCCTTCCAACAACTAAGGTTCTTAGTCCCTCCCGGGCCATATTACCGCACTCCTCATCCAGCCAGTCATTAGCCTGGACAATCGAAGACATGACGGTATCCGCCCCCTTCTGATAGAACCAGATGTCCCCAGCATTAGAGTTTTCCTCCTCCGCACCGCCACCAAGAAGATCCGGTTCCTTGCCCTTTTCACCAGCCATAAATTGGACCACAATTCCCATTCTCTTCCCCTCACTCGTGAATGGGAAGACCTCCAATACCTTAACGCGGACCACAACTTTGCCAGTATCGACGCTTTGTAATTTCATCCCTTTGCGATCCCTATGCGACAGACGCAGTCCAACGCTTTCTGTCCATCGCACAATGGCAATCTCATCCGGGCTTGATGCCTGATACGTAACTGTAGCCTCCGAAGCACCCTCGTCGGTGGTAGTAGTGGGCGTAACATTGTGACACAGCGCGAGAGCAAGGACAACGTCCCTAACCCTGGACCCAATCTCCCTCCTGGTCCTTGTGGTAACAGCATTCAACTGAATCCCGGGAGGGGCTTGAGCACCCCCGGAAGCGTCATTGCCACCACCGGCAGAAAATCCAAGTCTAACATAGTCCGTGACTTCATCCATAGCTTCACCGGCATAACTAACGGTGCCAACATGAATCTTCTTTAGTTCCATATCGTTCTGCGTCAAGGTTCCAGTCTTATCACTAAGAAGGTACTCCACTCTCCCGAGCTCCTCCGGAATAGTGCTAGTCCTAACAACAGTACCCTCAATCCCCTTGTCATGTTCAATAAACCACGCGTACGCGCTCTTGCCCATGTCCAAGTTGACCCTCAGGCTGATAGGAATAATAGTCGAGAAGAGCACCAAGAAGCGGAGAATTTTGATGTACCAGCTTCTGTTGACGACTTCGCCGGGATTTTCGGAGTCTATGACACCTAGCTTGTCTTGGGTATTCTCAAACCCTTGAAGTGCTACCAAGGCTATACTGAGTGAAAATGTCAGAACGCAAAGAATTTTTGTCAAGTTATTGATCTCCTTTTCCAGCAACCCAGTCTTACTACGGGAGCGGGATGTGGACAAAGCTGCTCGCGTCTCCGGGCCAGTGTAAACGATAGCAGCCAGAGTGGTGGAATTGCTAGCCAAGACCGTGTTTGCCCATGCAGTGTTATCAACCGACAATCCCATCGACGAAGATGCTGTCGCCGGAAGTGCTGATAGCGAGGAGGAAGAAGCGCCAGGATCTAAAGGCATAGATGAACCCAAAGTGGATGGAACAGTGGGGCAGGGGGCCGGAGGATCAAAAGAAATTGATCCAACAAAATTATTAACTTCCTTCGAAGGCGCAGAAGCGGTAATAGTCAAGTGAGCCAAACTGGAAGATTGCAAAGCTTGGGTTAATGCTGGCGCAAGTCTCAATTTCCAGTCCGTCTCTCCATCCAGCTGGTCGGTGCGAATAAACGTCTCCCCAGAGGTATCATTACCCCCGCCTTCCTCAGCTTGATTGACTTCATTCGAGATTGTCTTCAAAATAACCACATCTGCCGGAACCCTGTCGTCTTTCTTGAGAACAAGAATATCCCCGACCTTGAGATCTTTGCTCTTCTTGGGTATAGTCCTAATATCATCACCACCATCACCTCCTTCTCTGAGCCCCTGGCCCTCAGCTTCCGTCGCACCCTTCTTCTGCTTGCTCAGCCTAGCCCCCTTCTTCCTCCTTAACACCCCACCATCCGTAAACGAGAGAACCTCATATAGCTCACTATTAGCTTCCGTATCTCTCCTCCGCCGAGCAATGTCATCATGCGCTTCCTTGCCAAGAGTAATTGACAACACAAACACCAAAGGAACAATGTAAGAGCTTAGATACCCGATCCTGAGCGCCGGAATGCATTGACTTAAGGCAACCAGTAGAAAGTAAAGATTAAAGAAAAAGCTGAATTCATGCCACAAAGTAAGTGGTAGAAAGGTGAAAGCCGTAAATTTGTGATTCGAGATGATATTAGGTGGGTATTTCCCTCCGGCCCCACCAGGCCTCAACCCCACGACCCTAGTTTCTTTCGAAGGGGTAAATTCGACAACGGCGTCTTCGCCGGCGGCAGATCGTAGAGATATCCGAGATCCTAATCTTCGTAGTAACCTCTCCCCGCCTCCTGTCGCACCCCCATCTCGGAGGTTTGAAATTTCCCCTCCATCGTGTATGTCCTCTCCACTCCTCCTCCCCAGTAACGCTTCCTCATCTTCTGGTCCCTCTCGTCCCTTCATCCTCCTCAACGCGATCCTCCCAGGCCCACCCGCCCCGTCAACAGATGCTCTTCCGCGTCTTGTAGGCGAAAAGGAAGACCTATGGTTCTCTCCAAGTATAGACCGATACCCTACCGAATAGCCCGTGCCACCCCCACTACCAATCCCACCACCTCCGTTCGTAGGATCTAGCTCTTCAAGGTCGAGGTCAAGGTCGGAGGACTCGTCGGAAGGTGAAGGGGAAGAAGCGCGAATATAACTTGACATCTATCCTTGTGTCCCTGTTTTGTGCGGGAAAAAGGAGGTCCCAGGTGAGGAATAGAAATATGGAAATGGAAAAGAGAAAGGTTAGAAAATTTTGAAGTGCGAGGGCGCGGTACGGATACTAGGGGTCCATGGTGATCGAGGACCTGAATGGAGAGGTTTATTATGAGTATTGAGTTATGATAGCAATAACAGAGAAGTTCCAGAAATTTAGAACACGCGGACTTTTGGAGCCTCCGAAGAGAAAGCTGTGCGTCAGTGCCGCCAAGGCCGTCTTGGCGGAAGACAAAACTGCCTTGAAGAGCACGGTGAATCACTCGGGAAGACCCTTCAAGACTGTAAACACTCCTCCTCTATGATTTATCTTTGTGAGCCTGTTGACAGACCATGGTATTTCTATCGCCCCACTAATATCGTCTATTCAAATACAAGAGCGCTCTAGAGCTCGTGAACCCTGGAACAAAGCTCAACCTACCATAGAATACTTGTACATACAAGGCAAAGGATATAGTGTATCACCAGCATAGAAGCACAGCACAAGAAATCACTATTACAATATCTTCCTCCGAGTAAAGGGAGAAAGGGGAAAAAAGAAGAAAGACAGAGAAAAATGACCAAACCGTGCACGCATAACAACCCCCCCCAAATCTTGCAAGACAAGACAAACACCTCACCTCCAAGCCAGCATCCAAACCAGGCCAAACGCACCCATCCAGACAACCCCAACAACACCATATACCCACCCCCATTCCTTCCTCATTAATAGTCAATACCCACCACCTTTACCGACGCCCATGCCCATACCGACGCCCCGAACCTCTACATCGCCCCTCTCCTTCTCCAGTTTCCGCCTCTTGACGCCCCAATTGATGAGGATGGGCAGGAACTTCCAGATGTCAAATTGCGGCCAGAGGCAATCGGCAAAGACAATATCAGTGTCCTGGTGGCATTGCCACATCATGAAATCGCTTAGCCGCTCCACGCCGCTGGTTCGCACGAGGAGGTCTAGTGGCGGGCAGTCTGACGTGAACATGTGTTGCGTCACGGTTTTCTCGGTGATGGACTCGATGTCCATCAATCCCGGAGTCGCGGTCTTGTCAGAGGATGTGGACGTGGACGTGGAAGTCGATGAATCACTAGGTGACGGTGAGGGCGGGGAAGTCTGTGGAATAGTAGACGAGGATACGATGTCCCGGATAGCGGTGGTGATCTCATCCCGAGAAGTGTAGGGAAAGCAGACGTTCAAGATAGCCCTAAGACAGACATCATTAGAAATGACCTCTGTAGAGGGAAGTAATGCCGTGGGAGGCGTACTTATCATTATGCCTCGTCATCTCTGTCGCTTGCTCAATAGCTTCGAGCACATCCTGTCTCAACAACGACCGATGCCCCAGAATCCTTAAACTCGCCCCATACTGATCCATCAACTCCCCGTGCTGACACAACTGCGAAAGCTTAATCTTTGCAATCTCCATAAGCGCGTTGACCTCATGGAGAGGCCTTTTGAAGTTTTCGATGGAAAATGCGTATATCGTGACCACCTTTACACCAGACTTGTAGCAGACTTCCAAGATCTGTAAACCCAACCCCATTAGCTACCCCCCTTCAAGAAGAGAGCGAGAGGTATAACGCACCTTCGCTAGTGCTTCGAACCCCATATTATGTCCTTCCACCGTCTCAATATGGTTATTCCGAGCGAACCTGCGATTCCCGTCCATGACGAAAGCGACATGCTGGGGGACTGGTCCCTGGCGGAGGGCATTGATCAACAGCTCCTGCAGCTGCATCATAGCCCATTCCACTGGCGGACTCGACAATATCCATTTGCGAGTTCGTGAGGAGCCGTGGAGTGTTGGAGAGGGCATTTTTATTTTATTTTTATCGATCGTTTCTTTTTTTTTATTTCGAGCGGGAGCTTGCCGACGGTGAATCTGATGCCGTGGGAAAGCTTACCCACCTGCCACCCGGAATGGTTTATAGCCAGGGTAATCCAAGGAGTAATATACAGGTATTCAAGTACCGGTAGAAGTCTCGTTCAAAGTATTATCGTGAAAAATGAGTGACAATCCAATAAAAGAAGATGAAGGGCAACACCTATCTGTCTTGTTGCGGTAAAAAGGCTCACATGAAAAAAGCGCCCCTTAGGCTGGCGTAACTCGGTCTAACTTTGGCTTAGCTCCACGTCACCCAACCAGCCGAGCCTCTCCATTCCTTGAGCCTAGAGTGATGATCGATGCCAGGCACCCCTCTGTGCCGTGCCGTGCTGTGCGCACGAGTACCTTGTGGGCCGGAATAATTAGGAAGGATGCCAGGACCTCCAGAATTTCAATACCGTAGAAACTGGAATAATTGGACCTCTCGCTAAGACGTTCGAAATTCCCTCTCTTGGATAGGGGGGCGAGCGCACAGCGAAAAGTGGCCTCCTGAGACCGAGCTTAAGACAGAAAAAAAAGAAAAAAGAGTCAGACCATACCAACAAAGGCAACTCCAACGTCCTAGAGTCAGGTCCAATTATTCCAGTTCTTACGGTAGTCCCTTTCGAGCACAACACACGAGAACATTCCAGAGTCTACAAACCACTACTTCGAATTACATTAATTAATAAATTTAGAAGGGTTGCTAGGTATGAGAACTCTCAAGCTCTCAATATGCCTCTCCAGTAACTTCCTCCTAGCATCCATCGTACCCGAAGCATCAATCCTCCTCTGCCCACTACCAAATATAACAGTATTATCCTCAATCACCTCCCCCTCAAGAACTTTAGTCAACGGACCCAATTTACAATTCTATCCCCAACCCCCGCCCCAAAAATCAGCACATCTCATCCCATCCCTCCCCTCCCATAGCAGCAGAATGGAGACATACCGACCCAACCTTCCCCCCCTTCCCAACCTTGACCCCAACCTCAACAACGCTGCCAGCCCCAACACTCCCTTCGACAATAGCATTAACCTCAACCACCGTTCCATCCCCAATTACCAAACCCTCCGCATCCGGCGGGCAGATCTGCGTCCGTTCGCAGATGATGCAGTACTCGCCTATTGTTATGGGTCCATGGGCCGACGTGAGCTTCGCGCGTGGGTGGATGACGGTGTTTGCTCCGATTGTTATGGGGAAGGTCCCTATTAGCGAGGCCGTTTCTGCAATCACTATTGAGGAGGCAAGTACTGTGGGTGGTTTTGCAACGGCTTCGGAGGTGCGGGGTTTCGGTGGCATTTTATTTGCGGCAGAGAGGGAGGTAGGGAATTAAATGGAAGATTTTGTGACTCTGGGGATTTGGTGCTGCACGATATGATATCGGATTGGTATGTATGATAGGAGGCTGAGAGGGGTGTTGGACTTGGCAACAGGCAGGAACTCGCTTGGTGCGGGAGATGCCGTACCGTTGAGCCCTGATAGAACCCCGGACGGAAAGTCCCGAACACGATGCGGAGATCTTCCGGATCCGATGGGGCGCCGTTGGCTTTGGTTAAGCAACCTGGCCCACGGGGACTCAGACAGCTCTTGACTCTAGCATATTATTAATTTTCTACCGGCAAGCTTGAAATAACATGGTTTTGAGGGAAACGTAGGCAGTCGAGTTACCGTATGTTTTCTCATTAGAAGTTTCTATGGTATATACCACCTAACCTCCACCCAAAACTCGGCATTGCAGACATTTGTCGCGAGCGAAACACACTTATCATGACCATCAGGATAAGAGGGCCTCTGCACACTCTGTGCGGCCTTTCCAATCGTCATACTTTGCGATCCGGGGCCCCTCTTCAGCGCAACAAAGAACTTTCTCTGAACTAGTCAAGGGATCTATGCAGTCCCTAAAACTCCCCCTAAAACCGTGGTCGCCGGTTCCTGTGGTGTTGGTACAGTTTCCGTATGTACAGTACAGCACGACTGCCACCACCATCCTCGTCGACCCCAGTCCTAGCAGCGAGGAGCGATGAGAGAATAGATATACCCGAAAATTAGAATTTCCAGGACAATTCCCAGCCTCGGATTCCCCTTTATTACAATTGCGCGCAGCAGTCTTATAGACTCCCCCTGGCGGCCGCTATTGATAGTGCATGTCCGCACGGGGACCGCCGTTGCCTGAGAGCGCTTGAAAAGAGGTACTCGAGGTGCATACCGAACTGCACTCAAGAATCTCACAGCAGTGAAGGCCGGGTACTGAATGCTGGACGGGCACCCTGGTGATGATAAAATAAAACATACCTGTTTTACAATCTCACGAGTTCTATTTGCGGGATACAAACGGGAGATCAGAGGCAGTTGACCCTTTCCCCATCACGCCGTGCCATACAGCTTAAACATTGCATTCCAAGGGCGACAGGTGGGAGGTACTCTTTGGCTGCTTTCCTAGCGTTTTGTAGCGCCGGCGAACCCCTTTCGGCCTCGCCGGATCTCTTGTCTACAGTATCATGCTTCCCTCGGTGGAGGGATGCCAGGCGGGTGGGTAAGGATTCCTTTGCGCTAGACTACAGTACTCGAGTACAGTAGTTTTGTCCCCCCCCCCTTCCTCTCTGGAAGGTGAATACTTGCATCCGGCAGAAGACAGAAGTTCTTGATACCCCGCCGTATCCTAAAACAGACCGGTTTACGGTAGTTTGGGTTAGCTTATACCGTTCCTGTGTAACAATACAACCGAAACCCCTGCGGCATCCTGGCAGCACAATGCCACAGCAACTGGCGCATTGGTGTTCGTTGCAACTAGCGAGAAGCCACCAACAAATAGCATCTGGTTTAAGGCCTGTGTGGTTGAAACGGGCCTTAACTAGCATCACACTCGAATGAGTCAGCGCAAAAGGTCTTGACAGAAAAATGCTTGTTAGAATCATTCAGAGACATTTGCATCAAGATACGGCTCATGAGTGCGAGGTGGTGACTCACGGCGGCCCGAGAATTGGGGTATTTAAACACCGGAAAATACTATACCGTTAAGCCAAAGCAAGGCTGCCAAAGAATAGACACGATAATTACCTACTATCTATCCTCTTGCCATACCAAAGAAGACCCACCCCACCCCGTCAAGAAATCATTACCGGTGTCATACCACCACCCAAGCCCAGCATGTCCACCCCCCACCGCCAAATCCGCGCCCAATACACAGACACGACCATAACCCTCTACCAAGCCTACCACCCCAGCATCGCGCTCCCCGCCGCCGCCAACCAATCCCTCCTCTCCTCCCCCTCCTTCCAGCTAACGCGCATGACGTGGATCAAGCCGAGCTGGAACTGGATGATGTACCGCTCCGGCTACGCCGCCAAGGGCGCCCACCAATCGCACATCCTCGCCCTGACCATGCCGCGCGAAGCCTTCGAGCACGTGCTCTCACTCGGCAACCTGATGAAGAAGGGGGACGTGCGCATACAGTGGGACCCGGAGCGGAGCGTGGCCATCGGCAGGCTGGAGCACAGGAGCATACAGATTGGGATTGGCAAGGGGATCATCGAGAAGTGGGCCAGTGAGTGGGTTGTCGGGATCGAGGATGTCACCGAGCTGGCGAGGAGGATTGGCGGGTTGGTTGCTGAGGGGCGGATTGAGGAGGCGGAGGCGTTGAGGCCTGTTGAGAGGGTTTATCCGGTGTCGGAGGAGCTGAGGAGGGTTCTTGCGATGGATTTGGAAGAGGGGGCGGGGGATGGGGATGGGGATGGCGAGAGCGGGAGTGCGGACTAGTGCGGTGGTGCGCGGGTAGCTGGGGAGGTTTGTTTAGCTCTTGGCTGTAAATGCAATACATCAGTGTAATAATAGACCATTTGCGCAGTACTGTATCATACTCTGATATAGCAAAACTATTGTAAACTTCATCACCTAGCTCCAAAAGCCAACTCTATCCTTGTCAATATCTATATTCCGCACCCACCAAGTGCCCAGAACCATCACAGATATCGCAGGATCCCCTCCACTTTGTACTCGCAAAAGCCCGTTATCCCGACCCCAGGCCCGAAGCGAGTGAGAAGAACGCCACACTAAATCTACCCAAGGGAAGCAAACAACGAGGAGAAAAATGGAAACATCCAAAAGAACCTTCAAACAGAACTATGTGATTTCCTCGAAAGCAGCGATTATATCAATGCTAAACAGACCAAAGAGAATCCTCCTCTCATACCATACCTTTTGAATATGATATGACACCACTCATAAGGACGCGATAGTCCAAGATATTCTCCACAACAACGACAACCCACTACATGTTCCATCTCCATCACACCCCGCTCAATCATCTCGGGCTGGACAACGGGAGCAGGGCAAACTATCTAATCCCCAGTCTCCACCCCCGGAATTTTTATATAACAGGATGGCGAAGGGGAATCGTGAGCTCCTAGAAGTGTAATTATAGATTGAATTTTTACACGCATATATATATTTGCTTATTTCTAACCGTTCAGCAGCAGCATTCTCGTGCTTTCATCCCACAGGGCTGAGTTCGGGTTGGATGCTAGGGGTTCATATATAGGGACTAGCGGGGTGCCGGTACCTTCCCTGAGCTATCTACTGTATAATAATTCAATCAACGAAATCCCACGCTTAACCAAACAACCAGGCCCTGCAAACCACAGCATATCATACTCACCAGGACCAGCTAAATCTGATACCTGTATTATAATCGACATTTTTGTCCAGCGCATCATACAATATATAACTTATATGATACACAGAGTCTTGGAGATTATAATAGGTTCGGATTCTGACTTTTGATACAATACCTGCTATTTTTTTTGGCTTACAAAAGTGAAGAGTTATGCAATGATATCATTCGTATTGTACGAGTAATGTTCAGCCAGAATAATAAAAATCCATATCAGCACTTTTTGCAAAAAAAAAAAGAGAGGGG
>Ga0307513_10003437_pt1 | contig 21451 bp, 14 predicted proteins | sample 15_EM_MG_FD_202174 | JGI IMG/M metagenome (GOLD analysis project Ga0307513, IMG submission 202174) | Populus trichocarpa ectomycorrhiza microbial communities from riparian zone in the Pacific Northwest, United States - 15_EM | ecosystem: Host-associated > Plants > Roots > Unclassified | place... | reverse complement strand
GCCGCGCGTCAGGAAGCCGGGGCTGTAGCCGAGCAGGAAGTTGGCGAGCGAGGAACCGGTGTCGTTCGGGCCGATGCCGTTGTAGTTGCCGGAGACGAAGCCCCGGTCAATGTTGTTGCCTGCGAGATCGGCCACGTTCGACGTGCCGTACTGGTAGTTGCCCTTCGTGCCGCCGTTGCGCCCGCCGTCGAAGTTGCTGTTCTGGCGGACACGGAAGTCGCCGCCGAACTTGAAGGTCGAGCGGCCTTTGACGACCGTCACGGCGTCAACGAAGTTGAAGTTGTTGGAGAGAAAATAGAACGGTCCGCCGTCGCCCGTGAACTCGGTAGCGCGGTCGGTTCCCGTCAGGTTGTCCACGATGCCGACGAGGACGATGCCGCTCGACGTGTCGCCGAGATTGATGTTGCGCGCGCCGAGGGCGGCGGAGACGGTCGGGGAGAAGCCGCCCGTGCCGTTGACGCCCGTGTTGAAGATGCCGATGGAGACGCGCGTGACGCCGAAGCGCGCGTCGTTGACGACCGAGGGTGAGAACGTGTGCGTGTCGCCCATCGTGAAGCCCTTCGAGTTGCCGAACTCGTCGCCCGCGGACGGTCCAGCCGGGAGATCGTTGCCGTTGGGCGAAGAGCCGAGCGGGAAGAAGTTGTCGCGCGAGCGCGCCGTGTCGGACTTGCTGTAGCGACCGAAGAAAGTGTTGTTATCCGTGAAGCGGTGGTCGATCTTGATGTCGTAGCTGTCGACGTTCGAGCGCTCCGAGCGGTTGGTGCTGAAGTTGCGACCCGCGCCGGGAAGATTCGGCAGCGGGAAGGCGTTGACGTAGTTGAGCGCAAACTGCGAGAGCGCGCCGCAACTCGGGCAGCGACGCAGATCGTTGCCGGGGATCGGCGTGCCCGAAGGATCGAAGAGCGTGCCGGCAGGAGCCGCCACGAGCCGGGTCGTGCCGTTGGGGTTGCGCACCGTGTAGTTGACGATATTGCCCGGCTGGAGCAGTTCGCTGAAGTTGCCGACGCGCATGAGCGCCGTCGGGACGGGCACGTCCGAAGGCGATTCGCCGCCGCCGAAGATCGGCGTGCGGTTGCGCTGTCCGGCGAGCGAGACGAAGAAGAAGCTGCGGTTGCGACCGTCGTAGAAAGCGGGCGTGCCTTCGCCGAAACGCGGGAGGAAGATCGGCCCGCCGACGACGCCGCCGAAGTTGTGCGTGATGTAGTTGGGGACGGAGGTATTGGGGTCGTCGAATCTGGAGGCCGCCGCGCTCAGGAAGCGTCCCTGATACTGCTCGAAGGCCGTGCCGTGTACATCGTTGCCGCCGGACTTGAAGGTGGTCGAGATGACGCCGCCGCCCGCGCGCCCGCTCTCTGCCGTCGGCACGCTCGATTCGACTTTGAACTCGGCGATGGCGTCCGGGTTCGGGTAAATGGCGATCTGGCCGAACTGCGACTCGTTGTTGTCCACGCCGTCGAGGCGGAAATTATTGTTGGTCGCGCGCGCGCCGTTGACGACGAGGACGGAGCCGCCCGACTCGCGGAAGCGCGTTGACTCTGTGTTGTTCTGGCCGCCGCCACCGGCGACGAAGTTGCCGCCGCCGCCGAGCAGGCCGAGGTTCGGGCGAATCACACCGGGCGAGAGCGCGGCCAGCAGCGTGAAGTTGCGTTGCGCGATGGGGAGGTCTGTTACTTCGCGCCCCGTGATGAGGTCGCCGCGCACGCTCGTCTCACTCTCGACGAGCGGACCTTGATCCGTCACCGTGATGACATCGCCGCCGACCGCGCCGACTTCCAGTTGCGCGTCGATCGGCAGGCGCGCGTTAGTCTCAAGTCTGACCGACTCGTTCACCACGGTCTTGAAGCCCTGCGCCTCGATGGTCACGCGGTACATGCCGGGGTCGAGGTTGGGGATCGTGTAGAGGCCGGACTCGCTGGTCGTGTCTTCGGCTGTGTTGTTCGTGGCGAGGTTGACGGCGGTGACTTTCGCGCCGTTCACCAACCCTCCCTGAGCGTCGGTGATCGTGCCGAGAATCGTGCCTTTATTATTTTGGGCGGAGAGGGATACCGCGGAAGCGGCAAAACAAAAGAGTAGCGCGAAGAGTTGAGCGGCTCGTCGCGGGCTGATGCGGTAGTGTGTCATAGCTGGGCCTCGTGCTGCGGAGATGCCGGTGGAGTTGCTGCTCAACGGAGCGCCTGCGAGGCTCGGATAAGACGTGAGCACGCCCGCGACAGTTTATTGAGATAAACAACTCTTGGCGAGAAAATGTTAGCCTGTTAGATAGATCGGACGTGCGATATGGACAGTTTGTTGCGTGCCCGAACGAAGATTTTTAATACAGAATCAACGCGCTGTCAATTCATTTTCCGATGCAACCCGCCCTTTTAAGCTGAAATGTGACAAATAGGGAGATGCTTTTGCGCGACGGTCGAAGGAACATTTAAAGCCCGCGCTTTGCCTCTTCGATCAATTCATTGTTCGTTTCATAAGAGAGCGGCGCGTCTCCTTCGTGCGCGCGACGCGGCGGGTAGACGTGCGCGGAGTAGACGGGATAAGCCTCCGTGCGCAGGTGTGCGAGCATGTGATGGCCGCGACGGGCGGCGCGCTCGTGCCTGAGCGCGGAGATGTCTACGGGCGCGACGACGATGCGCTCGCCGGGACCGGGGCTGGCCTGCGCTAAAAGTCTGCCGTCGAAATCAACCACCTGACTCCCGCCCGGCCACGAATACGGCGGATAGTGTCTGAGACTCGCGCCCTGATTGGCGGCGACGACGTAGGCCGTGTTCTCCATCGCGCGACAGCGATTGACGATAGTCCACCAGTCCATCGGCTCGGTCGCGCCCCACGGGTCCATGTAAGCCGAGACGCGTATCAGAACTTCCGCGCCGTTCGAGGCGAGTTGGCGGATGGCTTCGGGGAACAGCCAGTCGTAACAGATGGCGCAGCCGATCTTGCCGATCTCCGTGTCGGCCACGGGAAAGAGCGGTTCGTCGTAGCCTTCGAGGTCGTGCGGGCTGGTGTGTACCTCGTAAGGAATCCACGTGTTCACCTTGCGGTATTTGTAGAGGATGCCCTCGGGCGCGACGAGGCACGTCGTGTTGAAGACCGCGCCCGGCCACTTCGGATCAACTTCGAGCATCGAGCCGCTCTGGATGTAGATGCCGTGCTCGCGCGCCTTTTGCTCCAGCAGTTCCGTGTGCTCGTTCGGGATGGGCACGGCCAACTTTCGTCGCAACTCTTCGAGCGTAGGAAAGACCGGCGCGGCGTGCGCAAACTCCGGGAAGACGACGAGCCGCACCGGCAGAAACGGAGCCGCGCCCGCCACCGCCGAGTCCACCAGCGACAACATCCGCTCGGTGTTGCGCCGCATCTCGCGCCGCTCGGACGGGTTTGGTTGATCAACCTGACAGGCGGCGACCGAATAACGTATGTGATTCATAAAATCATGCGGGGCAAGCGGGACGGGTAAAGGCGAAAGGATTTAAAGCAAGTTGGCTTTTCCGCTTCACCTGCGCCGCTTCCCCATGTCCCTCTCCCCTATCAGTTCAGGCAGCGGCGCGACGACGACGCGCGTGTTGTAGCGTTCGAGGTAGTCGAGATGGGCGGGCGTCTGCGGGTACGACTCCGGCCACTTGTAAGGGTATTCGCTCATGCGCCGGAACGGGAGCGGCGCAACCTGTTCGGGGCTGGCCGAGTTGATGTCCATCTCTTTGCTGTAGCCGTCGGCGTAGAGCAGGAACGTGCGCGTCCAGCCGCGCGGCAAAGGCGGGAGCGCAGTCGCGTCGAACGAGAGCGACAACTCGTCGCCGGGGCGCGAGATGACGTACATGTCGTCCAACCCGCGCACTAACTCGCGCACGTCGCCCTCGCGCGTGTAGCGACCCATGAAGACTTTCCACGGTGAAGCCGATGCGACGCGCGTGTAATCGTAGAGGTAAGGCTCGCGCCCGTCGGGCGACGCCTGCGCAGAGAAGCCGCGCCAGCGCAGGTCCGCGCTTAAGGGGTCGAGCCGTGTCGTTTGCGCGGGCGACGCCGCGCGCGACGTGTCAAACAGAATTTGATCCCAGTAGATGCGCATGTTCGTGACGATGCGCACTTCGCGGTGGCGCGACAGGAATTTCCCCGTAAGGTCAACGACGACCGTCTGCGGCCTGCCGACGGGGACGCCGATATGTTCGATCACCGTTTGCCAGCGTCCACGCGCGTCTTTCACTTGCAGCGCGGGAGGCTTGAGACTCAAGCCGCGTTGCGCGGCGGCCACGTTGTCGCTTGAGAAAGCGTAATCCGTCCAACCCGTGAGCAGCAGCAACGCGTGCTCCTTCGCCGTCGCCTCCGCCGCGCTTCCCTTTCGCGCCGTCGCTTGCGCGCGTTCGTCCACGCCGAGGTCGAGCGTCAGGGAGTGCTCGGCGGCGTAGCCGCGAATGGGTTCGAGCGGGAAGTCGTCGGGGTAGCTACGGTCGAGTCGTGCGATGCGGTCGCCTACGTCGTGGCCGTGTTCGTCAGAGACGGAGCGCGGCGGGCGGGCGGCGCGCGTGGCGAACAGTTGGAACTTCGAGGCGAGCGGGCTGCCGAGTCCCTCGCCGGGGTAGACTTCCACGCCTTCGGGGTGCGAGACGGCGACGAGTTGCAGCTTGTCCATGAAGAGGACTTCTTCGAGTTCGTTCGTCACGCGCAACTCGTAACGCCCGTCGCGCGGCTTCAAACGGTCGCCGCGAATGCGCACGTACTCGTCGGGGTCGGGCGCGGCGCGCACGCCCGGCGCGACCCAGTAGCCGAGTTCGCCGCCGCCCATGAAGTCCGTGACGAACTCGAAACGCTCGCCGTTCCACGCGTACAGGTACGGGCACGAGGATGGCTTGCGATCAAGTTCGGTGACGGTCAAGGTCGTGTTCGTCGTCGCCGCCGCTGTAGTGCGCGGCTCGCCCTTCGGCCTCTCGCCCACGACGCCCGCCGCAGCAGCCGGAAACTCCGTCTCCGATTGCACCGTGCCGGAAGGCCACAGCACTCGCACCGCGTCGGCGCGCTCGCGCCGTCCCAATCCGAAGACGAGGTCGGCGGGCGCGGGCGCAGGCGCGGCGGCGTAAACTTCCAACTTCTGCCACAGACTCCCCGCGCGCATCTCGACCTTCGACTCCACGCCGCCACGGTTGCTCACGCGCCCCGCGAGACGCACGCCGAGCGCGCGATTCGGGCGCGTGCCGCCGTCGTTGCGCCCGAAGCGCACGTTGCCCGCCGCGTCGCGCACGATGAAATCCGTGTCGCCGTCGCCGTCCACATCGCCGGATGCGAGGACGCGCAAACCCTCCCCTTTATCCGTCGAACTATCCCGGCGGAACGCTTGCGCGACGGCGCGCTCGCTCACCTCCCGCCATTCGTCGCCGAGGTTGCGCCAGAGTCGCGCGCCCGCGCGCGAGACTGTGAGCAGGTCGAGCAAGCCGTCGTTGTCGTAGTCGAGAAACTGTGCGACGGACGCGCTCCCGGTCGCGGCGGGCGCACTCACGATGTTGAAACGCCCGCGCCCATCGCTCAGGGCGAACGTGCCCGCCGCGCGGTCTGCGCCGAAGAAGAAATCCGTGTAGCTGTCTTTGTTCACGTCGCCCGCCGCCGCGCAGAGGTATTTCCCCTTCACCTCCAACCCGGCCTCGCGCGCGACATCGCGAAACGAGCCGTCGCGCATGTTGCGATAGAGCGCGGGCGGATGCTCATAGTTGACGACGAGCAGATCGACATCGCGCCGGTTGTCGTAATCGGTCGGGACGACGGCGACGACGTTGCCCGCGCCGCCCGCGACTTTCGCCGCCGCCGTGACATCCGTGAAACTGCCGTTGCCGTTGTTGCGCAGCAGACGGTTCGGCGCGGGCGGCATGGTGAAGGTACGCGCTTTCTCTTCCGGCTGGTCGGGACTCAACAAAGACCGGGGCAGGATGATGGCGTCGGAGAGGTCGGCGTAACCGGCGATAAAGATGTCGAGGTCGCCGTCGTGATCAACGTCGGCGAAGGCGGCGGAGATGGAGAGATGCGTGTAGGGCGCGATGCCTGCGGCGACGGTCGTGTCGGAAAACTTGCCCGCTCCGTCGTTGTGATAGAGCGCGACGCGCCCGTAGCGCAGCACTAAGAGATCGGGTCGAGTGTCGTTGTCGTAATCGCCCGCGACCGCCGCGACGCCGACGCTCGGAGACTTCGACGCCAGCGCGCCCGACCCGCTCGTCACGTCGGCGAACCTGCCGCCGTCGTTGCGGTAAAGTCGCTGCCCGCCGGGCGCGACTTCAAAGAGGTCAAGGTCGCCGTCGCCGTCGAAATCGAACAACGTCGCGCCGCCGCCGATGCGGGCGACGAGAGGATCGTAATCCACCAAGCCGTCCGCGCTAAAATTTCCGGCGCGGCGCGTTGCCGGATTACCGGCGCGGCGTGCTGCCGGAGCGCGCGACGGCGTTGCGTGAGTTGGCGACGACGGGGCGGGCGGGCGCGGTGTTGAGCGCGTGCGCGCGGGTCGCGTGGAGGCGGTGCGCGGCGTCGGCTTGGCGACGGGCAGGGCGTTTGCGGTCGCGTCGTTGAAAGTTACTTCGGGTGTGTTGCGTTCGACGAGTCCGGCCTCCGCGCCCGTCGAGGTGACGGCTTCGGCGTAGCGTCCCTGTTCGAGATAGTTCGTGCCGATGCTCGTGCCCGCACCCGTCTGTCGCAAGACTTGAAACTGCTGCAACAGGAGTTGACCTTCTTCGCGTTTGTTGGAACGCAACAGGACGTTTGCGAGTCCGTAGAGCGCGGTGGTGTTGTAAGGCTCGGAGTCGAGCGCGGCGCGGAAGGCGCGCTCGGCCTCCGCGTAGTTGCGCTGCTGCGCGTAGAGTTGGCCGAGGTTGACGTTTGCGCCCGTGTCGCGCGGGTCAAACTCGACCACGCGGCGAAAGGCGGCGACGGCCTCGTCCGTTTGATTACGCGAACGCGCGATGAGGGCTTGAATGTAGAACGGCTGCGGCGCGGCGGGCGCGTGGACGAGAGCGGCTGCGGCAGCCTGTGCGGCGGCGTCTGCGTCGGGCACGTTGTAGAGCGCGACGGCCAGATTGATGTGCGCGAGCGCGAGTTGCGGGTCGAGTTTGAGGGCGCGGCGAAACTGCTCCGCGCCTTCCGCGTGTTTGAACTGTTCGAGCAGGGCGACGCCGAGATTGTTGGCGCGGTAGGCGGCCTCGCGCGCGTCGGGCGAAGTCTGCTGGCCTGCTTGCGCGGAGACGGTCGCCGGATGAGACGCGAAACGCGGCGCGGCGGGCGGCGCGTCGAGAAGCAACGCGGCTAGAGCGGCGGCGATAAAGAGACGACGTTTCAGCACGAAAGATTTTTATCCCCGGCGCGTGGCGAAACGGTTGAGCGGGAGGCACGATTGAGTGCTCGCGCATAGCGTCTTTCAATACGAAGGGCGCGGCGGAAGGATGTTGAAGAGGGCGCGAAGAAAACCTCAAGTCTCCGCGCCCTCTTCAACAGCTTCACCTGTGCGTCCTCTGCGTCAAAAACTTCCCGGCTCAACTCACCACCCGACCGCAGCGGGGCGACGAGTTTCCTATCTCAGAGTGATCGTCACGTAACGACGCCCACTGTAGAGGCGCACGCCGCCCGCGCCGCGCGTCATCATCAGCGGTCGCGGTCGTCGCAAGTTGCGATCAGGCTCCGTGCCGATAGTGAAGATTTGCGTGCCGCCCACGTCTGAGATGGTGAACCGGTTGTTCTCGACGAAGCCGAAGCCGTATGCGCCGGTTGCGAGTTCCTGCCCGCCGACCATCATCGGCGTGTCTATGATGAAGAAGCCTTCGTACCTTGAGCGCACGTCGGCAGTGTAGCCGGAGGTGTCGACCATCCCGGCGACCACGTGCTGCTTCGCGCCGAAGCGCGCCGCCGCCGCGTTGCGCATCTGCGTGGGCGCGCTCTGCCCCTCGAAGAAGAAACCCGAAGGCACTATGCGCGCGAGTTGCGCGCCGCTGAGAATGACGGGCGCTTGCGCCGAGACGACGGCGGGCAGCGCAGTCGTAGCGGCGACGAGCGCGAAGAGCACGAAGAAAGCTGTCAGGCGGTTGCGGTGTCTCATTTTACTCATACGTTCTCCTTATCAGGTTTCACTCGCCTTGCGAACATCTTAAGCGCGGCGGGAGACTTTAACGACGGTTCGTGCGCGGCGGCGTTTTCGTCCCTGTCGGGTTGGGCGTGCCGCCGTTGCTGCTGCCGCCGCCGTCGGCCTCGCCTGCGAGCACGCTGAAACGCTTGCGCGTCTCCGCAGACCAGCCGGGAATGATCTCCGTCACCACGCCCTTGTCGTCCACGATGAGCGACATCGGCACGGATAGTTCGTCGGTCGCGTAGAGGCTCTCAATCGCCCTCACGCCGCCGAGGTAGTTCGGATACTGCACGCGGTGCGCCTTGATGAAGCCGCGCACGTCGGCGGTCGGTTCGCTGTCCACGTTCAGGCCGATCAAATCGACGCCGCGCGCGGCTAAGGGTGCGCGCAGTTTTTCGAGTTCCGGCATCTCCGCGCCGCAGGGCACGCACCACGTCGCCCAGACGTTGACGAGCGCGCGGCGGCCCGGCTTCAACTGCTTGCGTAGCGACGTGGCGACGCCGCTCACGGGCCTCAACGACAGTTCCGGCATCGCCTGCCCGACCCTCACCTTCAACCCGAGCGCGAACGCTTCCGTGCGCGTCAGCGGATCGGGCAAGCTCGCACGTGCGACCGACACTTCCTGCGCACGCCCCATGCCCTCTCGGAGTAACAGCGTCGTGCCCGCCTTCGCTTCGCCCGCGAACCGCTCGACCTTGCCGTGCGGCCACGTCACTTCGATCCACTCGGCGCGTGCGTCCTGTCCCAAGCCGAACAGGAGTCGCGGGTCGTGCTGCGAGATGAAGCCCGAGCCGCCGTCCTTGATCTTCGTCAGCGTCCCGGCGGAAGTCTTGACGCGGACGATTGCGCTGAAAGCGTCGCGCCCGGTGCGCTCGTTTCCTTCGAGCGCGACGCGCAGCCAGTTGTTCGCCTGCCCGACGTTGTTGCGGAACAGCAGATGCGCCTGACCCTGAATCGTCGTAGAGAACACGTCGAGGTCGCCGTCGTTGTCGAAGTCCGCGAAGACGCCCGCGCGCCCGTCCGTGATCGAGTCGATGCCGGAGACGCCGGAGATGTCCATGAACTTCTTCGTGCCGAGATTCAAATAGAGCGGGTCGCGTTCGTAGCCGCTGAAGGAAAAGCCCTCTGCGAACATCAACTGCGTCTGATCGGTGCGAAGCGCGCCCTTCTCATCCTTGCCATCATTTTTTTGCGTCACGACCTGACGCCAGAAGTGGCTTCAAGTGTCCTTCATCGACTTGCCGGAGATGAAACCGTTCGGCGTGTAGATGTCTTCCCAACCGTCGTTGTCGAAATCTATGAAGCCGCCGCCCCACGCCCAGCCGCCGCCGAAGCCGCCGACCTCCGAAGTCACGTCTCTGAACTTGCCGCCGCCCTGATTCTCGAAGAGGTTGTTGCCCGCCGCGAGTTTCTTCAAGACGTTGTCCTTCGCGCTCTGGTTCGGGAAGAGACGCGCGAGGATGCGATTGCCCGCCGTCGAAGACATGTTCGAGGCGTGTACGTCGAGGAGGCCGTCGTTGTTGTAGTCGCCGAAGGAGACGCCCATGCCGTTGCCGGGGTCGAGGACGCCGCGCTCCTTCGCCTCGTCCGTGAACCTGCCGCCCTGATTTATGAACATCGCCTTCTCGCCGAAATCGTTGGCGACGTAGAGATCAACCTTGCCGTCGGCGTTCACGTCGGCGAAGGCCGCCGCGTAGCTCCAACGGCTGTCGTCCACGCCCCAACGCTTGGCCTCTTCTTTGAACGTGCCGTCCGGCTGGTTGACGAGCAGCAGGTTCGGCGTGCCGTTCGTCGCGCGAAACCAGGAGTCGGGCGTGATCTGCCCGTAACGATTGTAAGAGGTGACGTAGATGTCCTGTCGCCCGTCGCCGTTCACGTCGCCCGCGACCGCGCTAAAGCCGATGGCGTTGACGCTGCCGACGCCGGACTCCTGCGACACGTCTCGAAATTCGAGCTTGCCGTCGGGCACGAGACGATTCTCAAAGAGCACCTGCGCGCCGACGTTTGAGACGAACACGTCGGCGTCGCCGTCGTTGTCGTAATCGAAGACGAGAGGGGCGACTCCGGTCGCCAGCAGTTTCACGCCCGCGTCGTCCGATGCGTCCGCGAAGCGTCCCTTGCCGTCGTTGAGGTAGAGAAAGTTGCGCGAGGGCGCGGTGACGAAGAGGTCTATCAGGCCGTCGCGGTTGAAATCCGAGGCCGCCGCGCCGTGCCAGACGAAGCCGCCGTTGCCCGCCGAGCCGAACGCCGGGAGACTCGCGCCGACGCCCGCCGGAATCGCCACCTCCGAGAAGAGATCGGATGCGGCCACGAGCGAATCAAGCGAGACGAGCGAGAACGTGTCGAACTGCCAACGCTTCGACGCATCGTAGCGCACGTCAACGTTGACGACGCCGCGCGCCCACTCGCGTTTGCCTTCGAGGTCGCGCCCGATGACGTAGAAGGCGACGCGCGCCTTGCCCGTCGCGCCGACCACAGCCGTCGGCTCTTTCGCGCCCGCCACGGCCTGCGCGCTCTCCGCAAAGTTCGCTTCCTTGACTTTGAAGCGCGCGTCTTCGATCTCGGAGAAGTGCGCGAGAAATTCCGACCAGCCCTGCATGAATTGTTCGCGGCTGATCTTCTGTGGGAGCGCGTCGGCGGAGGCAGCGTGCGCCGTCGCGGAGAGGCTCGCCGTCTTTAGAGTCTCTAACAAAACTCGACGGTGCGGGTAATGATGTAGGGGCAGGGCTTGTCCCTGCCCGCTCGCTTTGGCAAACACACGGGCAGGGACAAGCCCTGCCCCTACATTTATTCCGGTTTTGTTAGTGGCTCTAAGTTCCGAACGGCCTGTGACGTGATGCGTCGTCGCGCTCCGTGCGGGCGGGCGCGCCGTCCAGTTGTGCGCGCCGATCCACTTCACCTTGCTCTCGGTGGCTTCGGGGAGCGAGGGAAACGGCGCGGCGGAGAGTTGCGCGGGGAAGAAAGCGGCGGTGCGTTCGGGGTCGCGGTCGCGCGTGGCGACCGACAGTTCGAGCAGATCGTTGGCGAGCGATTCGGACAAGTCTTCGACGACTTCGAGCCGCGTGCGTTCGGGCGGCGGGGGCGTCTTGGCCGTCGCCGCCGGAGGCTTCTGCGCGTGCGCCTGACGGGCGGCGAAACAGGCCAGCGCGAGCATGAAAACCATGCCGCACATTGCATAAAATTTTGCTTGTGTAAGAAACGGGGAGGGGGATTTCAAAAGTCTCATTATTCCTTCGTGTGGACTTTACCAGACCTCTCAACTCTTCGCGCGTAACTGTACTATGCTGCCCTGTGCCTGTAAAGTTAGCCCATGCCCGGCGCGGCGACCGCGCGCGTGAGGGCGTCTCCCACGCGAAAATTTCAAGCGCCGCCGGTAGCAATCGAAGTTTCAGATGAAGGCCATTTCAAGTTCCCTCGCCCGTCGTTTCCCGTCGCTCGTCTCGCTCGCAATCGCGCTGACTTTCGCGTCCGGCGGCGCGCTCCCCGCACTCGCACAACAAACGACGCCCGCGCCGCAACGCACCGGGCGCGCCTACAACGGCGGCGACCCCGCGAAGACGCCCCCGCCGCCCGCGCCGCAATCGCCTTCGCCCGTCACCTTCACGGACATCACCGCCGCCGCGCGCGTCAACTTCAAACACGCCGCGTCTGTCACCTCGCGCAAGTACCTGATGGAGACGATGGGCGCGGGCCTTGCGCTCTTTGACTACGACAACGACGGGCGGCTCGACATCTATTTCACCAACGGCGCGCGGCTCGAAGACCCGATGCCCGCCGCCGACGCGCGCCCCGATAAAGCGGACGAGCGTTTCTGGAATCGCCTCTACCGGCAAAAGCCCGACGGCACGTTTGAAGACGCGACCGTGCGCGCGGGCGTGCGCGGCTTCGGCTACGACATGGGCGCAGCCGCCGGAGACTTCGACGCCGACGGCTTCACAGACCTCTACGTCACCGCCTACGGCGGAAACATTCTCTATCGCAACCGGCGCGACGGCACGTTTGAAGACGTGTCGAAGAAACTCGGCGTCGCGGGCGGCGGCTGGTCGACGAGCGCGGGCTGGTTCGACTACAACAACGACGGGCGGCTCGACCTCTTCGTCGCGCGCTACATGGATTGGGATTTCGCGCGCGGCGATCTCTATTGCGGCGAGCAGCGTGCGGGCTTTCGCGCCTATTGCCACCCCGACAACTTCAAAGGCGCGGCGAACCTTCTCTATCGCCAGCGGGCGGACGGCACGTTTGAAGACGTGAGCGCGGCGGCCAAGATCGCAGACCCCGCAGGCAAAGGTCTGGGCGTCGCCTTCGCCGATTTCGACGGCGACAATCTCACGGACATCATCGTCGCCAACGACAGCGTCCGCCAGTCGCTCTATCACAACAAAGGCGACGGCACGTTTGAAGATGTCGCGCTCGTCGCAGGCGTCGGCTACGACGAGAACGGCAAGACCTTCGCAGGCATGGGCGTGGACGCCGCCGACTTCGACAACGACGGGCGACCCGACATCTTCATCACCGCCCTCTCCAACGAGACTTACCCGCTCTATCACAACACGGGCGAGATGTCTTTCAACTACGTCACGCAAACTTCCGGCGTCGGCCAGATCACGCTGCTCTACTCCGGTTGGGGCACGCGTTTCTTCGACGCAGACAACGACGGCTGGCGCGACATCTTCGTCGCGCAGAGCCACGTCCTCGACACGATTGAGCGCACGACGAGCTATCTCAAGTATAAACAGACGCCGCTCCTGATGCGCGGCATGCCCGCCGCGAAGCCGGGCGCGCCGCACACCTTCGCCAACGTCTCCGCTTCGGCGGGCGCGAGTTTCAACCAACCATACGCGGCGCGCGGCGCGGCCTTCGGCGACCTCGACAACGACGGCGACACGGACATCGTCTTCGGCGTCACCGGCGGCGCGCCCGTCCTCTTGCGCAACGACGGCACGAAGAACCACTGGCTCGGCCTCTCCCTCTCCGGCACGAGATCGCATCGCACGGGCACGGGCGCGCGCGTCGTCGTCACCGACGCTGGCGGGCGCAAACAAACTTTCGACGTGACGAACTCAGGCAGCTATCTCTCTTCGAGCGACCCGCGCCTCGTCATCGGACTCGGCGCGGCCACGAACGTTTCAACTATCGAAGTGCGCTGGCCGAGCGGGCAGAAGCAGACGGTTAGTAAACCCGATATTGATCGTTACCTGACGATCAAAGAACCTTGACGCGCTGCGCAATCTTTAACGCTTTGACACGCAACCGGACGACTCGCTATGTTGGTCTTTCATTCGCCGACACCAAACCACGCTTGAGTCTCAGTTGTGCCGGAAAGATATTTAATGCTCCATAAAATTACCGCGCGTGTGCTGCTAATGTTCACGCTCTGCCTGTCGCTCATGTTGCCCGCCGCGCTCGTCGCGCAGACGACGCCATCGCAGCCACAGCAAGGCATGGGCGGAAACGCCACGGGCGAGGCGCGCACCTACGCCACGAAACGCACCGTCGGCATCACGGACGCGAAAGCGCCCGTCGTCTTTGAAGACGTGACGGCCAAAACCGCGCTCGCCGCCTTTCGTCATCGCGCGGGCAGCGCGGCGAAGGATTACATACTGGACACGCCTTCGGGCGGCGTCGCCGTCTTCGATTACGACGCGGACGGGCGACCCGACATCTACCTCCTGAACGGCTCAACCTTCGCCGCGCTCGCCGGTAGAGAGCGTGCGCCGCGCGCCTCGCTCTACCGGAATCTCGGCAACTGGAAATTCGAGGACGTGACGGACAAGGCGGGCGTGGCGAACGAACGCTGGGGCATGGGCGTCGCCGTCGGCGACTACGACAACGATGGACGCCCGGACATGTTCGTCGGCAACTACGGCACGTCGCGTCTCTATCGCAACAACGGCGACGGCACGTTCGCGGACGTGGCCGAGAAAGCCGGGGTCGCGCGCAAGGGTTGGTCAACGGGCGCGACCTTCGGCGACTACGACCGCGACGGGCGGCTCGATCTCTTCGTCCCCGGCTACGTCGAGTTCGATTTGAAGAATTTACCGGCGAGTCCGGCGGATGCAGGCAAGCCCGGCGCAATCGGTCAGAACTTCTGCCAGTTTCGCGGCGCGCCCGTCATGTGCGGACCGCGCGGACTCAAGGGCGAGGGCGACACGCTCTATCATCAAAAGGCCGACGGCACGTTTGAGGACGTGAGCAAGCAGACGGGCACGAACGACCCGCAGGGCTACTACGGTTTCGCGTCCGCCTTCGTCCACGCGAACGACGACGACCTGATCGATCTCATCGTCATCAACGATTCCACGCCGAACCAACTCTATCTCAACAAGGGCGGCGGCAAGTTTGAAGAAGTCGGGTATGAATCGGGCGTCGCCTTAAACGAGAACGGGCGCGAGCAGGCCGGGATGGGTCTTGGCGTCGGCGACTACGACAACGACGGGCGCGTCGATTTCTACGTCACCAACTTCTCCGACGACTCGAACACGCTCTACCACAACGACGGCGAAGGCACTTTCACAGACGTGACGTTTCAGGCCGGGCACGGCGAGCCGACCATCCCCTTCCTCGGCTGGGGCACGACCTTTCTCGATTACGACAACGATGGCTGGAAGGACGTGTTCGTCGCCAACGGCCACGTCTACCCATCGGTTGACGCACACCAGTGGGGCACGAGTTGGGCGCAGCAGCCGCTCCTCTTCCGCAACCTCGCCAACGCGCGGGGCGCGCAAGCGGGCGCGGGCGAGCGCGTCTTCGAGCGCGTTGCCGCCGCGCCGCGAAGCGCGTTGGCAAACGCCTACACCGCACGCGGCCTCGCCGTCGCAGACCTCGACGGCGACGGGCGACTCGACGCCGTGCTCAACAACATTGACGCCGCGCCCGCCCTCCTGCGCAACGTGAGCGAGCCGAAAAATCACTGGCTCATCGTCCGCCTCTCCGGCGACGTGTCGAAGAAAAGCCCGCGCGACGCGACCGGCGCAATCGTCTACGCAACCACGGGCGGGCTGCGCCAGCGTCTCGACCTCCTGAGCGGCGCGGGCTACGCCTCGCAAAACGACCCATGCCTCCACGTCGGACTCGGCGCGGCCACAAAACTCGACAAGCTCGAAGTGAAGTGGCCTGACGGCACGCTCGAAACCGTGACCATCCCCGGCATTGATCGCGTCGTCACCATCACACAGGGCAAAGGCGCGAAGTGACGCGTCAGTTAGAGTCGAAACTAATGAACCCGAGTCAGGACACCTATCTAGAGCAATTTTCAGATGGATGTAGAACAATCGCTATAACTGTAGGGGCAGGGCTCGTCCCTGCCCGTGTGGTTGCGCAAGCGAGCGGGCAGGGACTAGCCTGCCCCTACACTTCTACTGCCAATTGAATTTTGCTCTAATGAACCCAACTCAGACCACTCTCTCACAACGGATTCCATGAAACATGCATTTACTCTCGCCAATGCGTCGGACGCCGATCAACTCGTCGGGTTGATGCGGGAATTCTACGCGTTCGATCACATCGCTTTCGACGAAGCGGCGGCGCGTCGTGCGTTAGGGCAGATTCTGAGCGATCGCCGGTTCGGGGTCGTCCACTTGATCCGTTCGGGCGCGGAGACGTCGGGTTATCTCGTCGTGACGTTCGGCTTCAGCCTTGAGTTTCACGGGCGCGACGCCTTCGTCGACGAACTCTACCTGCGTGAGAATTTTCGCGGGCAAGGGATCGGTAAGGCGAGCATCGAGTTTGCCGCCGGAGTCTGTCGAGAGGAAGGGATCGCGGCGCTGCATCTCGAAGTGGAGCGGGGGAACGAGCATGCGCTCGGTCTGTACCGGCGGGCGGGCTTTCGCGACCATGATCGCTACTTGATGACGAAGTGGTTATAGCGATTTACGCCGCCGCCATCGAGGCGAACTTGCGCGCGAGGACGAGGCTGATCGCGCCCATGAGCGTGGGGTGGTCGCCGAGGACGGAAGGCATGATGAGCGCGGATGGCAAGCCGCGCCGGACGCTGCGTTGAATCGTTTCGCTGAGCGCGTCGCCGACGAGCGGCCACGCGCGCGAGATGGGGCCGCCGACGACGACCGCCTCCGGGCTGAGTCCGACGATCAAGTTTGAGATGCCGATGCCGAGATAGTGTGCCGTCTCGGTGAGCGCGTGGATGGCGCGCGACTCGCCCGCCAGCGCGCGGTCAACCACCTGCGCGAAATCAATCCGCCCGTCGCTCGGGTCGCCGCCTCGTTGCAGGTAACGCGCCACCGCCGCGCGACCCGACGCGAACGCTTCCCAACAATCGTGATTACCGCACGAGCAGGCAACGGGTCCGCGCTCGCCCACGATCATGTGGCCGAACTCGCCCGCGCCGCCGCGCTCGCCCCGGTAGATTTGCCCATCCACCACGATCCCCGTACCGATGCCTTCGGCCACGAGCACCATGATGAAGTCGCGCGCCTCGCGCAGTTCCTGTCGCCCGAACCAGAGCGCGGCGAGCGCGGCGGCGTTCGCGTCGTTGTCGATGATCACGTCGAGTCCGGTCGCGCCTGAGATTTCGGCGGCCACAGGCCAATCGCGCCATTCAAACCACGGAATGTAAATGGCGCGCCCGCTGTCCGGGTCAACCAGCCCGGGCAGGCTCACGCCCACGCCCTCGATCTTCCGCTCGCCCGCCTTCGCCGCAAACTTGCGCACGCTCTCGATGACGCGCGCGTAGAGTCGTTCCGGCTGCTCGATGTGCGGGAAGTCTTCGCGTTCGAGGACGCGCCCGGCCAGATCGCTCGTCGCAATCGTGGTGCAGGTGGGCGAGATGTCCACGCCAATCGCCATCGCGCCCGCCGCGCGCAGCCGCAGGAGCGTCGGCCTGCGCCCGCCCGTCGACTCGCCCTCGCCGATCTCTTCGATCAGTCCGCCCGTCTTCAACTCTTCGACGATGGTCGAGACGGTCGAACGCTGCAAGGCCGTCTCGCGTGCGATCTCGGCGCGGGAGATCGGCTCGCGGTCGCGCACGTAGTTGAGCACGATCTGCCGGTTGATGTCGCGGATCGTGCTGGAACGCGCGACCTGCGCTTTTTTCAGATCAATGCGACGCATGAATTAACTCTCGACTGAACCCTTTCATGAGCGGATGTTGCAAGGCTTCGGGCAGCGCGTCCGTGGCTTTTGAGTTGAACGCCCGCGCGAACGCGAACTCCTGTTGTAGTAGTTTGCCGCGCGCTCGTCAACTCATTTCCGTTTTCGTCCCCGCGCCATTTCCGTCAAACGATCAAGGCGTTGGAACAAAGCGACGCCGCGCGGCGTGTCAGTCTCGCCGGAAATTCTTATCAACGCTTTCGCGCCAGCGCGGGTAGTGAGAGATGTGCGGCGAACCGCACGGAGAGAGCATAGATGACCACCGGGACAGCACATTTCGCGGCGATGATGGCGGGCGACTTCCAGACGCCGGGCGACGCACGCGAGGCCGAAGGACGCGAACATTTCGCGCTGCTCATCGCCCGCGCCCGCGCCGGAGACGCCTCGGCCTTCGAGCGCATCATGTTGGAGACGGAGCGCAAGGTGGTGGCCGTCGCGTGGCGCATGCTCGGCAACCGCGAGGACGCGCGCGACGCCGCACAGGAAGTTTTCCTGCGCGTCTACAAATACCTCGACCGCTACAAACCCGAACAGGATTTCAACGGCTGGCTCTACCGCATCACGATCAACGTCTGCCGCGACGCCGCACGCAAACGCGGCTCACGTCTTGACGGCTCGCAGTTTGCCGCGACGCCTCGCGAAGACGAACGCGCCGCGCCGGAAGCCGCCTCGACCGGCATGAACGCCGAAGAGCATGCCATTCGCGCGCAGCAACGCGCCCTGTTGATGTGCGCGCTCCGGACGCTGCCGGAGAAAGAGCGCGCCGCGCTCGTCCTGCGCGACCTCGAAGGCTTGACGACGGAAGAGGTGGCGCGCGTGCTGCGTTCGCGCCCCGTCACGGTGCGCTCGCAGATCAGTTCGGCGCGCGCGAAGCTCAAGATTCACTGCGAACGCCTGCTGCGAAGTAAAGGAGGTCGAAGAGTTTAAGACCATGAAATGCACACGCGTCGAAAAGTTTCTGCCGCTCTACATCGCGGGCGACCTGACAGGTCGCCGCCGCTCGCGCGCCATCGAGAACCATCTGGCGGCGTGTGAAAAGTGTCGCCGCGTCGCCGGCGAATATCACGCCAGCCGCGAACTGTTTCGCGCGGCCACGCTCTCGCCCGATTTCGACGGCGCGTTTTACGAAGAGATCAGAAATTCCGTGCTCGCACAAATCAGGCGCGACCGCACGCCCGCCCCGCCCTCCGTATTCTCAAGGCTCTTCGACGTGCGCCTCGCCTACGCCGCGTCTCTGGCCTCGCTTCTTATCGCCGCCACGCTCGCGCTCCACAGCTATCCGTCTCGCACGCCGGAAGACGGCACGCGCCGGAGAATGATCGCCATCGTGAATCGTGAACGCCCGGCGACTCAGCCGACAATAAAGACTCCGCGAGCGACCCGGACGGGAAGCGACGAACTGACAACTCCGCGCCCGTTCGACGAACTCGCGCGCGGGACGACGGGCACCGGACGACGCGCGCCGAAGCGGTTGCTTCCAAAGTTGAACGCAAATATCGAGGACGCGCGAAACGGGTTGTTGTCAGGTCTGAATACGACACGCCGCACACCTTCGACCGCCGGACGAAATCCGCTCGCGCCGCCAGCCGACGCAACGGACCGTGCGAACGCGAAAGAGATCGCCGCGTTGGCGGGAAGCGGCGGCGAGACGAGCGCGCAACCCGAAGTTTCGCGCATCGAGATTCAAACCTCCGACCCCAACATACGCATCATCTGGCTGTCGCCCAACCGCGAAGACCCGGCGCAGCCGTTGAAGTAAAAAGTTCAAACTTGTCAGACCAAAAGTGAACAGGAGAGATTATGTTTTCATTCAAACTCAGGCTTGTCGCCGCGTTCGCGTTAGCCGTCGGTTGCGCGCACGTCGCAACGGCGCAGCAGGCGGCCAATCAACAACCCGCCGCGCCGCCCGACAATTATGTCACGCACACAGGTTTCAAGAATCGCGTCTTTGAGTTGAAATATCGCGACCCGGAAACGTTGTACTCGGTCATTAAGCTGTTGACGAGCGGGCACAAGGGCGCGGAGGTGTCGTTCAATCGCAACTTCAAGACGCTCACCGTGCGCGACTTTCCCGAAAACCTCGCCGCCGTCGAAGAGGCTTTGAAGCGTCTCGACACGCCCGAGGAGGCGCGCCCCGAAATCGAGTTGCGCATGCACGTGCTCATCGCGTCGAACGCCGGCGGAGGCGCGAATCAATACCCGTCCGATTTGCGCGACGCCATCGGGCAGTTGCAAACGACGCTTAATTTCAAGAGCTATTACCTGTTGACTTCGATCATCCAGCGCGCTAAGGATCGCCCCGGCTACACGCCCGGCATCATACAGGGCGAGGGCGTGGCGCAGTTGACCTTGCCGGGCGAGAACGCGCCGCGCGATTTCAACTATAGCTTTCAAGCCAACTCGCTCACGCTGAACACCACCCCGGCGGGCGTGACGACCGTGCAACTGGGAACTTTCTCTTTCGCGATTAACGGCAAGGATGGCGACAAGGCCGTCGTGCGCAGCGACGTGGGCGTGCGCGACGGCGAGAAGGTCGTCGTCGGCACAGCCGGACTCAGAGACAAAGCGTTGATTCTCGTGTTGACGGCGAAACTGATCAAGTAAAACGATGAAGCCGGAACGATGAACGCGGAATGAAGAAAGTTGATCTTCATTCCGCGTTCATCGTTCCGGCTTCATCGTTTCTGTTATCGGAGTATCGGGTGCGCGCCGCCGCGCGCGTGGTCGGCGGTTTCCTGAAAGCGGCGGCGGTCGTTGTGGTAGAGGATGAGATGCTCGCCTTCGTAGCGGACGACGTTCGCCATGCGCCCGAAGTCGCGTTCGTGCTCGGCGACGACGAGCGCGCCGGGACTGTAGGACGAAACCATCCCGGCGGCGTAGATGGAGCCGCCCCGGTCGTAGACGCTGCCCGCGTAGTAGCCCGCGTCGAAGGCCATGTCGGGCGAGTAAGCGCCCGTGCTGTCGCGCGTGCGGTCGGCGCGTGCGATGAAGACGATATAATCGGCGTAGTTGAGACGCGCGCGATAACCGCTCCGGCTCGCGGCGGCGAAGAGATCGGCCAGCCCTTCGTCAATCGCACGCAGGGCTTCGGCGCGCGGGCGGTTGACGGCAGCGACACGCGCGCCGCGCGGCGTCGTCAAGAAATAGTTGAAACTGTCTCCGGTGTAGGATTGCGCGCGGGCGATAGTGCCCCGGTCAACGCTCACCTGTTGGACGTTCCTTCGTTGGATGTTCCTGCGCTGCGCGCTTGCGCCCGGCAACAAATTTCCGCCGAGCAGCACGGCACAGACGACCGCCGGAACGGCGGCGCGTAACATGATCGACCTCGTGCGTGTGTAGTTTCTCATCTGCTGATTCCCCGTGAACTCTTAAAAATCTTGATGCCCGCCCAAGAACGGCGGCTTCTCGTTGCCGTCGTTTTTGAGGGGGCATCAGTTGTGTCGAAACAGGTAATTTGCGTGCGGCGCGTGCTCGTTTGGACTTTCGCGCGACGCGCGCCCGCTCCAGACGACAGGGTCGGAGCGGGTGGAGCCTTAGGGCTTTCCCCTTTTGCCTTCCTTCGGTCTATCGCGTTGCTCGCGGCGCGGTTCTTCCCGGCGCGGCTCCTTGTCCTTTTTGTCGAAGACCTTCGGGTCTTTCGGCGGCGGCTCGCGCTGGTTCCTCTGCGGCTGTGCCGCCAGCGAACTGACCGAGAGCACCGAGAAGATCAAGCCGGACGCTAAGATTTTCTTTAACTCTTTCATCATTACAATTCTTCCAGCCTCCTCGTGTTTCTGATCGTGTCAGAGACGCGCATGGGAGGGAGAGGAGAGACGCGCAATCGTCTCGCCTCTTAAACTCAGCAATATGGATGCCACACTCGCCGCCCCGCATCCTATTGCTTTCACAGTCCACAGTTTACCGCTTTACCCGCAGCCGCGCACGCTTTCCGGTGCAACTCATACGGAATCGTGTAAGAAATAGTGAGCGGTAAGCAGTGAGCAGTGAGCAGTTAAAACCCTGGCGTGGCAGTGTTAGCAGAACAGCGGCGAAGCGGCGACCGGGCAAAGCCCCGTAAGGGGCGACAGTTAATAGCCCCGTCCGTGAGGGCGGGGTCAAAGGTCAACCCGACCACGCACGAAGCCCCGTAGGGGCGACACATTTGCGCGGTGTAATGTGTCGCCCCTACGGGGCTTCAAACCCTTAATACATGTTTTTGATCCCCGCGCTCACGCACGGGGCTATTAACTGCCGCCGCTTCGCGGCTGAAACGACTCACTGCTTCGCGGC
>Ga0307513_10003436_pt1 | contig 21459 bp, 23 predicted proteins | sample 15_EM_MG_FD_202174 | JGI IMG/M metagenome (GOLD analysis project Ga0307513, IMG submission 202174) | Populus trichocarpa ectomycorrhiza microbial communities from riparian zone in the Pacific Northwest, United States - 15_EM | ecosystem: Host-associated > Plants > Roots > Unclassified | place... | reverse complement strand
CTTCCGCGTCCAGCTCGTAGCTGCGGCGGTCCTCGGTCCCGGCGACGAGCCGGCCCGCTGCCGCGTACAGATATCCGGCGTCGACGAAGATCGCATGAGTCGAGGGCGTCTTCGCCACCTCGGCGAGCATGCGATGGAGCAACTCGTTCGTACGGTCGATGCGGGCGCTCAGCTCCGCGTGATCGTCGTGGTCGTCGTTGTTCATATACCTCCATTGTCTCGGCGGTCACGCTTCGAACACAACCGGTCCCGGTCAGTCTCCTGTATGCCGTCTATGCGACTTTCACCAGGCGGTAGTTAGACGTTCGAAAAATTTCCTTAGCGTAGGGAATGTTCGTAACACGCACGTAGTTGAGTACTACGTAACCAAGTAGTTCTCCTCAGGAGGATGACCAGACGAAGGGAGAAGCCCATGCGCTTCGAAATCATGCGTCTTGACGACGTCGACGGCACCCCCGTCGACAGTACGGTCGTGGACGCCGCCTCCGTCAACCGGATCGTGCAGCAAGCAGCCGCCATAGGGCAGCGCCTCTGGATCCGCCCGGCCGAGACCTCGGCCTCATAACGCGCGACATGCGCGGATGACGCTCGCGGACGACGAGCAGACTTCAGAACCCTCGTACGGCACCGACGCCGTACGGGGGTTCTGCATATCCGCGCACATCTGTACGCATCAGCTCTGCTGGACCACCTGGGTGACCCCGTTGATGATCTGCTGCACGGCGATGGCCGACAGCATCATCCCCGCAAGCCGGGTCACCAGGACCACGCCCCCGTCCTTGATGACGCGGATGATCAGCAGCGAGTACCGCATCACCACCCACAGCACGACATGGACGGCCAGGATCGCCGCCCACACCGACACCTGCATGGCCACACCGTCCGCCTTCTGAACGGCCAGGATGACCGACACGATCGCCCCGGGCCCGGCCAGCAAGGGCATGCCGAGCGGTACGAGGGCGACGTTCACGTCCTTGGTCTGCTTGGGCTCGTCCGTCTTGCCGGTGAGCAGGTCGAGGGCGATCAGCAGGAGCAGCAGCCCGCCCGCGATCATCAGGGCGGGCACGGAGACATGCAGATAGTCCAGGATCTGGTGCCCGAGCAGCCCGAACACGGTGATCACACCGCCGGCCACACAGACGGCCTGGAACGCCATCCGCTTCTGCACGCGGGCGGGGCGACCGGCGGTGAGCGCGAGAAAGATCGGGGTGATCCCAGGGGGATCCATGATCACGAAGAGGGTGAGAAAGAGCGAGCCGAAGACAGCGACGTCGAACATGGGTGAGGGAGCCTTGCGTAGGTACGGGAAGGGGAAAGGGGAGATGAACGGAGGGGCCGGGGCCGAGGCCTCAGGCTCCGACTCCCGCTCCACCGGTCCCCGGCACCGGGAACGCCCCGGTGGCCCGCCGCGTGATCTCCCCGTACACCTCGGGGTCCGTCGTGTACTCCCCGAGCACGCAGGTCTTCCGGCTGCCGTGGTAGTCGGAGGAGCCGGTGGCCAGCAGCCCCAGCTCCGCCGCGAGGCCGCGCAGCCGCGCGCGGGTCGCCGGTTCGTGGTCCATGTGGTCGACCTCGATGCCGTCGAGCCCGGCGGCGGCCAGCTCCGCGATCGCGGACTCCGGCACCGTCCGCCCCCGCTTGCTCGCGGCCGGGTGCGCGAACACGGCCACGCCACCGGCCCCCTTGATCAGCCGCAGCGCCTCGAAGGGGTCGGTCTCGTGCTTCGGTACGTAGGCCCGGGCGCCGTCGGCCAGCCAGTCCCCGGTGAAGGCGTCGTTCACGGTGGGTACGACGCCCAGCTCGACCAGCGCCGTCGCGACATGCGGCCGGCCCACGGAACCGTCCCCGGCGATCCGCGCGACCTGCTCCCAGGTGACGGGCACGCCCAGTTCCTGAAGCTTGGCCACCATGCCCTGGGCCCGCGGCACCCGGTCGTCCCGCACCAGCTCACGCTCGGCGAACAGCGCGGGCTCCTCGGGATCGAACAGGTAGGCCAACATGTGCATGCTGATCCCGTCGAGCCGACAGGACAGCTCGGCCCCGGTGACGAGCGTGAGCCCGACAGGCAACGCACCGATCGCCTCGGCGTACCCCCGGGTCGTGTCGTGATCGGTCAGCGCGACGACATCGAGCCCGGCCGCAGCAGCGTTACGCACCAGCTCGGCAGGCGTGTCCGTGCCGTCGGACGCGGTGGAGTGGCAGTGCAGATCGATGCGCACGGTGCGAACTCCAGGCGACGACGGGGACGGGCAGGGACGCGTCAAGCATAACGGCCCCAGAGGGCCACCACGTCACACCTGAAACCGCTAAACGCCCCTTACGGCAGCTGACCTATAGGGGCGCGGGGAACTGCGCGACAAGCCCCCACCGGGCCCGCACCCCGCAACGCACCCCAGACACCCCAAACCCAGCCGGCACCGGCACCCTCAAGGCTGAAGCAACCGAGGCGACAACGCCCCACACGGAACCAACTCCACCTCAGCCCCCGCATCCCGCAAATCCGTAAGCACCAGCTCGTCATACATCAGCAACCCCGACTGCTCGGGCCACACCACGGCCCACAACCACAGCCCCAGCGCCTCCCCCGCGAACACCGCCCGATCATCGGGCCCACCGGTGACATGCCACAACGGAGTAGGCCGCCCCGCCGCCAGCACCTTCGCCTCGGCCGGCTTCTCGACGTTCATGTACGGCCCCGGATCGGGCCCGTCGATGCCCGCGTACCGCGCACCGAGGCCGACGCCGAGTTCCTCCGCGACCAGGATCAGCTCACCCATGCCCCCGAGCGGGCCGGGGCCCGAACAGGCCACCGCCGTCGCACGGCCGCCACTGCGGTCGTCGCCCGCGCAGCCCACGCCCGTGAAGAGCCAGCCGACCGGCAGCGGCCACGGCATCCACACCGGGACCTGCGTGCGATGCACGACGACATTGAGGGCCTCGACGCTGGGCGGGATCACGGGCTGCAGCGGATGCACCGTCCCGTGCACATCGCACTGCCAGGAGTCGGCAAAGAGTCCGGGAGCCCTGACCCGGCCACCACACTTCGGGCAACTGGGTTCGCCCCTCATAGGGCCCCACGGTCCTCCCCGTCCTTCCTCCCGTCAAGGACGATCACCCGTCCGGAGTGACACGTTTCCACCCTTTCCACCAGGTGAAACTAGATGTAGCTTGCATTAATTAGCTTCCCTAACTTACTATGTGCATATACCAACGATCCGCCGGGGAGCAGACATGCACAGCAACACGGAAGGCGCGGAGGAAACAGCGGGCGCAGAAGGCATTGACGGCATGGAAGGCACAGCAGGCACGGCAAGCCTCCTCCGGCAGCCGAAGGCCGTCTGGGCTACCGCCGGTGCGTCCGTCGTCGCCTTCATGGGCATCGGGCTGGTCGACCCGATCCTGCCGTCCATCGCCAAGGGCCTGGACGCCACGGCCGGCCAGGTCTCCCTGCTCTTCACCTCGTACTTCCTGATCACCGCCGTGGCCATGCTGGTCACCGGCTTCGTCTCCAGCCGCATCGGCGGCCGCAAGACCCTGCTGCTCGGCCTCGCCTTCGTCGTGGTCTTCGCGGGTCTGGCCGGCACCTCGGACTCGGTCGCCGAACTGGTCGGCTTCCGGGCGGGCTGGGGCCTGGGCAACGCGCTCTTCGTCTCGACGGCCCTCGCGGTCATCGTCGGCGCGGCGGCCGGCGGCAGCGCCGCGGCGATCCTGCTGTACGAGTCCGCCCTGGGCCTCGGCATGGCGTGCGGCCCCCTGCTGGGCGCGCTGCTCGGCAACGCCAGCTGGCGCTACCCCTTCTTCGGCACCGCGTTCCTGATGGCGATCGGCTTCCTGTGCATCACGGTGTTCCTGAAGGAACAGCCGAAGCCGGCCCGGAAGACCTCGCTGCTGGACCCGGTCAAGGCGCTCGGCCACGGTGGTCTGGCCTCCGCCGCGATCTCGTCCTTCTTCTACAACTACACGTTCTTCACCGTGCTGGCCTTCACCCCGTTCGTGCTCGACATGACGCCGTACAAGTCGGGGGCCGTGTTCTTCGTCTGGGGTGTGCTGCTGGCCGTCTCGTCGGTGCTCGTGGCGCCGCGTCTGCAGCGGCGGTTCGGTTCGCTGACAGTGCTCGGCGGCTCGCTGGTGCTGCTCGCCGTCGACGTCCTGGTCCTCGGCTACGGCAGCCACACCGTCGCCGTCGTCTGCACGGTCCTGTCCGGCGCGTTCATCGGCGTGAACAACACGGTGTACACGGAGCTGGCCCTGGGTGTCTCGGACGCGCCGCGTCCCGTGGCGAGCGCCGGCTACAACTTCGTGCGGTGGTTCGCGGCGGCTGCGGCTCCGTACTTCGCGCCGAAGATCGAGGAGTGGAGTGACATCCACATGCCGTTCGTGGTGGCGGCGGTGACCGCCGTGCTCGGTGCGGTGGTGGTCGTCGTGCGGCGGAAGTCGCTGACGCACGAGGTGGAGGTGCTGGAGGTTCGGCATGCTTCCGAGGACAGTGTCGGGGTCTTCGCGAACTGAACGCTCCGCGGGGGGGGCAGTGTTTTGTCCGCGGGTCGGTGGGGGCTTGTCGCGCAGGTCCCCGCGCCCCTAAAAACGGGGCGCTGCCCAACTGGCATCCTCCAAGCGGGCGTTGGTGATGTCTGTCACTCCGGAGTCAGACGTGTGGGTCAGTCCAGGGGGACGGACTTGCGGGACGGGTCCCGTAGGTCCGTTCCGTTTGTGAGCCAGCGTTCCTGGAGGGCCTGGGCGCCGTGGACGCGTTTCCAGGCGGCCTCGTTCGGGGTCATCGGGAGCAGGGGCAGGAAGCGGACGGGGTCCAGGGGCTCGTCCAGCTCCAGATCCTCGACCAGGCCGCCCGGCTCGGCGACCAGGACCGAGGTGAAGGGCGCCCCGGGCCACAGCGGCTCACCGACGTCGAGCGAGGCGCCGGGGGCCACGATCACCCCCTCGACCTGCGGGGACGCGGCGAGGACGGCGAGCGGGCGCAGCACCTTGTCGGTGTCGGCGAGGCCGGCGCGGACGGAGATGACCAGTTCGGCGCGCGGGCCCTTCACCGGGTCGGCGAGCACCGCGGTGGGGTCCGCCATCGGCTGCGCGGACATCCCGAGCGTGGCGTAGCGGACGATCTCCCCGTCCTCCCCGTCCCGGTCCTGGCCCTGGAAACGCAGCACCTCGACGCGGTCCGTACCGAGGAAGGTGACCGCGGCGCGCGCGTCCGGATCGCCCAGCGTCGTACGCAACCGGGCCTCGACCAGAGGAAGAACATCAGCCATGCGGCGAGCATAGAACTCGTCAGTTGCGGGCAAACGCGCACCTTGACAGTTCCGTCGGCTGTTACCCTAGGCCGGGTTCGGGGCAGCACGCAGAAGCGTCGCGATCAAGTCCCGACACCTACGAAGTTCCCCTTAGGGGGCTCCCCTTGAAGGGGAATGATCGTCCCTCACGAGGGACCGGCCGGAGGAGGTGGGGCTGCAATGGATCGAAGTCATCCGTGCAGTAGCACCCGCTCTTCCGCCCGCTGATGTAGTTGCTCCGGCCGCTCCCCCGCTGGGCTGTCATCTCTCGCACCGCATCGCGTCACATTCGCGTTCGCGTCATCGCGGAAGAGCACTTGGTTTCGTTTTGCCCGATCCATGTGATCTGAGTCAGTTCTGAATCAGTAGCGAAGCTCACCACCGCGACGGTGCGGTGCTCCCCGCTTTGTGGACGTGCCAAACATCCTCAGTCAGGACGTCCCCATTCCGGGCAGTTCCAACCGTTGACGGCGGTCTTTCGTTGCGTGTCGCGAAGGAGCCTGCCAAATGTCGATGATCCACAACCTGCGTGCCGCGGTCCGCCCGTCCCGTCCCTCCCTGCGCAAGGACGGCAGCACCTACGACCCCACCCGCGACCCCTCGACGCCCTCGGCCGTCGTCGACTGCGCGGTCTACCGCGACGGCGCCCGGATCGAGACCCCGAAGGCGCTCACCCCGCACGAGGCGATGCGCAAGGTGCGCCGCGACGGGGGCTTCGTGTGGATCGGGCTGCACGAGCCGACGGAGGCCGAATTCTCCGGTATCGCCAGCGAGTTCGGGCTCCACCCGCTCGCCGTCGAGGACGCGATCCAGGCCCACCAGCGGCCCAAGCTGGAGCGGTACGACGACACGCTCTTCACCGTCTTCAAGACCATCCACTACGTCGACCACGCCGAACTCACCGCGAACAGCGAGGTCGTGGAGACCGGCGAGGTGATGTGCTTCACCGGACGGGACTTCTTCATCACCGTCCGGCACGGCGGCCAGGGCTCGCTGCGCGCGCTGCGCCACCGTCTCCAGGACGACCCCGAGCTGCTCGCCAAGGGCCCCTCCGCCGTGCTGCACGCCATCGCCGACCATGTCGTCGACGGCTATGTCGCGGTCGCGGACGCCATGCAGGACGACATCGACGAGGTCGAGACGGAGGTGTTCTCGCCGGGCCGCAAGGGCACTCCGCGCGGTACCGACGCCGGCCGGATCTACCAGCTCAAGCGTGAGGTCCTGGAGTTCAAGCGGGCCGTCTCGCCGCTGCTGCGGCCCATGCAGCTGCTGAGCGAGCGCCCGATGCGGCTGATCGACCCCGACATCCAGAAGTACTTCCGCGATGTCGCCGACCACCTCGCCCGGGTCCAGGAGCAGGTGATCGGCTTCGACGAGCTGCTCAACTCGATCCTCCAGGCCAACCTCGCGCAGGCGTCCGTCGCGCAGAACGAGGACATGCGGAAGATCACGTCCTGGGCCGCGATCATCGCCGTACCGACGATGGTGTGCGGGGTCTACGGCATGAACTTCGACTACATGCCCGAGCTGCACTGGAAGTTCGGCTACCCCGTCGTCATGACGGTCATGGTGGGCCTCTGCTTCGGCATCCACCGCACGCTGAAGCGCAACGGCTGGCTGTGACGGGGGCTGGTGGCGGCGCACGGCGTCGTTACGCTTCTGCCCATGACTGACACGCTGCTCGACCGGGCCCTCGTCGAGGAGGCCACGAAGAAGTCCGGCCTCGTCTGGGTCAAGGGCCCCGCCGGGCCCTCCCGCGCCCTGTGGCACGTCTGGCACGAGGGCGGGGCCGTCCTGGTCGGCGACGGGCCCGGTGAGCAGCCCCTGCCGGGACTGGTCGACGGGGCCGAGGCGGAGGTCACCGTCCGCAGCAAGGACAAGGGTGGGCGGTTGGTCACCTGGGCGGCGACGGTCGTGGAGCTGGCGCCGGACTCCCCGGAGTGGGAAGCCGCTGTCGCGGAGCTGAAGGGGAAGCGGTTGAACGCGCCGGACGGCGAGGCCATGCCGTCTCGGTGGGCGCGGGAATGTCGGGTGGTGCGGTTGGTTCCGCGCGCGGGGGGCTCGCGCCCTCTGCCGGAGGGGTCGTTGGCTGCGCCGCCTGTGCCTACGCCTGCGACGACTCGGGAGCCGATCCCTGCGGGGTTGCCGCGGCTGCTGTTTCGGAAGCGGCGGGGTAGGTAGTTCGTTCGGCTGCCGGGCGGTGGGGGCTGGTCGCGCAGTTCCCCGCGCCCCTTTGAGGCGGGCGGGGGCAAGAATTTCGGCCACCAGCCCCCGTCGCCCCGCAGCCAAAGAACCGACCGCTCAGGACGTCGGCAACTGCTGCCCGTAATCCACGGTCTCGTCCTTCTCCGGTTCCTCCAGGGGGAAGTCCTTGCCCCAGTCGCTCAGCAGCAGCGTCCCCGCGCCGCCCGCGCGGACCAGGCGCAAGGGGTACGGGGAGCCCTCCAGGGAGACGTCCAGGGTGCCGCCGGAGCCCTCGTCGCCGGTGATACGGATGGTGCGGATGCCCGACTGCTTGTGGTGGCCGTCCGTGGCGAGGCTGCCGTGGAGGGTGAGGAGGCCGTCCAGGAGGACGTCCTTGTTGGTGAAGCCGCTGAACTTCTTGTACGAGGGGTCGCCCGTCGGCACCTTCACGAACAGGCCCCCGAGCTTCTCTGCGGCTGCCGCGTCCGAGTCGCCGGCACCGCCCTTGCCGTTGTCCTCGTGGCTCCAGAACGCGGCGTCAGCCTTCAGGAAAAGGTGCTCCCCGACCCGCAGCAGCCGGAACGTCGACCCCTTCGCGGTGACCGAGCCGGTGCCGCCGTCGTCCTTGAGGCGCATGTCGAGAGTGTAGGTGGTCCCGCTGGTCACGACGGTCCCGGAGAGCCGTACGGCGTCGGCGGACTCGGCTGCCGTACGGGTCTTCGTCTGGATGGTGTCGGCGGGCAGCTTGCCGACCCCGTTGGTGCCCTCGTCCGGGTCCGAACTGCATCCCGTGAGTCCTGTCCCCGTCACGACCAGGGCGCACATCGCGCCCACCAGTCCGGCGCTGCGGGTACGGCCACGGGGAATCGCAGACACAGGTGGGGCTGCCTCTCGTACGGGTGTCCTGAGCGGTCTGGACGGCAGCGTACCGGTGCCGTGGGGCCCCGGCGGAGCCAGTCCGTCCGGACCCCCCACCAGGGCGTAGGCGAACCGGACGGGCTAGCCTGAAGCGCATCCGAGCAGGCAATTCGGAACCCCCGGAAGCAATCCGACGCGCTCCCCGCAGCGCGCACCGAGGCAGGAGGCACGGCATGGCCGCAGGCTCGTCCCGTGTCTTCGTCTCACACCTCGCCGGTACGGCCGTCTTCGACCCGAACGGCGACCAGGTGGGCCGGGTGCGCGACCTCGTCGCCATGCTGCGCGTCAGCCACCGCCCGCCCCGGCTGCTCGGGCTGGTCGTCGAACTCACCACCCGGCGCCGTGTCTTCATCCCCATGACCCGTGTCACCGGCATCGAGTCCGGCCAGGTCATCACGACGGGCGTGCTGAACGTCCGGCGCTTCGAGCAGCGCCCCACCGAGCGCCTCGTCCTCGGCGAACTCCTCGACCGGCGCGTCACGCTCAGCGAGACCGGCGAGGAGGTCACCGTCCTGGATGTGGCGGTACGGCAGCTGCCGGCCCGCCGGGAGTGGGAGATCGAGCGGGTCTTCGTACGGAAGAAGGGCCGCGGCGGTGCCTTCCGGCGCAACATCGGCGAGACGCTGACCGTCGACTGGTCCGCCGTCACCGGGTTCTCCCTGGAGGAGGACGGCCAGGGCGCCGAGAGCCTTCTCGCCACCTTCGAGCAGCTGCGCCCCGCCGACCTCGCGAACGTGCTGCACCACCTGTCGCCCAAGCGGCGCGCGGAGGTGGCCGCCGCCCTCGACGACGACCGGCTGGCCGACGTGCTCGAAGAGCTGCCCGAGGACGACCAGATCGAGATTCTCGGCAAGCTCAAGGAGGAGCGCGCCGCCGACGTCCTGGAGGCGATGGACCCCGACGACGCCGCCGACCTGCTCGGCGAGCTGCCCGAGGACGACCAGGAGCGGCTGCTGAGCCTGATGCAGCCCTCCGACGCCGCCGACATGCGCCGGCTGATGGCGTACCGCGAGGACACGGCGGGCGGTCTGATGACGACCGAGCCGATCGTCCTACGACCGGACGCGACCGTCGCCGACGCGCTGGCCCGGATCCGCGAACCCGACCTCTCCCCCGCGCTCGCCGCCCAGGTGTACGTGTGCCGCCCGCCGGACGAGACGCCGACCGGCAAGTACCTGGGCGCGGTCCACTTCCAGCGGCTGCTGCGCGACCCTCCGTACACCCTGGTCGGCTCGCTCGTCGACGACGATCTGCAACCCCTGTCCCCGGACGCCGAACTGCCGGTCGTCGCCGGGTTCTTCGCGACGTACGACATGGTGGCGGCGCCGGTGGTCGACGAGAGCGGGTCGCTGCTCGGCGCGGTGACCGTGGACGACGTGCTGGACCACATGCTGCCCGAGGACTGGCGGGAGACGGAGTTCCACCTCGACGAGGCCGCTCCCCCGGCCGGGGAGGGCGGTACCCATGGCTCCTGAGCGCGAGACAGGCACCCGCGAGCGCGCGGCCACCGGAGCCACCGCGACCGGCCGCTCCCGGGTCCGGCTCGACCAGCCGCGCGCGCCCCGGCGCCGGCTGCTGCCCGAGTACGACCCCGAGGCCTTCGGACGGCTGTCCGAACGCATCGCGCGGTTCCTCGGCACCGGGCGGTTCATCGTCTGGATGACGGTCGTCATCATCCTGTGGGTGGTGTGGAACGTGAGCGCCCCGCGTGACCTGCGCTTCGACCACTACCCCTTCATCTTCCTGACGCTGATGCTGTCCCTCCAGGCGTCCTACGCGGCCCCGCTGATCCTGCTCGCGCAGAACCGGCAGGACGACCGCGACCGGGTCAACCTCGAACAGGACCGCAAGCAGAACGAGCGGTCGATCGCCGACACCGAGTACCTGACCCGCGAGATCGCCTCGCTGCGCGCGGGACTCGGCGAGGTTGCGACCCGGGACTGGATCCGCTCGGAGCTGCAGGACCTGGTCAAGGAGCTGGAGGAACGGTACGAGGAGCGGCACACGGACGGGCATCCCGGGCACCGTTCCGGCCGACCCGGCGTATTCCCGGCAGAACGGCCGCGGGGGCGTGACGTAGAAGACCGGTGACGGGCTTCCCGGGGGCTGTGCGCGGCGCCGTACCATCGTGGTTATGGCTACGGAAGACGCGGTGCGTGAAGCACTGGCGACGGTGAACGACCCCGAGATCCAGCGACCCATCACCGAGCTGGGGATGGTGAAGTCGGTGGTCGTCGGCGCGGACGGGGCGGTCGCGGTCGCCGTGTACCTGACGGTCTCCGGCTGCCCGATGCGCGACACGATCACGAAGAACGTGACGGAGGCGGTCTCGCGGGTCGAGGGCGTCACGCGCGTCGATGTCGAACTCGACGTCATGAGCGACAACCAGCGCAAGGAACTGGCGTCCGCCCTGCGCGGCGGCCAGGCCGAGCGCGAGGTCCCCTTCGCCAAGCCCGGCTCCCTCACACGCGTGTACGCCATCGCGTCCGGCAAGGGCGGTGTCGGCAAGTCGTCGGTCACCGTCAACCTGGCAGCGGCGATGGCGGCCGACGGCCTCAAGGTGGGCGTGGTCGACGCCGACATCTACGGCCACAGCGTGCCGCGCATGCTGGGCGTGGACGGCCTGCCGACCCAGGTCGAGAACATGATCATGCCGCCGTCCTCGCACGGCGTGAAGGTCATCTCCATCGGTATGTTCACCCCGGGCAACACCCCGGTCGTCTGGCGCGGCCCGATGCTCCACCGGGCCCTCCAGCAGTTCCTGGCGGACGTGTACTGGGGCGACCTGGACGTCCTGCTGCTCGACCTCCCGCCGGGCACGGGCGACATCGCCATCTCCGTCGCCCAACTGGTCCCGAACGCCGAGATCCTCGTCGTGACGACGCCTCAGCAGGCGGCGGCCGAGGTGGCCGAGCGGGCGGGCGCCATCGCCGTCCAGACCCACCAGAAGATCGTCGGCGTGGTCGAGAACATGGCCGGCCTGCCCTGCCCGCACTGCGGCGAGATGGTCGACGTCTTCGGCACGGGCGGCGGCCAGAGCGTCGCCGACGGCCTCACCCGCACGACCGGGGCAACGGTCCCGGTCCTCGGCTCCATCCCCATCGACGTCCGCCTCCGCGAGGGCGGCGACGAGGGCAAGCCGGTCGTCCTGTCGGACCCGGACTCAGCAGCGGGCGCGGCGCTGCGCGCGATCGCAGGCAAGCTGGGAGGCAGGCAGCGGGGCCTTTCGGGACTGTCGCTCGGGATCACTCCGAAGAACAAGTTCTAACGGGGGTCAGCCGGGGCTTTTGCCTTTAGGGGCGCGGGGAACTGCGCGACAAGCCCCCACCGGGCCCGCAGCCGCCCACGCACCTGAAGCCCCACAACGAAGGGGCGCCGCAAACAATACGGCGCCCCCAACCTCACGCGTAAACGCCAATGTCCTTGATCATGGCGAAGCCAAGCCCGTACGCACTCATCCCCCGCCCATACGCCCCCACGTGCACACCCTCCTGCGTCGACCCGGCGAGCACCCACCCGAACTCCGACTCCCGGTAGTGGAACGCCGTAGGCACCCCGTCCACCGGCAGGGACAACGTGGACCAGTCGGAACCGCCGAGATCGTCCGCGAGGACCCACGCCGTCTCCGTCTGCTGGTCGAGCCAGTCGTCCCGCAGGGTGTGGTCCATCTGGCCGGGCCAGGTGAAGGACAGCAGCCCCACCCCGGCCAGCCAGGCCGCCGACGACACCGAGGTGGCCTCCAGCAGCCCCGTACCGTCCGCACTGCGCCGTACGGGGTTGGCGGCCACGGTGACGACCACCGCGAACCGCTCCCTGTCCTCCCCCATGGCCTCGTGCCGTACGGAGGGTTCGTCGCCGTGCCCGATCGAACCGTGCTCGACGGCACCGTCGGCCGCCGTACCCACCTGCATCAGCCAGCGCGGTCCCGTGAAGGCCTCGTCGAGGCCGTACCAGGGGAAGGGCGCCAGCAGATAACCGTCAATCGTGCGCCGGGCGGAGGGGACAGGTTGTCCGCCCTCCGCGGCCGGCGCCTGTGCGCCCACCCGACTTGTCGTCTCCATGTACCGGACGCCTCCTCGTTCTCGTCGGCCCGGACGGCCCGCCCCCCTTCGGGCGTACTCGTCCGGTCCCAACACAACTCGGCAGCATAGCCACACCGCTCCGAGCAGCAGGGAAAGCGCCCGGCGCGTAGGCCGCGCAGACGTCCGGATCGGGCCGTCCGAGGCCCAGTCGGAGTATGAATCGCGTCACGCGCACACGGACATGTGCACGCAGGCGTACGACGATCAGGTGGCGTCCGCGTCGTAGGGCGGGCGCTCGTCCGGCTCGGGCTTCTTCGTCATGTCGACGGTGCCACCGGAGGAACCGGAGGACGACGAAGAGGAGGACGAGGACGAGTCGGCATCGCGGCCGTGAACCGTGTCCGTCACCTCGGCCATCTCCTTCTTCAGGTCGAAGCCGTTGCGGATCTCCTTGAGCCCCAGCTCGTCGTTGTCCAGCTGCTTGCGGATGAACGTCTTGGGGTTCAGGTCCTCGAACTCGAAGTCCTTGAACTCCGGGCCCAGCTCCTGGCGGATGTCCTGCTTCGCGCCCTCCGAGAACTCCCGGATCTTGCGGATGGTGCGCGTGACGTCCTGGATCATCTTCGGAAGCTTCTCCGGACCGAAGACGAGCACAGCGAGGAGCACGAGCGTCACCAGCTCGAGCGGTCCTATGTCATTGAACACCTGAAGCTCCTTGCGAGTCCTCGGTCCTCGGCCCTCGGTGGTCCGTGCGATCTTCGCGGTCTTCCGTGGTCCGGGCCGGTTCCACGGTACCCGGCCATCCTGTCCCACCGGTACCGTCCGGGGGCCGAAGAGTGCGTGTACGCGACCGGTTTTCCGGGATGTTTGCCTAGTGGGAGCAGGTGCGGGCCCGTCACCTGTGACGTTTCTGTCAGTTACCGCCGGAGGAGCCCAGGACGAGGGAGATCGTCCGTTCCCGGCCGCCGCGCACCAGGGACAGTTCCAGCCGGTCACCGGGGCGGTGGGCGCGGATCTTGACGATCAGTTCCTCGCCGGAGTGGACGCGCCGCCCGTCGACCTCGGTGATGATGTCGCCGGCCTCCAGGCCCGCCCGGTCGCCGGGGCCGCCGGTGGTGACCGGGGGCCCGCCGTCGTTGTCCTCGGTGCCGACGCGCGCGCCGTCGCCGGAGTAGTCCATGTCGAGGGTGACGCCGATGACGGGGTGGGTCGCCCGCCCGGTGTTGATCAGTTCCTCGGCGACGCGTTTGCCCTGGTTGATGGGTATGGCGAAGCCGAGCCCGATCGACCCGGACTGCGTGCCGTCCAGCCCCGAGGCGCTGTCGGCGGAACGGATCGCGGAGTTGATCCCGACGACCCTGGCCCGGGCGTCGAGCAGCGGCCCGCCGGAGTTGCCCGGGTTGATGGGCGCGTCGGTCTGGAGCGCGTCGACGTACGACACGTCGCTGCCGTCCCCGCTCTCGCCCCCGGCGGTGATGGGCCGTTCCTTGGCGCTGATGATGCCGGACGTGACGGTGTTGGCGAGGTCGAAGGGGGCCCCGATGGCGACGACGGGGTCGCCCACCGCCACGTTGTCGGAGTTCCCGAGGACCACCGGCTGGAGCCCGTCGACGTCGCTCACCTTGACGACGGCCAGGTCGTATCCGCTGTCCCGTCCGACGACCTCGGCCTCGGCGGTCTCGCCGCCGCTGAACGTCACGGTTATCGCGCCGTCGGCACCGGCGGGTTCGACGACGTGGTTGTTGGTGAGGATGTGTCCCCGGCCGTCGAGCACGAACCCGGTACCGGTGCCCTCGGCCTCGTCCCCGCGCACATGCAGCGTCACCACGCTGGGCAGCGCACGCGCGGCGATCCCGGCCACGCTGTCCGGGGCCCGCCCGACGGACCCGTCGCTCTCGGCCTGCGGCAGCTGAATACGGTCGCCGTCCCCGCCGTGCCGCTCCAGATACGACCCGACGGCGCCACCGACACCCCCGGAGAGCAGCGCGAGCAGCACGGCCCCGACCACCAGCCCACGCTTCCGCGCCCCGGGCCGGGCACCGACGGGCGCGGCTCCGTTCTGCTGGAGGGGCTGAGGGGACTGGAGGGACTGGAGGGGCGAGGCCGCCCAAGGGTCGTAGCGCTTCCAGGGGTTGGGACCGGCGCCGGTCTCGGGAGCCCCAGGAGGGGCAGGAGGAGCTTCGGGTACGTCGGGCACGTCTTCCGGTACGTCGGACCGCCCCTGGGGCGTCAGCGGCCCCGGTACGGCCGTACCGTGCGCCGGGGTCATCGCGGGGTGCTGGACCGGCGGAGCGGGCGCCCAGGGGCCGGGATGACCGTAGGGCGGGGTGCTGTAGGGATCGGGGTCGTGGAGGGGCTGGGGCGGTCCGGGCTGGGGCGGTCCGAGCGGGAGTTCCGGCTGAGCGGCGGGCGCGGCTTCGGGCACCTCAGGTACCTCAGGCACTACAGACGCACCCGACGCTCCAGGCACCGCCACGGGCGGCGGCAACTCGAAGTCACCGTCGCCGTCACCGTCGGCCCCCGCCAAAACCTCTGCGGAAGCCACACCCTCCTCGGAGAACAGCCGCGCCTCGGCGGCCAAACCCCCTTCGGAAGCCAAATCCCGCCCGGAAGCCAAATCCCGCTCGGAGGCCAAATCCTCCGGGCCGGAAGCCGATCGCTCCTGACCCGGCGGCGCCGATTCCTCCTGAGGCCGGTTCCACCACTTGGCCTTCGCGGGCTTCCCCTCGTTCATGCTCTCCCCACACCTGGCCCGCCGTTGTGCGGCCCGCACCTCGGATTCAACCAGGTTCGTGGGGTCAGCGGACGGTGTCCGAAGAGGAAGGGGACGGTGTGGGGGACGCGTCGGGCGCCGGTGCCATGAGCAGGCCCTGGATCGCCACCTCGGGCGCCGTCGACCAGGAGGTCAGGGCGACCTGCGGGGCCTCCAGCGGGCGTATCAGCGGGGACAGCACCGCGGCGGCGGCCACGACCGGCGTGGTCAGCGGATGCATGGCCGCGCGCTCCCGGCCCCCGGAGGCCGGTGCCGGCACGCCCGGCAGCAAGGGCGCGGACGCCCCCGTCGATGCCACGGGCGCCTGCCCGAACGTCCCCTGCCCGAACCCCTGCGAGAGCAGTGGACCGACCGAGCGGCGCCGCTGGCTGTCGGGAGCCGTCGCGGCGCCCCCGCCCTGCGGACGCATCGGCGTCACATTGCTGCCCCCGGAGGTGCCCCGGGCCTCGGCCGTGTCGCCGGGCACGCCCGTCGACACCCCGCCCAGCGCGATCGCGGCCAGCGACACCGCACCGGCGGCGGCGAACGCGAACCGCAGACTGCGCGAGGACGACCGGTCGGCGTCGTGACGGCCGACGTCATGGATACGGAAACCCCGGCCAGGGGCGGACGACGGGAGGACGGAGGGGTGCGGCCGGGCCGGCACGTACCCGAACCCTTCGTCCCTCACCCCGAAGACTCCTGAGCCGACTCCCGGACCCCCGGGGAACGGGGAGAGCCCGTCGGGGAAACCTCCCCCGCCCAGCGGTGAGCCGCCGGAGTCGGAATCACCTCCGCCGGGCAGGCCCTGGAGGCGGGCCAGGAAGCTCTCGGAGGGCGGTGGCGGGGCCATCTCCGCGAAGACGTTCTTCAGACGGCGTTGTGCGTCGGCCTCCGACTTGCACTTCGGACAGGTGGCCAGGTGCGCCAGGACGCGCTCACGCGTCTCATGACCGAGTTCTCCGTCCACAAGGGCGGAGAGCCGGTCTCCCAGATGCTGCTCGGCGAGGCGACGCTCGGCAGAGTACGGCCGTGATCCACTCACGCGCTCGCGCCCCCTCCTCCCAGCGCGGCCACCCGTGGCACCGCGAAGCGACGCTCGGCACGGGCCTCCGGAGAGCGGTGCGCGAGGGCCTTGCGGAGCTGGGAGCGGCCTCGGTGGATACGGGAGCGGACGGTGCCGAGCTTCACGCCGAGAGTCGCGGCGATCTCCTCGTACGACAGTCCCTCGATGTCGCACAGGACGACGGCGGCGCGGAACTCGGGCGCGAGGGTGTCCAGGGCCTGCTGGACGTCCGCGTCGAAGTGCGCGTCGTTGAAGACCTGCTGCGGGGACGGCTCACGGCTGGGCAGGCGCTCGGCCGCGTCGTCGCCGAGGGCGTCGAAACGGATGCGCTGCTTGCGGCGGACCATGTCCAGGAAGAGATTGGTGGTGATGCGGTGCAGCCAGCCCTCGAAGGTGCCGGGCGTGTACGTCGACAGCGAGCGGAAGACGCGGACGAAGACCTCCTGGGTGAGGTCCTCGGCGTCGTGCTGGTTGCCGGTGAGGCGGTATGCCAGGCGGTAGACACGGCCGCTGTGCGTGCTGACGATCTCCTCCCACGTGGGCGGAGTCCACGCCTGCCCGTCCGCGTCGGTGGAGAAGGTCGCGGTCTGGGCTCGGTCAGCGGCGTGGCTGGGGTCAGCAGCGGTGTTGTTCACGGATTTCGGCCTGCCCGCTGATCCGAGAAGGCGCCGGAGCGCTCCTCCCCGATCCACAGGTGCAGCCGCACCTCCCCTGTCGGCTCTGGTGGTGACCGGTGGAGCACCTACCATAGCCACCTCGCCCGTTAGCTCCGGATAAGCGGTTTTACGAGAAATTGATCTCCGCTGATACGGCTCGGCGGGCCGCGTGAGCACCTGTCCAGCGTCCTCTGCGTACCCTGCGTTCTCAGCCTTCTCGGTGTGCTGGTCCATCCGCTCGTCCCCCTGGTCGTCAGCCTGTCTGTCCCACCTCGTCCCGCACCCCTCTAAACGCCCGGTCCCATCTGCGGGTTCCCGGCCGCAACGGATACAGTCACGCCCAGGCAACTGCGGGGACAGGAGAGGGTCATTACCGGCAACCGGCAGACGAGCTGGGCGTTCGCCGACGCCTTTGTCGCCGAGGACGAAGCACTGCGCTGGGCCCGTGACCGGGCCCGCGAGGCAGGGCTGCGCTCGGTGGCGCCCAGCACGGGCGCCGCGCTACGGCTGCTGGCCGCCTCCGTGGACGCGAAGTCGGTGGCGGAGATCGGGACCGGGACGGGCGTCTCGGGGATGTACCTCCTTCAGGGCATGCGCGCGGACGGGGTCCTGACGACGGTCGACCCCGAGCCCGACCACCAGCAGTTCGCCCGCCAGGCCTTCCGCGCGTCCGGCTTCGCCAGCAACCGCGCCCGCTTCATCCCGGGCCGCGCCCTGGACGTGCTGCCCCGGCTCGCGGACGCGGGCTACGACCTCGTCTTCTGCGACGGTGACCGGCTGGAGAGCCTCGACTACCTAGCTGAATCGTTGCGTCTGCTCCGTACGGGTGGCCTGGTGGTCTTCGAGGGTGTCTTCGCCAACGGCAGGACGGTCGATTCGGGGCCCCAGCCCACCGAGGTCATACGGCTGCGGGAGCTGCTGCGCGCGGTGCGCGAGAGTCAGGAGCTGGTGCCGTCCCTGCTGCCCGTGGGCGACGGTCTGCTGTGCGCGGTCAAGCGCTGACGCCCGAGCACTGAGGCAAAACAGTGCCCCGGCACCGTGTGTTCACGGTGCCGGGGCAGCTGAAAGGGTATGGACGCGTCCGCGCGTCAGCCGACGACCTTCTTGAGGGCATCGCCCAGCGCGTCGGCCTCGTCAGGGGTCAGCTCGACGACGAGTCGACCGCCGCCTTCGAGCGGAACGCGCATGACGATGCCCCGCCCCTCCTTTGTCACCTCGAGCGGGCCATCGCCCGTCCGCGGCTTCATGGCCGCCATGCTCGTTCCCCTTCCTGAAACCAGCTCATCGTCGCCGACGGCCCCTTAGGAGGGCACGCCCATCCCCTCATGGGACGAACGTCACCGGCATCGAACACATTGCTTCCAAGCCATTATCCCGCATCTCAGGACCCTATGACCAACATCAGTCGGCATCGCTTGAGCAACGCGCGCGATCAAAACCACCCAATTCGCCGATGTGGCTGCGATACTTCGCCGCCGCGCGGACCCGCGCCGACGCCGGACGGACGGGAATTCTTTGACGCAGGTCACATGACCGGCCCTCTCCTCGGGCCGTGATCTCCGCCATGCTGTCCTGCGACGACCGAGCCGCGACACCCACCGGAGGGGACCCCCATGGCCGACACCGTGCTCTACGAGGTGCACGACGGACTGGCGACGATCACCCTGAACCGCCCCGAGGCGATGAACGCGCTGAGCATCGCGACCAAGGTCGCGCTCCGGGAGGCGGTCGAGGCCGCGGCCACGGACGGCGCCGTACGGGCGGTGCTGCTGACCGCCGCCGGGGACCGGGCGTTCTGTGTGGGCCAGGACCTCAAGGAGCACATCGGGCTCCTGGCGGCCGACCGCGAGGCCGGCACGGGTCAGACCATGACCACGGTCCGCGAGCACTACAACCCCATCGTGCGGGCGCTGACGGGCATGCCCAAGCCGGTGGTGGCGGGCGTGAACGGCGTCGCGGCCGGGGCCGGCTTCGGCTTCGCGCTCGCCGCCGACTACCGGGTCGTCGCGGACACGGCCGCCTTCAACACGTCGTTCGCCGGCGTGGCGCTGACCGCCGACTCGGGCGTCTCCTGGACGCTCCCGCGCGTGATCGGCCCCGGGCGCGCCGCGGACCTGCTCCTGTTCCCGCGCAGCATCAAGGCGCAGGAGGCGTACGAGCTGGGCATCGCGAACCGGGTCGTCCCTGCGGCGGACCTGCGGGCCGAGGCCGAGAAGACGGCACGGGCCCTGGCGGACGGCCCGACAGTGGCGTACGCGGCCCTCAAGGAGGCCATCGCGTACGGCTTCTCCCACTCCATGGAGGAGACCCTGGAGAAGGAGGACGAACTCCAGTCACGGGCGGGCGCGTCGGAGGACCACGCGATCGCGGTGCAGGCGTTCGTCAACAAGGAGAAGCCGAAGTACTTGGGGCGGTGAGGGTTCTTTTTTGGGGTGGTTCGCGCCGTTGGGAGCTGCGGGTTCGTGGGGGTTGATCGCGCAGTTCCCCGGGCCCCTTAAGGAGCGCTTCTCGCGACGCACGTTGCCAAGTGGTCGTCGACCAGTCCGCAGGCCTGCATGAGCGCGTACGCCGTCGTCGGGCCCACGAAGCGCAGGCCGCGCTTCTTCAGGGCCTTCGACAGGGCGGTCGACTCGTCGGTGACCGCGGGGACGTCGGCGAGGGTCTTGGGGACCGGGCGGGTGGCGGGGTCCGGGGCGTGGGACCAGATCAGGTCGTCCAGGTCGCCCGGGGCCCAGTCCGCGAGCACGCGCGCGTTGGCGATCGTCGCGTCGATCTTCGCGCGGTTGCGGATGATGCCGGCGTCGGCGAGGAGCCGTTCGCGGTCGGCGTCCGTGAAGACCGCGACGGACGCGATCCCGAAGCCGGCGAAGGCGGTACGGAAGCCCGCCCGGCGGCGCAGGATGGTGATCCAGGAGAGGCCGGACTGGAAGGCCTCCAGGGAGAGCCGTTCGAAGAGGGCGTCGTCGCCGTGGACCGGGCGCCCCCACTCCTCGTCGTGATACGCGACGTAGTCCTCCGTGGACAGCGCCCAGGGGCAGCGCAGAGCGCCGTCGGGGCCGGCGAGGGCCACCCCGGCGTCGCTCACTGCTCGCTCCCCTCGGCCGGCTTGTCCAGGGGGACCCTCGACGCGGCCTGGGCGCCGGACAGCGCGGACTCCAGGTCGGCGATACGGGCGTCCCGCTCGGCGAGTTCGGCGCCGAGGCGGGTGAGCGCGTCGTCGACGTCCGACATGCGGTAACCACGGGCGGCGACCGGGAAGCGGAGGGACTCGACGTCACCGCGGTCGACCGGACGGTCGGGCGGCAGGGGGTCCTGGAGCCGCTCGGGCGCGGCGTCCGGCAGGACGGCGTTCTCGCCGCCGCCCACCACGGCCAGCGTCACCGCGCCGACCACGACGGCGAGCGCGACGACCAGGAACAAGAACATCAACATCGCTGGTTCCCCATGGAATTCGGATGGATCGGAAGGAGCGGGTGGAGCGGAAGGAGCGAGTGGAGCGGATGGATCGCGTGGATCGGGGTGGAGCTGAAGTGCCTCAGCCCAATGCGGCAGGGTCCGATCGTGCCATGCGAGTCTGGCAGTTATGGTCGCAGGCGGCCGAATACCGGAACGTACTAGGAGAGGTCACAGGCGATGCTCAGACTGGGCAGGCGTGAATTCGGCGCGCACGAGCCGGTGATCATGGCGATCGTGAACCGGACCCCGGACTCCTTCTACGACCAGGGAGCCACCTTCCGCGACGAGCCCGCGCTCACGCGCGTGGAGCAGGCGGTGTCAGAGGGTGCTGCCATCATCGACATCGGCGGGGTGAAGGCGGGGCCGGGCGAGGAGGTGACGGCGGCGGAGGAGGCGCGGCGGACGGTCGGCTTCGTGGCGGAGGTGCGCCGCCGGTTCCCCGACGTGATCATCAGCGTGGACACCTGGCGGGCGGACGTGGGCGAGGCCGTGTGCGAGGCGGGGGCGGATCTGCTGAACGACGCGTGGGGCGGCGTCGATCCACGGCTCGCGGAGGTCGCGGGGCGGTACGGGGTGGGGCTGGTGTGCACGCACGCGGGTGGTGCGGAGCCTCGGACTCGTCCGCATCGGGTGGAGTACGGGGATGTCATGGCCGACATCCTGCGCGTGACCGTCGGGCTGGCCGAGCGGGCGGTCTCGCTGGGGGTGCCTCGGGAGTCGGTGATGATCGATCCCGGGCACGACTTCGGGAAGAACACGCGGCACAGTCTGGAGGCGACACGGCGGCTGGGGGAGATGGTGGAGACGGGGTGGCCGGTGCTGGTGTCCCTGTCCAACAAGGACTTCGTGGGCGAGACGTTGGACCGGCCGTTGAAGGAACGGCTGGTGGGGACGTTGGCGACGACGGCGGTGTCGATGTGGTTGGGGGCGCGGGTGTACCGCGTCCACGAGGTCGCGGAGACGCGCCAGGTGCTGGACATGGTGACGTCGATCGCGGGCCACCGTCCGCCTGCGGTGGCGCGGAGGGGGCTGGCGTAGGGGTTTCTCGCCCCCGCCGCCCCTACCCGTCCCATCCTCGGGGGCTCCGCCCCCGAACCCCCGTATCGCGCTAAAACGCGCT
>Ga0307513_10003435_pt1 | contig 21463 bp, 30 predicted proteins | sample 15_EM_MG_FD_202174 | JGI IMG/M metagenome (GOLD analysis project Ga0307513, IMG submission 202174) | Populus trichocarpa ectomycorrhiza microbial communities from riparian zone in the Pacific Northwest, United States - 15_EM | ecosystem: Host-associated > Plants > Roots > Unclassified | place... | reverse complement strand
TTTTCCCGTGTCGGCGATCATCTATCCTCTCCCCCAGGCCCCGAAAGGGCCTTAGAACAGCCGTCGTTTCTTTTGTTTTGGGGAGCCTGCTGAAGGGTTTGGGTCTCTCTACCTGTACGTTTCTATCTATTGTTTCCTTACGTGTCTGGGGTATATTATCTTAGGTGCTAGGCGGGGGAGACTTTTCCTATGGATTCGGGGTGTTTGATATTTCCTATGACGAGGTGAAGCGGGCGGGAAGACGTTTGCTTATAGGTTTTTTATCTCCATAGCTAGCGCTGCATGAGGCTTTTGTACCTTTAAACATAATAACGATTTGATTACAAAAAAGAAAAAAGAAAAAAAAAAAAAACGACCAAGAGATAGGATCTTCACGCAACCATCTAAGTACTTTTCTATACTTAAGATATTGCAATACGATTACCTTTACTCTCTTTCTATACACTTCTCCTCTACCAAAGCATACGCCTCAAGAACCCGGAGACTATTGTGATAGTCTCGACGGGCCGCTCAGACATAGGACTATTGTGATAGTTCTATCAAGCACGACAACACACTCATCTTACGATCTGACGAGATAGTATCCTTCGACGGATCGATCAGACTAGGAAGCCAGTTCCGTACAATCTGAAGAGATAGTATTTCCCTACGCCCGTTATAAAGAAGAAGACTTGCTCACTATAGGAAACAACTGTCGTTGCCTTTTGCCTAACTACCTAACAGTAGGATTGTTACAGCTAGCGGATGAAGCAGATTCCAGGTGTGATCTTGGTTTCCATGGGGCAGCGCTACTGAATTGGAGCGCAAATGTGTTGTGGAATGTGCAAGAGGTGTGCGGGCCACACGAGGCAGAGGTCTTGGGGTTGGTGTTACCCAGCCTTCACTCATATCTGGGCTGGTTTCTACAGAAAATTGGGATAAAGATGGAGAGCATTCGAGTGCAGGGCTTTTGTGGAACAATAAAAAAGAGGTATGGCTTCTTGCCACTGAGGTGTAGAGCCCTGGTTGGCTGCCCATGGTCAAAGATTCTGGTTTGGTAGACATTAAGTTGCGATGGTTCTAGCTATCCGTGTACAATAACAGATCGCCTTGGATCCCGAATTAGATTTATATAAAGGTAAAGCCGTGGTAAGCATATGAATAAAAGTCATAAGTTGGCCCAGCTACGCTAAGTACCCAAGCTGGCTTCCATTCTGTAATCCATTTCATTGCTCGCATAATGTTGCAGTCTATCAATTGAGTATACAAACATGCATGCATAGGAACCTTTGTGCATATGAATCTTTGTGCGTATGAATCTTTGTGCGTATCAACTTTCTGCATATGAATCTTTGTGTGTATGAACTTTGTGGGTATGGTGGTGTATAGTGGCAGGTGTATTACTTTTTGAAAATAGCTGCACTCTAGGATTAGGCTTGGTAGCAGCTAGATGAATTAGTATTCACCACTGTCCTTTGGGCATAGCATTGGTCCAAATCCAGTAGGGGTTGATATACCCTGTTCTATCATAATCTGAGCTAAAGAAATTTGATCTTTTACACGAGTTGACTAGTTCCAATTGATCACTCTCATACAGGGTCTTCGCTCCGGTATGGCAAGCGAATCTTGAATGAATGCTGCATGTACGGGGTCTCTCGAAGCAGTGGCAAATATTGAAAGCAAACCCAAGGTGAGGATCTAATACTCTAATAGCATGCAGTGACAAAGGCACTCAGTGCCTTTCTGTCACAAATCGTGAGTAAATAAGGCAGATTTTATATGACTCATACTTATGAGTCATAAGGTATGTTGGATTTCACACTATGACGGCACTTGACTCATAGGTCTCACATAACTAGGCACTCGCGAGTCATCGTTATATTATGATTGGTTGATTGTTTCATGACTCACAATTGTGACACATATGATGTAATGACTTTCGCACATGACTCATATTATGAGTCATGGGTTTCATTCATGTGACTCATTTGAGCACATGACTTGGTTTATGAGTTGTGATTGGATAATGGAATGTTGTGCGATGACTCATATGAGTCATCGATGGATTTTGCCTTATGACTCATTACGAGTCATAGAGGGTTATGTAGCGCAAGGTGATGAGTCACCACGGTTAGGGTTGTGGGAAGATGCCTATATAAGGCGCTTGGTCCCGACCAAGAGATAGGGCACGAGCCAGCTCTCCTCCACCTCCGGCGATTGAAATCTCAACACCACGGGAAATCATCGTCACTATCCCCCACCCACCTCTCTTCCCCCATCATGGCTTCTGCCTAGGGGTTGGCAGTAAGCCATCTTCCCTCCTCTCCTGGGGCACGCATGCCTCCACTCCTTGGGGTTCTTGTTCCTGTTCATCGTTGACACCCGCTCATGAAGTTCGGTTCTCCCCCTTACCCCGCACTTGCTTTGCACCTCGCTTAGCAGTTTGCGCGGTCGGAAAGCTTCTCGCCTCGGCCACAGTCGGCGATATGGCGTCCGGACTCTCGGTCGAAGTAAGGCCTCGGTTCTGCTGGGCTTGTACCTCTGGTGGGGAACGCTTCGGTTAGTAACAACACGGTCCCGCTCGGTTTCGCCGTCGCCCCAAAACCCCTTGCTATGGCCCATTAGTTGGTTGTGGCTAGCCAGCTTGCGATCCTTACTCTACCCCCCTCCCGGTTCCGTCCACTCGCACCGTACTGCTCCTTAAGCTGGCCCCATACTGCTAATCCTCCTCACCGGCTGGCACCCTACTGCTCTTCACCGGCTGGCACCCTACTGCTATTCTCCGGCTGGCACCCGACTGCTCATCATCGTTGGCTGGCATCCCCTCTGCTAGGTGGCTCCACTCGCCCACCTGCCTCTCTCCCTCCTGCGATTTACTCTACGGTCGCAATCCTCGCTTAGGTTACGGTTGATCATGGTATTGCACTGCCTCCTTGGTCTCTCCTAAATGCCGACGCGTCGCCACCTTCCGGTCACTCCCGACCGTTGAGCCGCCGCCCCAACCGGATTTCACCATACGGGTTCTTGGATTTGGCATATTGCCAATAGTAGTTATAGCTAGGCCCTTCTTTCATTCTTTTCTTAGTGTCACCTGGGGGCCTGCTCAAGGGTTTGGGTCTCTCTCCTGTACGTTTCTATGAGTTGTTTCCCTACGTGTCTGAGGTGCGAGTCCTAGGTGCTAGGCGGGGGAAGTTTCTTCTATGGTCTCGGGGGGTTTGATTTTTCCTATGACGAGGTGAAGCTGGCGGGATGACGTTTGCTTATAGGTTTTTTATCTCCATAGCTAGCGCTGCATGAGTCTTTTGTACCTTTAAACATAATAACAATTTGATTACAAAAAAAAAAGAAAAAAAAAAAAACGACCAAGAGATAGGGCCACGAACCATTGCAACAACACCTCCTGTGATTGAAACCGCAACACCACGAGAAATCATGGGCACTTTCCCCCACCGACCTCTCTTCCCCCACGATGGCTACTGCCTAGGGGTTGACGTTAAGCCATCTTCCCTCCTCTCCTGGGGCATGCCTGCCTCCCCTCCTTGGGGTTCTTGTTCCTGTTCATCGTTGATACCCGCTCATGAAGTTCGGTTCTCCCCCTTACCCCGCCCTTGCTTTGCATCTCGCATAGCATTTTGCGCTGTCGGAAAGCTTCTCGCTTCATTCACTGTCGGCGTCACGGTGCCGGACTCTCGGTCGAAGTATGCTTCGGCTTGCGGGGCCTGTACCTCTGCTGGGGAAAGCCTCGGTTAGTAACATCACGGTTCCACTCGGTTTCATCGTTGTCTCAAAAGCCCTTGCTATGGCCCGTTTGTCGGCTGCGGCTAGCTTGCTCGCAATCCTTCCTCTCTCCTCCTCCCGGTTCTGTCCACTTGCACCGTACTGCTACCATCGTGTCCCCGGCTGGCACCCTACTGCTCATCACCGGCTGGCACCCTACTGCTACTCACCGGCTGGCACCCTACTGCTCATCGTCATTGGCTGGCATCCCCTCTGCCTGGTGGCACCGCTCGACATGTACCTTTCCAATCCGTTGGCCGCTCCTCGGTTACGCCTAGTCGTGGTATAGCACTGCCTCCGTGGCTTTGTCCAACGCCTTGGATCGATGTAATAACCTGCCTGACCGTACATGATGGTTTCGGTAGGCCCTCTACTGGAGTTTTCCTATCTCGCCGATCAACAATTCTTTCCCCGGGGCAGCGTTTCTGGCCGTTGGAGTCTTTTCTTTTGTTTTGGTGAGCCAGCGGAAGGGTTTGGGTCTCCCTACCTGTACGTTTCTATGTATGGTTTCTTTACGTGTCTGGGGTTTCTATCTTAGGCGCTAGGCGAGGGGGACTTTTCCTATGGATTCGGGGCGCTTGATTTTTCCCATGAAGAGGTGAAGCGCGTCGTGGCCATTGTTTATAGGTTTTTTTCTCTCCATAGCTAGCACTGCATGAGGCTGTTTGTACCTTAAAACAAATCACGCATGATTACAAAAAAGAAAAAAAGAAAAAAGAAAAAAAAAAAGAAACGACCAAGAGATAGGGCACGAACAATCTCTCCTGCACCTCCGGCACGAACCATCTCGCCTCCACCTCCGGCAATTGAAATCACAACACCACGGGAAATCATCGTCACTTTCACCCACCCACCTCTCTTCCTCCACGATGGCTACTGCCTAGGGGTTGACGTGAAGCCATCTTCCCTCCTCTCCTGAGGCTCGCATGCCTCTCCGCCTTGGGGTTCTTGTTCCCGTTCATCGTTGACACCCGCTCATGAAGTTCGGTTCTCCCCCTTACCCCGCACTTGCTTTGCACCTCGCTTAGCATTTTCCACGGTTGGAACGCTTCGCTTCGTTCACGGTCGGCGATATGGTGTCCGGACTCTCGGTCAAAGTAAGGCTTCGGTTCTGGTGGGCTTGTACCTCTGATGGGGAAAGCTTCTGTCAGTAACATCACGGTCCAGCTCGGTTTCGCTGTCGTCCCAAAAGCCCTTGCTATGGCCCGTTAGTCTGTTGTGGCTACCCCGCTCGCAATCCTTCCTCTACCCCCCTTCCAGTTCCGTCCGCTGGCACCGTACTGCCCTATAAGCTAGCACCTTACTGCTAAAAACTCCTCCCCCGGCTGGCACACTACTGCTCCCCTCTGGCTGGCACCCTCCTGCTACGCACCGGCTGGCACCCTACTGCTCATCGTCGTTGGCTGGCATCCCCTCTGCCCAGTGGCCTCGCTCGCCGTCTACCCTTCCGATCGGTTGGCCCCTCCTCGGTTACACCTAGTCGTGGTATAGCACTGCCTCCGTGGCTATTGTACAACGCCTTGGATCGATGTAATGACCTGCCTGACCGTACATGATGGTTTCGGTGGGCCCTCTACTGGAGTTTTCCTAGGTCGCCGATCATCTATCCTCTCCATCGGGCTCCGAAAGGGCCATAGCGCAGCGGTCGTTTCTTTTGTTTTGGGGTGCCTGAGGAAGGGTTTCGGTCTCTCTACCTGTACGTTTCTATGTATTGTTTCCTTACGTGTCTGGGTTATAATATCTTAGGTTCTAGGCGGGGGAGACTTTCCCTATGGACTCGGGGTCTTTGATTTTGCCCATGAAGAGGTGAAGCGGGCGCTGGGTTTCCATTTATACGTTTTTTTCTCTTCATAGCTAGCGCTGCATAAGGTTTTTTGTACATATAAAAAAATAACACATTATTACAAAAAAAAAAAAAAAAAAAGAAAAACGACCAAGAGATAGGACACGCTTCTCGCAAACTTCTTCCCGCCCCCTACATTTCACATACAATCTTAACTCTACCCTGCTTTGCGTCCGGACCAAACCCATCGCCCACCTTTCCTACCTTGCTCGCCGCTATGGCGAACCCCCATAATCTCCCCCCAGAGAACGAGGCCTTCGGCAGGCTCTCGGCTCTCAACTCCCCCCTCCCCTTGCGTTCAGGAACACCCTGCACGGATCACCCCATCGAGTTCATGATAAGGCAACTTGCTCAGGCGAGGACCGCCCTCAGGCTCAGCAACCAAGACTTCCCGCCCTCAGCCCAGAGGCGCAGGCTGGCACCCTCCCCATCGAATCCATCACGATCGTTCTCCTCTCCCAGCTCGTCCAGGGTCTGGTAAGCATCTCGCATGAGCTGAGCGGGGTAACTCAGGCGGTCGCAACCATCTTCATGGAAAACGAGAGCCTCAGGGAGAAGCTCCACGACATCTCCTCTGAACTCGTGAACCTCCCCCACACCCAAGAACAACAAAACGCCCCGGGGATCGCCGATCTCCAAGCATCCATACGTGACCTGTCACATCGAGTGTCAGCCCCCATCCCTACCCACCCGGCACTAGTCCCACTCCCACAAAAAGCACCGCAACAGTATCCAACTGCCGGCCCCCCCCTTTCGAGAAAGGGCAAAGAAAGGGCCTGTGCACCACCCACACCCCCCTCAGCCGAGGCTGACTACTCTAAATACCTCATACCATTCGACGATACGAGACTTGGCAAGGCGTTCGGCGACCCCGAAAAGTACGCCAAGCTCTACCCACACTCATACGAAGCCGGGGACTTTGGGAGAGGAGCATACTGTAACGGGGTCTTGGCACTGGACGTTAGTCCATGGCACCCAACGACAGGAGGGTCCTAAACGATAATAGTTGTTTAGCGTGAGGGTTCGGAGATGACAATCTCAGTTCAAGGCTGATCGCGTAACGGCAGATCAGGGTCAGGGTTCGTAGGTTCTTGGGGTGGGTCTTGGATATCCAAATAGAAGAGGTTATATTCTGAAGGACAGGTGTCGGGAGAGAAATACCAGGTAGCATAAAGAATCAAGGAAATAGGGGGCATTTTTTTCTCTTTGTTTTTCTTTTTTCTTTCTTTCTTTTTTTAAATCAAGTATGCGTTGTTAAGGTACAAGAAACTGCTTGAGGTTGTTTCTATTTTGCCTATGTTTTTTGATAGAGGTGACCTCATGGCAGTCAATATTCACTCTCCCGAGGGCCTTTTTGATTCTTCCCATAAATTGTTTCGATTGTATAATGCGTATTCGATAGCTTCCGGCCATGTGAGGTCTGTTTCTCCACTTGATTTGTTTCCATTACATGTATTTCCTACACTTGTTTTAGGCGACCTTAACCTTCATCATTCCCTCTCAGATCCGTTGAGGATTATGTCCGCCTACGAACTTTACATCAGTGGGCCTTATTTCACCCAGGCCTCTGACAACTCCTTTGCTCTCCTCAACACGCCTGGGGTTTTCACTAGGTTTCCGTTTACCCACTCCCACCGTCCTGGCGTCCTTGACTTAGCGTTCGCTAACATTGCTTTATTTCCTTTTTTTACATCCTGGAATCCATCCCTCCCTCCCACTGGCTCCGACCATGCAGCGCTGTCACTGGTCTTCTCAACTCCCCTCCTCAGATCAATCCCGGCTACACCGGACTGGAAAAGAACCGACTGGACAAGGGCCGGTCCTCCGCTTCGTGCGTTTACGCCACAAGCTCCCCCAGCATTTCCTTCTCCGCACACCTTGGACCATTGGTTTGATCTTAACCTCTCCAAGGTCACTCATGTTTTGACGTCTAATACTCCGACAAAGCGTCCCTCATCTCACTCCAAACCATGGTGGAATGCAGATCTCTCCACCCTTCGCCGCATTAGTTACCACACAACACGCCTCAGGAGGAAAGATCTTACTTCTCCTAAGGCGGAGCGCCTAGCCCGCAATACTTACTTTAAAGCCATTCAGGTTGCCAAGCGCCTCCACTGAACGCAATTCCTCTCAGAGGTCGATTCCAAATGTATATGGAAAGCGAAAAATATTGCCTCGGGGCATGCTCCAGACAGGTTCCCCATACTTGATAACGCCACTACCCCCACGGAAATCAACTCCGCCTTGCTTTCGCATTTTTTCCCACCCCGCCTGTCACCACCCGCCCCCCTCCTCCTGCCCCCCTTCAGAGACTTCCCCCCAATAACTCCGGACGAGATTTCCGCAGTTCTGACAAAGTCTTCCAACTCATCCGCCCCCGGCCCCAGCAGGATACCCTACTCTGTATGGAAAGAGGTCCACAAAATGAATGACTCCCTCCTCCCACTTCTCCTCACACCACTCCTGGCCCATGGCCATCACCCTCCCTCCCTTCAAAAGGCCAATGGGATCGTTCTCGCTAAGCCTGGAAAACCCGACTACAGGACTCCAGCTTCTTTTCGCATAATTGTACTTCTGGAAACGGTCTCCAAGATTTTAGAACGCCTGGTTGCACTTCGCCTTGCCTCATCCGCCCGGACACTGGGCCTCCTCCATCCCAATCAGTGCGGCTCCCTAGCTGGACCCAGCTGTTTTGACGCGGCTGCCACTCTTACATACGAAGTCCGCCTCCTCCAGGCCGCCTCGCTTCAGGTTTCCACTCTCTTTCTCGATGTGAAAGGAGGGTTTGATAACGTATGCGCCAACAAGTTAGCCAGTATCCTCAGAAGAGGGGGCGTTCCAGCTTACCTGGTCGCGTGGATTAAGTCCTTTCTCTCGCAGCGCAAGTGCTGTCTCATCATCCAAGGCTCCCCCAGGACTTTTGACCGGTGGCGGTCAGTACCCCTCAAGGCTCTCCTATTTCTCCTCTTTTATTTGTGCTGTATGTTTCAGGACTTCACCCTTCAATCCCGCAAGGGGTCACCATCTCCTATGTGGATGACTTTACAATTACAGTTGGTTCCTCCTCCTTCAGGTCCAACATCTAATTGCTATAGCGCTACTTTTGCGAAATGCAAAGAAGAGGGACGGCCCTCGGAGTAGGTTTCTCAGTTCCCAAGACGTAACTTATACACGGGAGAACGCTGAAAGATCGATCCCCAGTATGCACCGCCCCTATTGTTATCAATGATATGCTTTTCCTTCCTTCTCAAGCGGTTAGATGGCTTGGCTACTGGTTCACCCCAGCCATTCACACAACCCTTCATTTCTTGAAGCGACTAGCCCTGGCAGAGGCTACTTTCACTACAGTTCGTCGCCTGAGCACTGCAGGAAAAGGCCTTTCCTCTTGGTGCAATAGACAGTTGGTCTTTGGCGCGATTTTACCCATACTTACATACGGCAGGAATCCTTTCACCCCAGACTCCAGCACGACGAAGAAGCTGGACGCTTTCTGGCACAAGGTGCTCAGATGGACTACAAACTCCTTTTGCATGACCCCCATTGGAGCCCTATACATTGAGGCTTCACTCCCGCCCATGGGCACTGTACTGAAACATCGCCGGAGACCGGCGGCCCTCTGGCTTGTGTGCTACTCCTCGAAACACAACCCTGAGGCAGCCCGTCTGCCTGATTCTGTACCCTCTTTGGACCCAGGGAGATCGGCGGACGATCACCGCTTCCTCCTCCGACGCTCCCCAAAAGCCGTTCACATCACCTCCTGGGATCGCCCAGCAGTTAATTCCGCCAAGCACCTCCCGCTAGACGCTCTATGCCATCTCGTTCACGACCTCATCAAGGCCATACCCATCCTCCCCCTCACTCCCTCCAGCCAGGCTGTTGCCTCCTCAGGCCAGGAACCCTCGACCTCCTTCGCAGCAATCAGAGCCACGTTGGAACCCCTACTTTTGGCTGACTGGATAGCAACTTCTCGTCCCCCCCCGGCTCAAGACCTTTTCGATCCAGCCCTTTCGCCTCATGTTTTTACAGGTCTCCCGCGTTTCATCGGGGGTCGCATTCATCAAATGCGTTCAGGTGCAAGCTACCTTGCTGCTCACTCCTCCTGGTGGAATCGCACTGACTCAACACTGTGCCCATTTTGTGAAGAAGACGAAGAGCCTTTTCCCCACGCTGTACTCCACTGCCCTGCAAAGTGCCTACCCAGCCTCCCCAATCTCTCTGGTGTAGACGACCTGGGCCCGGATGCTCCCCTATGGTCATCGGTTCCTCTGCTAAGAGGCCTTGCCGAATACTTGTACGCTACCTGCACTGGCTTTCCTCCCGCGATGGAATATTGTGGAGCGATCCCGACCTCACCTTCGTCCGGTTCCGAGCACGCTTCCTAGAATAATACGACCCCGATTACCCCAGCTCGGCCGCGGTCTTCTGGGTAGTACTATACCTCACCTACTTGCCCTGCAATAGGGTATTTGTGCTTTTCCTACTTTGTGGTTTTTCTTTATGTTTGCTTGGGGCGGCGGGTTGACAATGAGTTAGGCTGGATGATTTTTCTTTACTGATGTGATTTCTTTGTGATGCTGCTTGCATTGTGAGGGGTGGTTTTCGTTACTATTTAGTTGTAAGCCATCGTTGGCGATGGGTTTGGGTAATGTTGTTCCCGCTAGGAGAGAATTTGCGAGTGATGTTTGAGTTTGGTTTTGTCTTTTGTTTTGTTTTTGGAATTAAGGTTTTTTATATACCATAGCGCGAGCTGCATGCAGGATTTTGTACCTAAACAATAATTACATGATTATAAAAAAAGAAAAAAAAAAAAAAGAGAGAAAAAAGGTACAAGAAACTACATGGAGGGCTAGCTATGGCAGAAACAAAACCATAAAAGAATCCAATGGCTCGCTTCACCTCGTCATGGGACAAACAAATACCCCCCGCCTGTAGGAAAGAAATCAAACATGAAGACCAAAACCGTACTCCCAAGACCCTATGGTACGGGCCTAACCGCACACCAGCCACCAGCCTAAACTAATGGGAAGGAAAGCATAGGAAAGTCAAACACGAAGAAACACAACATAAAGACGTACAAGAGCAAAGAAACCCTTGAGCAGGCTCCCCAAAACACAAGAAAAGAATCTTACAGCCCAGGGCCGATGGCGCGGAATGGATAAACAATGATTGCTGGGTGCCCAAACGGAAAAAGGTACTGAACCCCAAGCCCGGAGGGCTGCAGGGGCGAGCGGGTTTGGGATGGACTGTCCCCAGTTATCGGCGAGCGGCAGACTTTAGGAACATCCAAGGAGGTAGTGCTATACCAAGTGTTCATTACGGGGCGGGGTGGGGCGGTCTTTCACTCGCCAGACCGCGCCCTTACCTGGGGCCGGGGGGGTATGTTGCGGGTAATCCCGGCCCCGCCCCCGTCCGGGGCCCACTCCCACTCATTCCCTGGACGGGGCCCCGTTTGTTACCACCTATTTTTAACGGGGATCTGTCTGGGGTATTGGTGGGGCGGGGGCCTGAGCGGGGACAGGGGCAGGGAATGCCAAAAAAGAAACCCTGCCCCAGGCCGTTGAGTGGGGTGGGGCGGGGAAATGGGCCAGGGGCCCGCGGTCTTCGGGGCCCAGTCCGCCCCGTAACGAACTCTAGCTATACCATGGAATACCGTGACAACCACTGGGTGCGACCGTTGAGTAAATCGCGGGAGAAGGAGAAGGACGAGGGGAGTCACCCAGTGAGGAGAGCCACTCAGCAGAGGGGATGCCAGCCACAATGGATAGACCAAGGGCCAACTGGACGAAGTTACCGCTTCTCTCAGGTGGTCCCTTGTTACAGGAGAGAGAGTGTTACTACCGGAAGGGATCCCGGACCAGAGGGAGACCCAGGGAGGAGGAAGGGCAAGGCAGGGGGCAGTAAGGTGCCAGCTAGGTGCAGCAGTACGGTGTAAGCAGATCTAACGCGTGGGAGGCGGGAGAGGGAAGGCTCACCGAGGACCAAGAAGTACGAACACAGAGGACGGAGAGGAGGTCACGATTTTGCGAAAACCGACGGTACCGACCGCGCATCTCAGGAGAGAGTGCAATACCAGAGCGCAGGGCCACCAGGGCTACTACATCTTCGATAACTTGAAGCTGCGACCGTGTATCGACAATGGAGGGAGGCTAGCCAACTGCGCAAATCGCTAAGCGAGATGGGTCGCGAAGTGCGGGGTAAGGGGGAGAGACGTCAACGCAAGCGTGAACAAACGTGGACAGAATCGAGAACCCAGTGGGAGGGGAGGCCAGAGACCCCACAGGGAGGAAGGGAAAGACGGGTGCGTGGCACTCATAGGCAGAAGGCATCATGGGAGTCCAGAGGCAGAGGACACTCTCACAATGATCACTCATGGTGTTGAGATTTCAATCGCTGGAGGTGGAGCGGACGAGAAAGATGAAAAGGAAATAGGGGGCTTTTTTTTTTCTTTTTCTCCTTTTTATATCATATATGCATTGTTAAGGTACAAGAAATCGCATGGAGCGCTAGCTATGGCGAAAACAAAACCCAAAATCCAAAAAGAACTAACAAAGGAAACATCAGGCACTAGATCTCTTCAACTGGGGTCCGTACCGGTCCCAGGCCCACATGCGGGCGCGAAATTAAAGCAAGTAAGCTAAGGAAAACCCTCTCCAAACGAGCCGATAGCATGAAAAACAACAACGTAAACCTAGCTTTCATGAACCGACATAAAGTAACCAAAGGAAACTACATTAGAAGAGCGGGAAGAAATAGAGGAGGCGGAAGATGTCGGGCGAGAGAACATGCCCGGGGGGAAGGCTGTAGCTGTAGACTTGATGAAGTGGGAGAGGGCGCCCAATAGGGCAGCGGAGGACCAGACGGGAGCATCAGGGCCTACGTCCAAGACTCCCTGCAGGTGGCGGGTCCTGGCTTGCTCCTTTGCTGAACAGCGGAGGATGGCATGCTCAAAGGTCTCGGGGGCGCTCAAGCAACTGGGGCAGGTGGTGGGGGTGTCGTTAGCCAACGAAGGATGGGCACGGAGGTCGCTCTTCCCAGACCTCATCTGGTGGAGGCGGCCCGCGGAAAACTTGTCAAGGCCCATGAAGGGGTGGTGCTTTGGTGAGGGTTGGTAGAGGTATCTGGCTGGGTCAGGTGCGGCCCTGTCCCAGTCTTCCATGAGGAGGTTTTTGGATTTGAGCTTAAGTTGCGGGTAGGAGCGGAAGGGGAGGGATTCGGGGTAAAGTTCGGTGAGCAAGTGTTGGGAGGTAACGGGGAGGGGGGCATGGCCGTCTGCTTCCAGAAGGAACAGCATGGAGTGTGGAAGGGCATCGAGGGGGAGGTGGGCCCTGTTCTAGGAAGGCGGTCTAGGCTGCAGCCAGAGGAGGGGTAGACGACTGCCCGCATTCTTCGCGCTCAGGGCCATGTGGTCTGGTGAGTGGCGGTGAAGGCACGGAGTTTGTACTCAGGGGGGGAGCCTTGCAGCTGCCTGGTTGATCTCCGGGGGTGAGCATAGCACCCTGAGGTGAGCCAGCCAGCGTTTGTATGTAAGGAGAAGATCGAGCGGGGGGAGGCAGGCCTCTATGGCCAGAATGTCGGTGGGGGTGCTAATAAAGCAGTTGGTCGTCCATCTCTGGACTCTGTGCCAGAACACGGAGATCTTCCTGATCAGGTGGGCTGTGGGTACGAAGACCTCGGCTCCATAGCTAAGCATGGGAAAAAGGAGGGAGGAGGCAAGTCTGTGGCAGAGGAAGGGAGGGAGGCCGATCCCTGGCGGGGAGAGTCGTTTGACCGCCACAAAGGCCGCCTGGGCTTTGTCCGGCCTTTTGACGAAGTGGGGGGTAGTGGAGAAAGAGGGGGTGAACCAATAACCTAGCCAGCTGACCTCAGCTTTGGGTGTGAAAACCGACCCGTCCAACTGGATCGCAGTGTGGGAGATTGCGCTCCTATCCCTGTTCGTACGCCAGTGGATGAGCTCCGTTTTTGGAACTGAGAAGCCTACCCCAAGCCTGGCCCCTCTGGCCTTCAGCCTGGCATAGTGCCCCTCTACTATCTGGATGTTGCGCCGGTACGACGCAGAGGATACGGTCAGACGGAAGTCGTCCACGGTGAAGAGGGAGAGACCCTGTGGAATCTCACAGTGAAGGCGGGAGACGTAAATAACAAACAACAGCAGGGAGACCTGGGAGCCCTGGGGCGTTGCTACCGCAACTGGGGCGAACACCTTGGGGGATCCCTGGTAGCGGAGCCAGCATGTCCTGCTGGAATGGAAAGACCTGGTCCAAGACACACGGTACGGGTTGACCCCTTTGGCTCTAAGCATGCCGCAGAGGGTGGAGGGGTTGACATTGTCGAAGCCCCCATTTATGTCAAGAAAGAGCGAGGAGACCTTTTTCCCGGCCATGTGGAGGGTCTTGACTTCGTCGGTGAGGGTGGTGACCGGGTCCGAGGCCGACAGGCCAGCTAGCGAGCCGCATTGGTGGGTGTTGATGAGGGCAGTTGCTCGGGCCACACAGGAGAGTCTCGAGTTGATAATCCTCTCGAGGATTTTCGAGAAAGTTTGGAGCGAGACTATGACGCGGAACGATGATGGGGAGTCATATGAGGGCTTCCGCGGCTTGTCAAGCACAATGCCGTCGGCCCTTTTGATGGTGAGGGGGTGGGAACCGTAGACGACCAAGGGGGCAAGAAAGTCTTAGATGAGATGAGGGGCCACGCGGTGTACCCTTTTCCAAACCGAGTTGAGGATCGTGTCAGGCCCTGGCGCCGACGACGGGGAGGAGCGGGCTAGGGCCCTGCTGACATCGTCCGCAGCCAGTGGGAGGCACTCTTTGAGCGGGAGCAGGATGGTGTCAGTAAACTCGGCTAATTCGCCGGGGAAAAAATGGTCCAGGAGTGCCTTGTTGAGCTCAGGTCATGTCGAGGCTCCTTGGAGCTCGGGGAAACGGGGGTGGAGCGTCCGACGGCGAACCTCTTGGTCGTCCACCCAGTCCGGGGGCTCGCTGAGGCCAAAAAGGAGGACAAGTGGTCCCTTATCGCCTTCTTTATTGCTGGGAAATAGGCATATCTCGCCGCCCTCGCAGAGGTGAGGAGGGCTGCATTGAAACGGTCACTCTTCGAGGAGCGTAGAGCGGAGTTGTAGGTCTTCCTGAGCATCGACAGAAGCTCCGACCACTATGGATTGGACCGAAAAGTCACCCTCTTCAGCGGGGTGTGCAGCGCGAATTGGGAAGCAACTCTGTCTAGGTTGGTCTTGAACCAAACATCCAGGGAGCACGTGGTGGGGAGAAGGGGGGGGTGGGAGATGCGTGTGGCTTTCAGGGAGGATTCCAGGGAGGCCCAGTCAGACAGGGCCCAGTTTGGGGTCGGGGGGGGGGCACGGAACAGAGGAGCCTCAAAGCGGAGGAGGATCGGGATATGGTCAGAGCCGGTAGAGGGGAGTGGGTCAGACCATTCTGAAAAATATGGCGAGAGGAGGGGGAATGCAAAGGCTAGGTCCAGGACACCGGGACGTCCAATGAGTGACATGGAGCAACGAGTAAAAACACCCGGCGTAGTGAGGAGGGGAAACCCGAGGTCTGTGGCCCTGTCGAAGTAAGGGGACAATGTGGCGATCTCGTCTTCCTTGAAAACCCTGAGGGGGTCAGCCGTAGGGTGGTGGATGTTCAGGTCACCCAGGGTAAGGGTAGGGAGGGGGCTGGCGGGGAAAATTATTTCGGGTGGGACAGAGCGGGTGTTAAGTGAGCGACCCTTGGTGCTATAGGAGTTGATTATAGTGAAGCCAGTGGTGGAGGGGTTGAAAAAACCATCAGGGGTGAAAAGGTCAAGTGCCATGACGTCCCCCCTGCTGTAAAACCGCGGTAGGAGAGAAACAGGCGACAAAAAGGAAGTATAAACGTAAAAAGCAACCCGGGGCTTACAGCCACCGGTCGAAGGCGGGGAAAAAACCGTGAACAAAGTAAACGAACAAAGTTTGCCTCTGTAGACCAGGGGGTCCTGCAGGGCTACAATGGAAGGCGTGTGGGCCACCTGTGTGAATGACCCAAACAAGGAAAGGAACACATCCCAGCTCCCGAGGCAGTTGTGTTGAACCAGTGTGAAGGGTTTCGGAGGGGGAGGCGAGACCTGCCCAGTCCCGCGGAAAGACCGGTTGTACAACATTACCGGGCCAGGCACGAGGGAGTTCTGCTCATGGGAGAGGGGCTCTGGGGCTCAACGGGAGGGAGCTGGCCAGTGCCTGGTCCAGGCCAAAGGAAATAGGGGGCTTTTTTTTATTTTTATTTTTTATTTTATTTTTATTTTTTATATCATATATTCGTTGTTAAGGTACAAGAAATCGCATGGAGCACTAGCTATAGCGAAAACAAAACCCAAAATCCAAAACGAACTAACAAAGGAAACATCCGGAACATAAGTCTTCAACTGGGGTCCCTACTGGTCTCAGGCCCACATGCAAGGGCGAAATTAAAGCAAGTAAATCAAAGGAAACCCTCCCTAAACCAGCGGAGAGCATGAGAAACAACAAATTTAAAACCTAGCTTTCCTGAAACGACATAAAGTACCCAAAAGTAACTACATTAGATGAGCGGACAGAAACTGAGGAAGTGGAGGACGACGGGCGTGAGAACATTCCCGGAGGGTAGGCTGTAGCTGTAGACTTAATGAAGCCAGCGAGGGCGCCCAAGAGGGCAGCTGAGGACCAAACTGGGGCACCAGGGGCGACGTCAAGGACCCCCTGAAGGTGGCAGGGTCCTGGCAGGCTCCTTAGCCGGGCATCGGAGGATAGTGTGCTCGGACCTCTCGGGGGCGGACAAGCAACTGGGCCACGTGGTGGGGACTTCGCTCTCCCAGGAGGGGTGGGCGCGGAGGTAACTCTTCCCAGATCTCATCTGGTGGAGGCGGCCGGCGGTGAACTTGTCGAGGCCCATGAACGGGTGGGGCTTCAGCGAGGCGCGGAACGGGTAACTGGCCGGGTCTGGAGCGGCCTTGTCCCACTCTTCCATGAGGAGGTTCTTGCATTTGAGTTTAAGTTGCGGGTAGGAGCGGCCTGGGGGGGGCACAGGATAGAAGTCGCTAAGTAGGTGTTGGGAGGTGACCGGGAGGGCGTCAAGCCCGTCCGGGCGCAGAAGGAACAGCATCGAGTGGGGGAGGGGGTCGAGGGGGTGGTGGGCCCTGTTCTTGGAGGGTGGTCTAGGCTGGGTCCACGGGAGGGGCAGGCGGCTGCCTGCATTCCTCGCGCTCAGAGCCCTGAGGTCTGGAGAGTGGCGGTGAAGGGAAGGAGTTTGGACCGAGGAGGGAAGCCTCGCGGCTGCGAGGTTGACCTCCGGCGGGGAGCAGAGGATCCCCAGGTGAGCCAGCCTGCGTTTATACGCGAGGAGGAGATCGAGTGGCGCGAGGCAGGCCTCAATAGCCAGGATGTCAGTGGGGGTGCTCATGAAGCAGTTGGTCGTCCATCTCTGGACCTTGTACCAGAACGCGGAGAGTTTCCTGATCATATGGCCCGTGGGAATAAAGGCGTCCGCGCCCTAGCTGAGGATGGGAAAGAGGAGGGAGGAGGGGAGTCTGTGGCAGAGGTAAGGGGGAAGGCCAATTCCCGGAGGGGAGAGACATTTGACCGCCACGAAGGCACCTTGGGCTTTGGCTAGCCTCTTGACGAAGTGGGTAGTGGTGGAGATCGAGGGTGTGAACCAGTAGCCCAGCCATCTGACCTGCCCCTGGGGCGTGAAGACAGACCCATCCAGGTGTATTGGAGCGTTGGAAATTGGGGCCTTATCCCTGTTCGTGCGCCAGTGGATAAGCTCCGTTTTGGGGACCAAGAAGCTGACACCCAGCCTGGCCCCTCTGGCCTTCAGCCTGGCGTACTGCCTCTGTAGGATTTGGATGTTGCCCCGATAGGAGGCAGAGGACGCGGTCACACCGAAGTTGTCCACGTAGGAGAGAGTGAGGCCCTGGGGGATCTCGGAGTGAAGACGGGAAATGTAAATGAGAAACAAAAGCGGGGAGACTGGGGAGCCCTGGGGCGTGCCCACCGAGACCTGGGCGAACACCTAGGGCGATCCCTGGTACATGAGCCGGCAAGATCTGCCAGACAGGAAGGACCTGGTCCAAGACACAAGGTACCGGTTGACCCCTTTGGCTCTAAGCATGCCGCAGAGGGTAGAGGGGTTGACATTGTCGAAACCCCCTTTAATGTCCAGAAAGAGTGTGGAGACTTTCCTCCCAGCCATCTGGAGGGTCTTCACGTCATGGGTGAGGGTGGTAACAGCGTCCGAAGCCGACAGGCCAGCAAGCGAGCCGCATTGGTGAGGATTGAGGAGCCCAGTGGCACGGGCCACACCGGAGAGTCTCGAGTTCATTATCATTTCAAGGATCTTCGAAAAGGTCTGGAGAAGAACCTTACTATTACACGGAAGGACGAGGGGCAGTCGTATGAGGGCTTCCCGGGCTTGTCAAGGACTATGCCGTCGGCCCTCTTGAGGGTAAGGGGGTGAGACCCGTAGGTCACCAAGGGGGCTAGAAGGTCGTGGATGAGGTGAGGGGCCCCGCGGTGGACCCTTTTCCAAACTGAGTTATCGATCCCGTCAGGCCCTGGGGCCGATAATGGGGAGGAGCGGGCTAGGGCCCTGCTAATCTCGTCTGGTGCCAGCGGAAGGCATTCCCTGAACGGGAGCAGGATGGTGTCGGTGAACCCGGCTGGTTTGCCACGGAAGAAATGGTCAAGGAGCGCTTTGTTGAGCTCGGGCGGCCTCGAGGCGCCTGGGAGATTAGGGAAACGGGGGGGGGACGCCCGACGGCGAATCTTTTCGCTGTCCACACAGTCTGGGGGGTCGCTGAGGCCAAGAAGGAGGACCAGTGGGCCCTCTTCGCCTTCTTGATCGCGTTGAAGTAGGCCGATCTCGTCGCCCTGGCGGATGCGATGAGAGAGGCATCGAAACGATCTCGTTTCGTGGAGCGGAGACCGGAGTTATAGGCCTTCCTGAGCATCGACAGGAGCTCAGACCACCCTGGTTTGGACCGGAAAGTCACCCTCTTCATCGCGGTGTGCAGCGCAAATTGGGACGTGACCCTCCCTAGATTGGTAGTGAGCCAGAGGTCCACGGAGCTCGTGGTGGGGAGAGAGGGCGGGGGCGCGATGACCGTTGCTTTTAGCGCAGTATCTAGACCGGCCCAGTGGGACAGGACCCAGTTGGTGGTTGGGGGGGGAGCCCGAAATAATGGGGCCTCAATACGGAGGAGGATCGGGATGTGGTCCGAGCCGGTAGAGGGGAGGGGGTCAGACCACTCAGAGAAGTACGGTGAGAGGAGGGGGCAGGCAAAGGCTAGGTCCAGGACGCCATGGCGGCCGACAAGCGACATGGAAAACCGAGTGAAAACACCCGGGGTATTGAGGAGGGAGAACCCTAGGCCCGTGGCCCTGTCGAAGTAGGGCGTCGAGGTGGCAATCTCGTCCTCTTGGAAGGTCCTTAGGGGGTACGCCGTGGGGTGATGGATGTTGAGGTCACCCAAGGTGAGGGTGGGAAGGGGGCTGGAGGGGAAAAGAATGTCCGGTGGGACAGATCGAGTGTTGTTTGCGCGCCCTTTGGTGCTATAGGAGTTGATTATTGTAAAGCCAGTTGTGGAGGGGTTAAAGAAACCATTCGAGGTGAAGACGTCAAGTGCCATGACGTCCCCTCGTCCAAAAAACCGCGGAAGGAGAGAAATAGTCGACAAAAAGGAGCTATAAACATAAAAGGCAACCCGGGGCTTGCTGCCGCCGGACATGGGGGGGGAAAAAAACGTAAACGAATTAAACGACGGGAGTTTGCCCCTGTAGACAGCGGGGTCCGAAGGGCTACAATGAAATGAGAGTGGGCCAGCTGTGTGAAAGACCCGAACAGCGAAAGGAACACATCCCAGCTCCCGAGGCAGTTGTGTTGAACGAGTGTGAAGGGTTTCGGCGGGGGGGGCATTGCCTGCTCACCACCCCAAAGGGAAAGGTTGTGCTGCATTATTGGGCCGGGCCTGATGGAGTTCTGCTCATAAGGGAGGGGCTCTGGGGCTCCACGGGAGGGAGCTGACCAGCGCCTGGTGCGGGCCTTACAGAGGCCGGAAGTATCGTTGTCCTGCTGGCCCTTGGAGTAGCCATCTCGAACGCCGACTGGAGGGAGCGGGTGGGTGAAGGGGGGGGCGAGACGTCATGGTCGTCGGCGGCCGTGTCCATCTATTCGCTAGCGGGCGGCGGGAGAACGACCTCATCGGCAGCGGATGAACGTCTGAGACGGGGCGGAGTCGGGCGGGAGTCACAATCCCTGTGAGTCGCAGTGTGGGCGCCTCTGCAATTGGTGCAGCGCGGTGGCGAGGAAGAACAACAGCCAGGAGCAGCCTTAAGGTTGCCACCTCCCCGGCAGGTAGGGTTGGGGCACCGGTGCATTGCGCGGATGTGGTTGAGGGAGCAGATGGGGCAAACGGGAGAGGCGGAGGGGCACCTGGGGGCGACGTGGCCGAAACACCAGCAGTACTTGCACTGAGTGTACCTATTGGAAGAGTAGGCGCGTTCAATATTTCGTGAACAGGAAAAGAGTCGAATCGAGGAGCCCATCGTGAGCACGTCCCCTGGGTGGACGGAGACCATGACGGAGGTGGCAGATTTCCCCTCCCCGGATTGTGCGTTGGGATTGAGGTATCTGGCGGATAGGATGGGTATGTTCTTAGAGTTGAGGATCGATTCCGCAAGACACTGGAAGAGCTCTTCCGGGTCCAAAGGAAATAGGGGGCTTTTTTTTTTCTTTTTTTTTCTTTTTTTCTTTTTCTTTTTTCTTTTCTTTTTTTTTTAATCATGTATTCTTGTTAAGTACAAAGAAACAGCATGGAGCGCTAGCTATGGCCAAAACAAAACTATGAAACAATCCAACGGCCCGCTTCACGTCGTCATGGGACAAACAAATACCCCCCACCCATAGGCAAGCAATCAAACATGAAGACCGAAACCGTACTCCCAAGACCCTATGGTATGGGCCTAACCGCACACCAGCCACCAGCCTAAACTACTGGGGACGAAAGCATAAGAAAGACAAACACGAAGAAAGCCAACATAAAGATGTACAGGAGCAAAGAAACCCTTCAGCAGGCCCCCCAAAACAAAAGAAAAGAATCTTATGGCCCAAGGCCGACGGAGCGGAATGGATAAACTACTGTTGCCTGTTGGCTAGGGGAATTCCACGAACCTAACGGCTTAGGGGCAAGACGTGTCCCGTGCGGACTGCCGCGAAATCGGCGCGCACTAGACTTTAGGAACATCCAAGGAGATAGTGCAATACCAGGGAATACCGTAACCAGCAAGAGGTTGCGACCGTAGAGTAAATCGCGTAGCGGGTGAAGAAGGCGAGGAGAGCCACTCAGCAGACGGGATGCCAGCCACAGTGCATGGTCCACGGGCCGTCGGGACGAAATTACCGCTTCTCTCAAGTGGTCCCTTGTTACAGGAGAGAGAACGTCACTACCGGAAAGGATCCCGGACGAGAGGGAAGCCCAAGGAGGAGGAGGAAGGATGGGGCATTAAGGTGCCAGCTGGATGCAGCAGTACGGTGCAAGCGGATCCAAGGCGTGGGAAGCGGGAGAGGGAAGGCTTGCCGAGGACCACGAAGTACGAACACGGAGGACCGAGACGAGGTCACGATTTTTCGATAACCGACTGTACCGACCGTGCACCTCAGGAGAGAGTGCAATACCAGAGAGCAGGGCCACCAGGGCTACTACTTCACCGATAACTCAAAGCTGTGACCGTGTGTTGACGATGGAGGGAGGCTTGCCGACCGTGCAAATCGCTAAGCGAGACGCGTCGCGAAGTGCGGGGTAAGGGGGAGAAACATCAACGCAAGCGAACAAACGAAGACAGGATCAAGAACCCCG
>Ga0307513_10003434_pt1 | contig 21465 bp, 29 predicted proteins | sample 15_EM_MG_FD_202174 | JGI IMG/M metagenome (GOLD analysis project Ga0307513, IMG submission 202174) | Populus trichocarpa ectomycorrhiza microbial communities from riparian zone in the Pacific Northwest, United States - 15_EM | ecosystem: Host-associated > Plants > Roots > Unclassified | place... | reverse complement strand
GAATTGTGGAGAATGGAAGGGAGCGAAAGGGTACGATAACTGGATACGCCAGAAATGCACGATTATCAAGATACACGTCTTGGGATACAGGTAGAGCGCGTACGTCGCGTCGGAAGGAATTCAAGGCGTTGTGGCTGCGTTGGGGGGAGAGGGTACACGAAGCCCGGGAAACGCGACTCACTGGTCAGGATGACCCTCTGGGGGTACAACACCTTTTCTCGATCTTGCTGGAGGGACTTGGTGGGCTGTCTATTAGCAAGCATTCCAGGCGGGGAGATGCCAAAGGCGGATGTCGAGGGCGACGAGGAGAGGATCTGGGGGTGAGAAAAGGAACTCGAGAGTGGTACAGGCGGAGAGCTCTTCCTGTGTGGGATGGGGACCGCGGGCGTCCGGGACGTCGGTGGGGCGGGTGGCGGCGACTGGGACGTGATGGCATCGAGCTGTTGGAGAACGTGAAACGTGAGCGGAGCGGGACGTAGGAGACGACGAGGAGACGTACCTTTGCCTGGAGGACCCGCTGGGAGATTGTGAGCTGCTCGAGCTGGGTGAGGATCTGAGTGAGCACGGCGTCGCTGGTCGACTGGGACATCGTGGCGGACGGTGGCGGACACTGAGAACGTCGAGGGGAAATGGATGCAAGCTTATATACGACGACGGACGAGGACGAATTACAACCCGGGGCTCGCTCGGTGGTCGACAGGCACTTTCCAAACGAATATTCCACATCGAATCCCACGGCCCGTTACTTACCGCAGTTAATAACAGGAATCATAACAACACCTACACAACCCACATGACCTCAAAAACGTTCTCCTCCTCATCACGGGTCATCCAGATGGTGGCACACGACCCTATCCAGCCTACATCCACGTTCGCACGTACCCAAACCGTCCAACCCCGGGTAGGTCAGCCGAGTGGTGATAACACAATGTTATCCATAGCAAGTCATGTACGGGGCTTTTACATTAGGTGCAATGTGGGTGGGTGGGTATGTAGCAAGTGGCCTGTCGTGAACAACAGGCGGTATCCGTACGCATTGCCAGAATATTACTGCTCTTAGAACGTGTCACATAATATCAACTCCAAATAAAGTAGCATACCGAGACCTTTCTGTGTTCTTCTCCCACTAGTTGTTACCCGCAGCGGGTTGCACTGGAGGAGTAGGAGCGCCAGGATTGTCATGGCGAATCGATTCATATGTGGGCGGGATCTCCGCATCTCGAGGGACCTCGTCTTCCTCTCTTCGGCTACTCGCCCGTCCTCCGTCCCCGTGTACAACCACATCCTCTCCACCGGAACCACCGGAACCCGGACCCTGGTTGGAGATGGCCCACCCGCCCTTTCCGTTTCCATGTGTGCGCCGGAACGCCTCTTGTTCCTTGGCCGCGCGTGGGCTCAGCGGCACGGGCGTCGGGACGGGCATTGGGACGGACATCGGCTGGTTGTAAGGTTGCTGGTATTGAGCCGGAGGTGGTGAGCCGTGTGAGGGAGGATACGACGTTTGAGGGTAGTACGAGGAAGACGCCGTCGAGGAAACGGTAGGACCACGGTTTAGAGCGGCTGCTCCCATTCCACCCACCCCTGCAGCCACTGCTCCTGGGAGAAGCGACTGAGGAATAAATCCTGCGCCGTACGGATTAGGGAAGGCGTCGGACCCGGAAGGCGGATAGTGCGGTCCACTGGCACTCGGAACATTATCGTAGGTGTAGTAATTGCTTGGAGGCCTTGCTTCAGATTGCCAACCACCACTTTGGCCAGTACTGGTTCCGGTTCCATTCATAGACCCAGCTGGCTGATTCTGGTTGCCATACGAGTACGGCGTAATGTTTCTCGCAACCTCGGGTACAGCTGCGGCAGTTACGAGGTCACTATGCGGATCAGCTGTGGACATCGGCCGCTTGACACTACGGTCGGGATCGAACAGGTCTGTCTCAAATTCGTCGAAGCGTGTCTTCTTGCGCCACCATATGAACAGTCCGATCAAGAGCGCGATCAAGGCGATACCACCGATCACCCCGCCAACGATCGCACCTACGTTGACGCTGGACGAGTTGTTGTCACCGGCGTTGACAACAGGAACAACGGTCTGGACGACTTCGGTGGTGGTTATCACATCTCCGTTGGAATTGGTTGTGGTCCTCGTTGTAACGTAAGACGCTGATGAAAAAGCAGATAAGTCGAGCGCTAGGTCAACTTAAAGATGAACAGACTCACAGACTATCGATCTAGGTATGCTTGAGGTCGTCGTCTCGGGGGTAGGGGTAGTCCTGGTTGTTGGCGAAGGTGGGGTAGTAGCAGTGGTGGGTGAGGATGGGTCAGTGGAACTGCTGCTAGTGCTCGAATCGACGGTTGTGTCGGTCGAGGAGGTCGAGGAAATCGACGTCGAGGTGGTCGAGGTGGTCGATGAAATCACATCAGGTGTAGTCGTCGTAGGTGGACTTGGACTTGGACTTGGACTTGGAGCAGGACTTGAAGCTGGAGGTGTGGCTGAGCGATATCATGGCGAGGTTTTGGAATTGGTGGTAGTGTCGTCACCAGTGACAAAGGGGATTCGCGGAGAGCCGGAAACAAGCAAGAGGGAGTGGTAAAGACACATCAGACACGAACAAGCAGCCCGGTGGAACTATGGGTGTAGTATCTCGTCCGGCGCGGGTGTAACCGGTCGCCCAGGCGGAAAAAATATGGGAAATACGTACGGGATTGCCTGGGAAACAGCGCACGGGCATGGGCCTCGTCGGCTGCTCGTCTATAATACTCGAGTAGTTCCGCTGCGACTCTTGGGTCTGAAGCCACCATCGCGAAACACCCAAAGTGGCCAAGTTCAAGATTCAGCCAGCCGGTACCAACACACATCTGCCACCTGCCGTTTCACTCGACGCCGGAATACCCGCAACTTAATAAGCTACTACCTAAGCGCACCATCTAAGCGCACCATCTAAGCGCACAAGCGCACCACCTCGGCGTAATCTCCTCGGTCCACACTTAACCCGCACACCGCCACAGTATCATCGCTCTAAGATACTCAAAAGGCGAAAAATCACGGGATCAATATGTACAGCACAGCACCACATACACGACGAGGCACGTAATGATAAAATATTTTGGCAATAAAACAACGCGGAGGGGCTAGCAGATGCTGCTCTTTACAAATATACCCGAGACTGTAGTGTCTGTGACCCTCTAGCAAAGGAGGGAAGGAGGGAAGGAGGTTGGTTAATAGGATCAGGCTTCAGGGGGAGGGGGGGCTGATGGGTGAGGTTGTGTTTGGGGTGCCGCCTGACGGTAATAGCTGACATTGTTGTTGCTTACGGGCGGTTCTGCAGTAGATGGCGGGTGCACAAGCGAGGGGTGCGGAGGGGGATTAAGTGCAGAGCTAGAACTCGATGCAGCAGCAGCGGTGGATGTTGAAAAAGTCTGGACGGGGGGTCGGCCAAGCTTGTTCGGTCCTTCGACAAGGAGTGTATTCGTCTCGTCGACAGCTGCTCCAACTGAGCCACCAGCGCATGGAGACCGCAGATGCCGCGTCAGCGCATCTGTCCTCGTAAAGTTTTCCTCGCAGCGTGGGCAGCGCGGGCACAACGCGTACGCGATATCATATTTTTCGCGTACATTGACGTAGCGTGCCTCTTCGATCTGCATATTGCCACGCGCAATAAAGAGCGCCTCGGAGCGGATGTGGTTGCCTTTCCAGTGCCGCTCGAAGTCGTGTGTGTTCTTGCGCGTAACAAAATCACATGGACCATATTCCACTGTCTTCACCACTCGCCCTTTGTTCGTTTTCGGACGGCTCGCCGAGGGGATCGGGTGCGGGCAGCGGAACGGGCAGTCCTTTGCTTCAATTTTTTGAACCCAGGGGTAGCCAGAGTCGCCTGTATGCATCGTCTCGTAGTGTTTCTCGTAGTCGGTCCATCGCGGAAAGGTCTTTGCGCACGGTCGACCTTCTGGGCTGATATACGGGCAAGGGAACTCGAGTACTGCAGAGACAACGGACGTGCTGTCTGTAGGTGTTAGAGGCGATGCAGTCTGGTCCGCGACCGGGCCCATGTCGGCCCTCAGTCGCTTGCCCCCATTCCTCCCTTGGCGTGGACGTCTGAGGCTTAATGGTTCGGTAGAATCTGTGGGAGTGGGGGCGGAAGACGGGGCGGCCGATGCCGCCGCAGATGAGTTGAGAGGGATCGTCTTCTTCGACAGGTTGTCCTTCACTTTGCGACTGCCGGCGAGCACCACTAGGCCGTCCTTGCGTTTACGCTTTCGGTCGACGGGGGCCTCGTACTCGCTCTCGCCCTCATCGTCCTGAGTGTCGTGATAGTGAGCACTGTGCATATCGACGTCTGAGTCCTGTGAGCCGTGGTGGCGACCTCGCCGGTGGCCGGGAGTGGCGCCATTATTCGGGTGGCGGTCGCCGTCACTGTCTGAATCCAGCTCGTTGTCTTCACCGTCGTGGCTTGCCTGCCGTGAGAGCTGAGCGCGTCGGCGGAGGTCGAGTTGAGAGGAAAATTGAATATTTATTGCGGTATCGCTGTGATAGCCGAGCTCGCCTGGGGGAGCGCGGGTCAGTGGACGCGTCCAACACGGTGGAAATGAGAGCCAGATGGGTTCATCGTATGATAAAGTGACCACTTACAGTCTGAGCCGTCGCATTCGACCTCCTCATCGAGGGTCATGGTGCGAGTATGGGAAACGGGGAAGTCCTCATCCAGCGTGACCATGTCGCTAGCCTCGTCGCCCTGACTGGGTTCCCGCTGTAGTATGAAGGGAGAAGAGGGAGAAAGCGTGAGCAGCTGGGAAAACAGCGAACAGAACGCACGCGGCTGCAGAAAATCGAGGGGAAACTCACGGAGAATTTTGACCTGCACCATTTGACTGTCCTCCGCTTCACAGGCGAGGTCGAGCGGGAGCTATCCGACGGCGGGTGCCGGTCGAACGAGGTGTTGCGAGAGAGAGCGAGCCGGTTGCTGGTAGCGCTGCCGCCAATCTGGAGGGCAAGGAGGGACGAGAGGGCACTTCCATCGACGCCGTGGCTGACCTGCACCACCAGCGACATGGCACCAGGCGAAGAGAAACCAGAAAGCAGCAGAGTGGCGAGTTTGGTTTGTTGGGCAGGCTGTTTGGCTGATGACACTGAACATAGGATCACACGGTCTCTAGTCTACATCACCCGTCGCTCTCAAACAACAACGTAATAATAGTAACAACAATATCACTTCGTCACTTCGTAAGTGTCCGCACCACGGCACCCTAACCCTAACAATCCCCGCCCTCATTTGCTGTTCCAACCGACAAATACCCTGACACACCTGCTCAGTTTCGGCAGGTCCGACACCGCACTGTCCACACGCTGTTGCGGTTGCTCCCCACCTACCCCTGAAGCCTCATCTATTGCCGTCCGTCCTCGCACAATCGGCCACTCAAGTTGTCCAACGCTCGCCCGGTGGTGAGACCTCGCTTCACTCTCCGCTCCTCCTTGGATATGTCCTTGCGGTTCAGACTTGGACCTTGGCCGGCTTTCAGTGCCCTCAGCCTCGTCGCTTGTACTTGACATCCCTTCGTCCGTTCTCACACGCTGAGGAGATGCAGTCAACGGTGGGTACGGCGAATTGTTCGCAGAGTGTGTAAACCCGTCTGCGGTGATGGGCGACAGCATGGCGGTGGCTTGGCCCAGCAATGTGCCATGGTGGACGGGTTGCTCAGATCCGTTGACCAAGTCCCGGACGTTCCACGAGAAACGTTCTCGTAGTGCCGCTGCCAGCCCGATCCGTTGCCTCATATCGTTCTCATATGCCCGAACCCAGCTGTCAAACTCACTTCGTTCCAGCTTCTTGTCCTTCCTACGGAGGTACTCCCAGATACTCTCCTTGCATCCTAACACGTCTACCACTGTCTGGGAGAGGTGTAGTGTCAGGGTATGCAGGTCGAAATCGAATTTGGTATTGGGGAGCTGGGACATTCCTTGCTGGCCTACAGTTCGTGCAAGAATTCGACATCGGTCGATCATAACAAACGGCTGGGTAGGCGATACCAATGAACGCAAGTCGACGCGTATCGAGGACCAGCCATTGAGTGGAGGGGCAGCGGCAGAATTTCGTAAGGATCGAGCACTCAATGGAGGGGAGTTATTTGGTGAAGAACGCGCTGCAGATGAGCCCACAGACCCGGTTGCACTGGAGCAGGCACTATTTCGCGAGGGAGATCGAGGCGGGGGCCGTGTCATCGGATCAGAGTTCAATTCTGTCTCTGGAGGTGGGAACGTGACTAGCACGGGTGGATGTGAACGGACATCCTTAAAGTACTGGACAAGAATGTTCGCAAGGAGGGCGACCGGCGACAAGTTGATGAACCGTGCGGCATGCATGTCGTTATATGCTGCCTCTAGCGCAGAATGGTCATGCGGATCTTTTGCTGGTGCGGAATGAAAGAACATAGACGGTGAAGTGAGACCGCTTTTGGACAGTCCTTCGGGGACAGCCGATGAACTGGCAGGCAACCCCGGAGAGCCGATTGGCGTTTCGTCGGCATCAGAACCCGGAGCATGGTGGCAATTGCAAGGCTCTGATCCACCGGGGAATAAAAGTTCTTCCTCCACGATTTCGATCGCGCCGTCCTGTTTGAGAACTCTGGAAACCTCCTCAAAGAGTGAAGCCCATTTGTCCTCGGGAACACCCCGAGCGATTCTCCGTATTTCCACGAGATCGAAATGATTGTCAGGAAAGGGGAGGCTCTCGAGGCTGGTCATTGGTCAGCACAACTCGGGATCAGGCGCGGTCAGGCGCAACAAGAAGTCACTTACAAGTTCGCCACGACCCAGGTTATTCGAGACTGTAGCCCTGGAGCCACCCGCTTTAAGTCGGGTTGTATCGGCACTAAATCGAGACCTATGGCCCATGATCAGGGGAATAACAGATGAATACACCACACTGTGACATACCAACAAATTCTGTCCCGGGCCATTTTTGCGCTGCGTCCACAATCTCTCGATCTAGTCAGCACACGCCCACGATTGGGGAAGCAGCCATACCCATTGTCCGTTCCCACAGCCCAAATCAAGGACACGCTTAGGAGGCTTCGTGAACTGGTGAAAAGTATGGGAATCGCACAATCGAGTAAAGAATAGATGGTTCCATCCGTCACTGCCAAGGACCGCCGGTTAGCTTCGTCGGGCGGGCAGTCACGGCCACACGTACTGGTCGAGGGACTCGCGCTCGTAGTTTCTCGGGTAAGGGGCTCGTTTACTTGAAAAGCTGTGGTGCTTTTTCCCATTCTTAGTCACAAAATATGGCTTCGTCATTGTGGTAGCTTGGAGGTCAGCCGACTTCAAGTCCCGCTTCTCCTCGGCGGTGAAGGTCGTTAGTGTTGGTAGTACTCCAGGGGTCGTCGTGGGTCGCCTTTTGGACGAGGTTCTGGGCGGGGCGGGAGTGGCGGGAGAAGAGGTCGAGGGTACGGGATTATGTGATTGCCGAGTAAGGTCGTGGGACGATCGACGCTGCCAGCCAGCCATGGAACGTGGTCGCGCACCATCCGACCTCACACTGGAAGAGTCCGACTTTGGATGGATCTTGGGAAGCTTCGGACCGTATCCTGCCACATATGGCCCCGTAGTCACCGAAAATTCTATGGTAGGTGGTACGCCAGCCAGGGACGTGGATAGCTCGTGTTGACGGCTAACTCCGGCCCCACTCCCGCTTGTGGCAGGCCGGCGGCTGCGAGCTGGATTTCGAGGTGGTACGGGTGGACCTACAGACGATGGTCTCCATTTTGAAGAACTTCCCTTGGTGGTCATTGCAGCTAAGAAAACGTCCTCAAGTGGCAAGGTACTAAGCGAGGTGGAAGTGGGGTATAACGTTCTTTCTTGATGTCGGGCGTCATTGTCCGTCATCATTTGATGTTGAATTGGTTTTATGCTGAATTCCTCCTGGTATTTCGTGGAGAGGCAGATCTTGCGAGGCGAGAAGGGATCAGGGTAAGTGTTGATTCTTAAGAAGGTTGCAAGAGACGCCCGCGATGGCAAGCGCATGACATCCGCGAACGGTCTTCACAGAATCAGCGACAGAATCAGCCGAGTGGCCGTGACAAGACACATACACATGCTGCACAAGGATCAGGAGCGTAGTCCAGCGAGCCTCTTTAAGCTCACAGACCCCCGAAGACGCCCCTATCGTCACCAAAGCGACCACATGGTCGTTCGGTTTGACCCCACAGAGATCGCTTTGCCACAAGCCAGCTAATGTGCCGTTTTGAATGGGTGCCATTTGTTGTTATGTTGTACCCCTGCATTTGGTGTATCGCGTACATGGGTAGGACCTTGAGGGTCACCCCTTCAGAGCGTCGGTATAGAGGCCAGCGACATATTTGTTTATTCAATTGTTCGATTTGGGGAACGGTGAGAGACCTATGTTCATCGCGAGAGAACGGACGTCGCCTTTTCGAGCAAACCCGGAGACGCCCGGTGGCGATCGCGACGTGTCGAGGCCATTTTGATTTGTGACGACCAGTGACGATGAGACTCCAGGTCTGTTACCTGTCGTCCATAACGGGGAGGCTGGTGACCTCAGGAACGGCAAGGAGCAAGTGTCGCACAACTCAGATTTTACCGTCTCACGAAGAGCGGCGTCAAATCGCCTAGACTCCTCAGGACAGGCACACAAATGAGTTCGAACTCGAATTATGACCTGTGCGTCGAATATGCTCGCAGCGGACGAGCCAAATGTAGAGGTGCGCAAGGATTTCTCTAGGGTGGCAAGTGCCAGGGCCCTATGCTCTCGTTTCTGCGTCGCCTGCGACTCATCAGCTATCAATTATACAGGAAATTGTTGGGGTACCATCCAGAAAGGTGCATTGCGGTTGGGGAAGACCCCGCGCGACGTAGACACTGACTGGGTAGCGACGAGTTGGATTCACTGGTAGGCCCCCGGTCTTGCTTGCTCTAGTGGTGCTCATGCTGTGTTCAGGGATTGCCTGTCTAACAATGATCGCGGTCTAGTAAGGAGAGTCGGCCCAGAAAATGTCAACGGATTCAACGACCTCCAGTAAGTTGACGCTCTCGCTTCGTTGAATACACCCCGGACCCACCCTTTCGACAGAGTGGAGGACCAAGAACGCATCCGCGAGTCGGTAAAGATGACTCAAAAGCCCAAGCAATCTAGCCTCGACCTCCCTCCCCTGCCAGCTCTACCCGCAGTCGAACGGAAGAGAAAACGTGAGAGCAGTCCCACTCCATCCACTACTCGTGGCAGTAGCACTATACGCGGTGCGGCCCCTGCAAGCTCTCAACCCAGTGATGCTGGTGAGGAAGAGGAGAACATGGAGGAGGGTGGCCGAAACGAAGAGGAACTTTATACGACCCTGGCTACTCAGGTCGTCGGTGCCAAGTACTACACAGGAATGGTGGGGCTAGGCGAACAAGTGAATCTCGTTCGTGAACCAACGAATCGATTTGACGGCAATGCAATCAAGGTCACCAATATATCCAATATCCAAGTGTGAGTCGAAGCTTTGCTTCGCCTGTTTGCGTCTGAATTCCTCTACAGTGGCCACCTTCCCAAGAATGGTGAGTTAGTCTCATTCGTTTAAGCCGCTCCTACCCAGCCAACTTTCCGTAGTCTCCGCCAAACTTGCGCCTCTACTTGATGGAAATAGAGTGACAGTCGAGGGGACAATGCGTCAAAGTAACAGTAAGGATCGTTCTTATTTTTCGTGTGTTTCACTCAAAGTACCACTCAGTTGGGTGGCGTGAACACTGGGCTCTTAGGATGTGGGTTCCAGTGCAGTGACTCCTTGGCTTAACTAACACTCTATCTAGCGATGTCGCCATATACGCGCTTTCAGCACATCGTGCTATTCTCGAACCCTACCTCGCGTGGGCGACGCCCGGTCAAAGGGGGTTCGGAGAGCAGCAGCAGCTCTCTGACGTTCCTACGACTGGGATTCCTGGGACCAGTCTCTCCCCGAAGAAAGGGGCTCGTACCCCCAAGGTTGATCCCTCCGAAGCCGCTAAAGCAGCAGAGTTACGCGGAATTCTCGATGGGTTGCATTCGGCAGAAGGAAGACGTACCACTCTCTTAGTAAGTTCATTTCCATCAGGAGGTTGTCAAGTTGAATTTCTGGCCAGGACCAACTCTGCGGGCAAGATGTGCTTGAGCTACCTGTCTACTCCCATTCGAAGATTTCTGGGGTATTGAACAATGACCTCCTCAAACATCAAGTACGTAATCTGACGTGCCTCACTACCCATTCTAACCCCACCATTAGCTGCAAGCCTTAAAATGGTGCATCGATGCAGAGAACCCTCAATTGCCAACGTCTCCGCGTGACAGGCCTGTTCAGTTTTGGACGCGTGAGTCCAGTCAAGGCGAGGTTCGTGTCTTCTCCGTCCACCTTAATTACTGAATGTTTGAATATTTAATATTCGCAGACATATTACTACAACAGTACGTATATTCGTTCCAGGTGGTCCAGTTCCTAACTGTGTGCAGTTGCAACCAAGACACCGATGCAAGACATCCCAACCCTGGGCCGCGGTGGCATACTAAGTGACGACATGGGTCTAGGTAAAACCCTTACAATGCTGGCGTTGATTCTCGCCACCAAAGGCGAGGAGGTCGGGGTTTCAAAGACCACACTCATCGGTATGTATGTCTCACTTCGTGGATCCAATGGTCAAACCGAAGCGCTGTAGTATGCCCACCATCCGTCCTGTCCAACTGGACCTCTCAAATCGAGGAGCACATCCACCCGAAAGCAGGACTTAAGGTTCATGTCTATCACGAAGGCGGCAGGAATGTCTCAGCTTCCTATCTGGCTAAATGCGATATTGTCATCACAACTTATCAAGTCATTTCTGCGGAAATTCCCTTCACAAAGAAGCTTGCACAACCCACCGACGACGAAGACTTCTCCGACGAACCGCAGGCAAAAAGGAAGAAGACAAATAGTAAAGGGCTTTATTCCATCAACTTTAAGGTATTTAGAATAGCGGGTGATTCAGTGACAGTCACTAATTGTTCTATAGCGTGTAGTTCTTGATGAAGGTTACTGCTGCCCGGCGTTACTGCCCATCAGGCTCCTAACTCCCTTTCGTAGGTCATGTCATCCGAAATCCCAAAACAAAGATGGCTCAAGGTTGCAGGGAGCTTCAAGCAGAGATACGTTGGGTCGTTACTGGGACTCCCATCATCAACGGCGCTTCGGTTGGTTCAGACGGCTTCCTCCTTCCGACGACCTCTGAGGTTTTGGCAGGATCTCTCATCGCTCTTGAGCTTTCTTCGAGTCTTCAGGCCCCTTGACGACTCCGAGTACTTCAAACGGCTTCTTACACGTCCACTGGGTCGCCGTGACCCAGCTGGCGTCGAGTTGCTCAAGGTGGCCAAAGGCTTCCATTCTTATTCGCAAAGGATTTCTGAACTCATTCGTTGCAGGCCCTCATGAGCTCCTTATGTCTCCGGAGGACAAAAGAGATGCAGGACAAAAACGGACAACCACTCGTCCCTCTTCCACCTGTTACTGTCACTACCGTCAAAGTCCCCCTGGATGCAGCGACTCGCGAGTTTTATGACGCGGTCGAGCGCGAGTCTGCCGCGCGAGTCAACGAATTCCTCTTGCGAGGAGCAGACCCTGCTAATGTGAGTAGTACGGAGGAAGCCGCGAGACATTCCTGATTCATGCATAGATGCCTATCGGAGTCAATGTGCTGTCGATGCTCACCAGGTTGAGGTGTGTTGGCATGCGGATGAGTTCTAGGCGCTTTTGACGCATTGACGCAGGCAAATCTCCCTCGACAAGAGCCTTATCCCTCAGAATTATTTGGAAGTGAGCTCTGAAATTTCACCTCTTAATATATTCTCACGCGAAGCGCTATACAGGATCTCCGTGCTGCTGCTAAGCTTCATCAACAACATGGTATCGCCCTTCCAGCAGAAGAGATACCTCCTGAGGAGAAGAAACGCTTGCAATCGATTCTCGACATCGCCATTAAGGACTGTGAAGAGTGCCCAGTGTGCTACGATGAGCTGAAGGAGCCAAGGATCACCGCTTGCTCACACAGGTTCTGTCTGGCTTGCATTACTGAGGTCATCAACCGCACTACGAAATGTCCTATGGTTTGTTGTCCAATATTGCAACAGATTGAAGCTGAGATCAGGACAGGATCGCCGTGCCCTGGGTTTTGGTGATCTTATTGAACCAAGCCCCGTCGTAGAGGGTGCCTTTGAGGCAACTGAAGATGAAGACGATGGTTTTGCTGAAGGAGTGACTGTCGGAACTCCACCCAAAATTGAGCAGCTCATCCACTTACTGAAGCTACAACCTCAAGGTGATAAAAGCCTCGTCTTTTCTCAGTTTACGAGTTACTTGCGCAAGGTTTGCGTTTCTCCGTGTATAGCTGTCAGAACCCATTAAAATCTTGCAGATCGCCCACTATCTTCGTGTAGCAGGGTCAGTATCTTTCTGTACTTTCAACAGTCAAAGGAGTTCTAACAAATCTCCAGTATCCCATTCATTCAGTTTGATGGATCCATGTCAGCCAGGAAGCGCAAGCAGGTCTTAGAGGCATTTTCAAAGCCGCTATTCGATGAATCTGAGACTGAGCCTGATTCTGATTCTGACGATGAGGAAGTTCAAAAGCGGGACGTGAGAGGCAACTCGAAGGGGAAGGGCAGTGCAAAGGTCGTCCTAGAGAACCCGGTCGTTATGCTTATCTCCTTGAAGGTTCGTCGTTCGTGGACGGGCGATCGAAACATGCTAATGATTGGTCCAGTCCGGAAGCGTCGGCATCAACCTCACCGTGGCGAACAATGTCTTTCTGATGGACCCGTGAGTCAACGCAAATCAAGTACCGGCTTAAGCTGACCTGGGATTCGCAGTTGGTGGCAGGCAAGTCCTTTAAGGAAACCGTTAGGTGGAAGGTTTGATCACAATCATTAGGAATCAATCGAGAGTCAAGCCATCGATCGCACGAATCGTATTGGGCAGAAGAAATCTGTCTCTGTCTTCCGGATGATTGCTGAGGGAACGGTGGAGGAGAAGGTGCTTGAGATACAAGCCCGTAAATCGGACCTCATTAACCAGGTAAATGCCTTGAGCTTGCTTCGTGGTGGTCGTTCATCCTCTCCTTTAGGCTTTCTCTGGTACCAAGAGAGATGAAACTCAGAAGCAGAAGAAAGAGGCGCGTCTCGCCGAACTCATCGAGCTATTCTCCGTGAAAGAGGTACCGACTGCCTAGAAACTGGCCGTATCAGGATCGTCATCTTGTTCCTCGCGCACTATATTTGTCCTTAATTTCCTTGCAACTGCGAAATCCGCACGAATGAAAGTGGCTCATTAGGTGCGACGGCTGAACAGCGAGAGGTTCGGTACGTGCACGACATACGCGACAAGGACCACCAAATAGTCTATGAGCCTGCTAGTGTCTACGAACAGTTAGGTAGGTAGGGTGGCAAAGAAACGTTTGGCTCACCTCCAGCAGTTTGGGAATGATGTCGTCCACCTCTTCTGGTGAAACGTTGTTGAGGCCTGCACTTATTAGTCGTCGATAGTCCGCCATCCTTGCCCCAGTCCCAGATTCCGCATGCGCTTTCGCGTACTCTTCTAATAGTGTCACTTGCTGTCGCTGTAGGTTTTGCAATTCTGCCCGAAGCTCTTTGCAAGCCGCTGCGATGTCGTTTTGCGACTTGGGAAGGCCGGAATACAGCTCCGCCAGGTCCGTGATGTCTTCCTCTTTTGACTTCCCTTTTAATACGGTGGACGAGAGCTTCGCGATAGTCTGTGGTGTGGCTATATTGCTGGCCCACACCTTCTTCTCCCTCTCCTCTTCGTATGTTATCCATTTATCTAACCCGGCTCGACATCGCCTCGCCAGTCGAAACTTTGATTCCGACTCTAGCTGACGCAAGTAAGCTTTCCGTGCATCCAGATCCTGGGCACGCGTTTTTAACACCTCTAACTCCATTGCTCCTTCCTCGATCTCGTTCTCAAAACTAGCGAGCATCGTGTTGACTTGCATGCACTCTCGGTCCTTGGCTTTCGACTCGGTCTCATAAGTCCGTACGAGATCATCAAACTTGGCCATCAAGTTCTGGAATGTCCGTTGGCTTGTCCGCTCCAGAGTCATCCCAGGCAAACCGTTTAAACCGTCTATGTCATCATCAGGTAACCGATATGCAGGCTCGAGAAGCGCCCTAGAATTGAGGGTGGGTGATGATCGGAACCGTTCATCCTCAAGAATGTAGTCTTCTGCTGTCTTGCCTTCTCGGTTCCGTAGTTTCGGGTTGGCCCCGTGATCAAGCAAGACTTTGACAAGGCGTTTGCTTCGACACCGGGCAGCCATCGTCAGAGCAGTCTCTCCGTCCCTGTCGGTAAAATTGAGAATATCCGCCACCTCGTCTCCGTATTCTGACAAGCGTGCCAAGGCGGTTTCCATGTAATATCGCGCGGCGTGGGTCTTGCCTTTGTTCATGGCAAGGTCGACGATGTGATGGAAAACGGTTCGATTGTAGTTGTCAACGTGTAATGTACTGCGGTGTAGAAGCTCGAAGAGTTCGGCAAACTTTCGCACGTCGTAATTGTTCGCGAACATGACGGAACGCATGAGAGCTGTCTGACCCGACTTGTTGGTCAGGAAGGGATCGGCACCGGCGGATAACAAGAGCTTGACGACGCGTATTCGGCCCATTGCGGCCGCCCAGTGCAACGCCGTATGATCATCTTCATCTATGCGAATGTCCGGGTTAAACTCGGGGGGCGGATTGATGAGAGAAGGGGGTATTGCGCCTGATTCCGTGATAAAATACTCGAGAATCGCGTCGCTGTAATTGAGATCACCAGGGGAGCTCGCGCGTTTCCGCTTTCGTGAGACGCGGCGCGACGTACCGCCGCCCACACCGTCCGTCGATGCTACAGGAGACGGCGCGATGAGGGAGGGTGTTTCTGAGCTGGCGGAACTCGGGGATGGTGACGACGTGAGAGAACCGGATGCTGGGGATTCTTCCTCGGACGGGGAGCGCTTCCGGTGACTCCTGGTACGTGCGCCCGTGCTGTACGCTCCAGGACTGCGGCCTCTGGTGCGAATAGGAACGCCCAGCATCGCGGTGCCGGAATTGACGCTGTGCTTCGGCGCTGGAGGTGGGCTGTCTGCTTCGGAAGGCTTGTAGTCGATAATTGGTCGTAACTGAGATTCTACATCGTACTGCTTTGCGATGGTGACGGCGGATTCGGGGGGTACCCATGTCCCTAAAGATACGACGGCGACCTCAGCCCGCTTTCCTGGCGGAACGACGTCACATTACGCACCCTGGTACTTCCCATAGCCGCCTTGAACCTTCTCGTGGAGACCCTTCTGCACTTCACGTTCGAGCACGCGGGTTCGTTGCGGCTTGTCAAACCCAGCGACTTTGAGGATTTGGGTCGCGTTGAGCCAGCCATCTGCGCGTCTTCTCATTACAGAAATACCGTCGACGATCCTGCAGCCGAGGGTGAGTCAAGTGTACGCCAGGAGCGTGCGACGAGAGGCCTAACATTTCGTAGACGGGGACACCACTGTATGTGGCCTAGGTCGGGATCGCCTCAGACATTTCCAGGCCGTGCATTTCATCGCTCTCTCACCTTGAATATCTGCGTGGGGGCCATCGCGGGCAGGGAGTGCAACAAGACAGGTTGTTTGGGCGCACAAACTATTCTGGGCGGAATTCACCACCAGTCTTGCCAGTCTTGCCAGTCTTGTTCGGTGTGTGTGACAGCTTTACGCGCGGTAGATCATGCAGCGCTTGGACGCAGTACAGCAGGGCAGTTAGACGGCGTTGCGTTCCGACGTGCATCGTGACATGTGCATGCTATTGTCACAAAAGGTCCCAAGGGGAACGGGTACGAACAGAATTACAAGAAACAAAGAGAAACTCGGCAGGTGCGTTTATAAGCTCGAAGAAACGGGAGATTGAATCGTTCCTAAACCACACAAGTGCCGGATCCAGGGACCAGAATGGAACACAAATTCACTCGGGATTGTTGGAAGGATTGGGTTCAGCTGTTGCAGGTACACTCTTGGTCGGTTTGCCGTCGCTGGCGTCGGGATGTCGGCACGCAATCTGTGGGGGGAAAGGATAGCTTTTAGAGCGCATAAGCAAACAAGGTACTTACAATCTTCATGTGTGGTACGGTGATCTGCTCGTTTCCCTCCATCTTGAAAGTGAGAGACCGCATTTGGAAGGACCACACATCATCCAGGAACCTGTATGTGTGGAGGTGGCCCTACGACAAGCGAGATGTACGTTTCAGGAACTGGTTCCACTAATTCAGGACAGCGATTGCGTAGCGGCCCGCAAAGCCTGAGTGCGAAGTGACGCGGTCTGCATGGCAGGTGGTGGAGGCAGCGCGCAAGGAAGGGAGCGTGTGCGGGTTGGGAAGCAACGAAGTACCTTGAGAGTGGACTTTGCTTTTACACCGCGCAGGATCTCTGCGACGGAGCGATCGTACTAATAATATTGGTAATCCAAGCTGGGAGAGAGGGCAAAGGAGGGCATACACGTTCCATAATGCGGACAGCGAGCTGAGGAGTGATGTCGTTGCTCGCGATAAGGGCGTCGAGGGAATCGGCGAGGGCCATGCCGATGCTACACCATATCGACGTCGTCAGTCGTCGTCAGGCGGGTCGAGGAGAGGGAGTACGTACGAGGAGCCTCTGTAGAGCTCGTATGCAGCCGCTGTGGCTGCCATTTGTGGGATGGGTTGTCCAGCGACGGGCGCTTGGACGTTTGTTGGTTCGCACGGACGATGTGACTTAGCTCCCGCCCCTTCGTGCCCGCTGTTCAGATTTCGCTGAATTTCCAGCTGTTCGACCTTGTTAACTCCTTCTTATCTTTCTCTCCTCATTTCCGCCCTTGTTGTTCTCACAGACGACTAGAAACCACCTTCTTATCTGCCCGCCTGCCCGCCTGCTCCCTGCTCCCCGTTGTCCATGGCTGAGTTTTCTGCCTCGGCTTTCCAAGACGCCGATGTCAAAGTCTGCTCTACTTCCCTCGTCGTATCCTCCTCGTCGCTTACCGGTCTCCCCAGGCAGCGATCGGCACAAAGCGTCCCAGCCCGACGAATCGCACCGCTGCCCAAAATCTAGGCGACTACAACCTCACCGCGCTCGCTGCTGCTCAGGGCATGTACCCGACGGCCCTCCAGATCCCCACAACTCCCCAGTACAACCCCTCGGGTAACTCTCCCTCCGGCCCCAGCCCTGTCACTGGTCTCCCAAATAGTCCGTACAGCTACTCGCCCTTAGCTGCTATGAACATGATGGGGATGATGCATCTCGCAAACTACGGCTTCGGCAATGCCGCCCTCGGTCATGGGCAGCCCAACCTTCCTGCCCTCAATATCCCTGCTGCGCAGGCTTACGCGCCAATCGCTGGCCTCGCAACCGCGAATGCAGGAAATGGTCGTACCGTCTACGTGGGCAACCTACCTCCTGACGCTCTCATCGACGAACTCCTCAGTCTCGTCAAGTTTGGCCCCATTGAATCCGTTCGCATTCTTGGAGAGAAATCGTGCGCCTTCATTTCTTTCCTCGAGGGCGCTACTGCCGCTGCATTCCACGCCGATGCCACCCTAAAGAAGATATCTTTGCATGGCGTCGAGCTCAAGATTGGCTGGGGGAAACCCAGCCCCGTCCCAGCGCCTGTCCTTCTCGCTATTCAGCAGAGCAACGCCACGCGCAACGTCTATCTCGGCGGCCTGGACGAAAACGTTACCGAGGCACAGCTGCGTGACGATCTTAGCCGCTTCGGCCTCATTGACCAGATCAAGATCGTCAGGGACAAGGGCATCGGCTTCGTCCATTTCCTCTCTATCGCTACTGCCACAAAGGTTGTTAATACCCTGCCCACGGAACCCGCTTGGGCCGGTAAACGTGTCAATTATGGCAAGGACCGCTGCGCTTTCGTGCCGAAGTCGACACCTGCTGCTCAAGCCGCCGTTCAAGTCGCTGCCAACACGCTCTCACAGGCTTCCCCTGGCCTTTTCAATCCTTTCGCGCACTACGACAGCCCAAACACCCCAGCCTCAGCGATGGCCTTCATGGCCGCGGCGGCAGGTGGCATGAGCCCTGGCACCGGTGGCCTCAACCGCACCGTCTACCTCGGAAACATCCACCCTGAAACGACCCCCGAGGACCTGTGTAATGCCGTTCGCGGAGGTGTCTTGCAGAGCATCCGTTACATGCAGGACAAGCACATTGCTGTGAGTGGGCGCTTACCATTCAAATTAACCACCAATTATCATACTCAATCGGCGCTTGCAGTTCATCACATTCATTGACCCGGCCGCAGCGTTTACCTTCTACCAAGTGGCTTCTTACCAAGGTCTCACCCTGAACAACCGTCGTCTCAAAGTCGGCTGGGGAAAGAACTCTGGCCCGTTGTCCCCGGCGCTGGCTCTTGCCGTCCACTCGGGTGCAACTAGGAACGTTTACATCGGTGGTATCGAAGACTTCGAGTTGTTCAACGAAGAGCGTTTGAAGCGTGACTTTGGCGAGTATGGCGACATTGAGCTCGTCAACTACCTCAAAGAAAAGTATGTGGAAATGCTGCTTTTAAGCGTTACTTTGTTGTGACAATGTGCCCAGGAACTGTGCCTTTGTCAACTTTACGAACATCTCGAACGCCATTAAAGCCATCGACGGCATCAAGAACAAGTCTGAGTACTCCAACCTGCGCATCGCACACGGCAAGGATCGTTGCGCCAACCCCCCGCGCTCTTCCAACGGCAGTTCTGGCCCACGCAAGTCTACCGGACCATCCGTCTCCGTCACTAGCCCTACCATCGACGGTGAGGACGCTGACGACAAGGAGGTGGCTGCCCTCGCGGCTCAAGCCGAGGAAGAACTCTTAAAGGAGGAGGAAACCCTCAGGAGCTGAACGGCGGGGCTTTCACGAAACACGCATGCTTTATTTGCGTCCCGCTCAAATATTTTTGCTCTCTCCCCTTCATGAGGATTTCATTTATGACGCGGCTCCTTCCTTCTTCAACAAGGTCAAAAAAAAACCAACAGAAAAACCCTATGTGAATTCTCTTTTCTAACTTTGTCTTCTTTGAAAATGTTTGTTTCTCCTTCTCCTCTCCTTCCCCCTGGCGCGCCGTCGCCCACCGCTTCGCCGTCCGTTATACTCTTCTATTCGTTCGACTTGCGGCGCACAAAGCGCACCTCCTCTCCCCGTGTTTCGACTTTGAAATTAGGTTTGTTCGTCTTCTTGTTAGGAGTATGGAGCGGATCACGAGCATAGGCACGACCCCCACTTTGCGTAATGCCGGGCCTTGGGAAGAATTACCTCCTCTTTGGGCCGTTTGGTTGGCACTAGTTTAGCCATTTCTCCCTATCCGTGTACTTTGTCTCTAATCTTTCTCCGCACCAAAAAAACGCTCAATCATTCTCTCCCCATGTGGCCCTGCATGGCTATCGCATCGGGAGTTTATTGACGAGAAGGCACGCGAGGTTGAAGGATCAATGTGTCAATGTGTGTTCGAGATAAGCTACTCGCTCTATTACAACTCTTCTAAATTCATTCGAGCTTCCAATGTTCTCATGCTGCCGCAACAGCCCCACCTCGTGCTCGCCTTGTTGACTAAGCTGATTGCTCTTCAAGGGGTTGTTCTGGATGAGGATGGACCGAAGAGAAGGCCAGCGCTTGGACCTTGTACAGCTCCTTATATTCGCCGTCCATCTGCATCAGCTGCTCGTGTGTCCCACTCTGGACTAGACGTCCATTCCTAAGGCACCTGTGCAGCAATAACGTCAGCGCACGTCAGGAGTCGGATGGTGGCGTCGGGCGGGGTCGACGCCGGAGTGCTGAACCTACACTCACAGGATCAAGTCGGCGTGCTTTGCCAGATGACCGAACCGGTGCGTGATGAATATCCGCGTGGGACCACCTAAGTCGCGTAGGCGGGAAAGGATACCTGATGGATCGTTTTGTCAGGCTACTACGTACGTCAGGCTAACGAGGTCGCCGGTGATTCAACCCCGCTGTTGGGAAAGGTGATGATAATTGATAATCAACTCATCCACTCACCGTATTCCGCTCGGGGATCAAGCGCCGCGGAGGGTTCGTCGACACAGATCAGGCTCGCCTCTGGTGCGCGCATAAATGTCCTCGCCAAGGCGAGTCTCTGCCATTGGCCACCGCTCAACTCTACATCCTTCTCCCAAGAACGGTAAAGTTTTAACAGCGGTGACGTAGCTCCCAAGCTGGTCCCTGTCTTCGTCTCCAAAGGCTTGAGGTCCGCATCGAAACCGGCGAGTTGTTTGGCCTCGAGCTCAGTGACCACTGAGGCGGCTTCCCCTTGTGCGGCTGCTCGCCGAATTCTAGCCATGTCGTCCATCCGCTCTGGGAGACCGATGCCGATATTTTCTGCGACGGTGAACGACTTAAAATGCTGGTAGTCTTGGCGGAGGAATGCCTGTGCTTCTCTCAGTGCCTGCATCTTGTAGTCCTGTATGGGCCGGTCGTTGATGAGGATGGTGCCGCTCGTGCAGTCCCACAATCGAGCGAAAAGGGAGACGGTGGTTGTCTTCCCGCTGCCATTCTCGCCTGAATATCGTCAGTCTTGGCACAGTTATTGGTAATGATAGTCAAACTCACCTACGATGAGCACGGTCTGTCCTGGATTGATGATAAAGGAGATATCGTCGAGTGCAAGCTGTTCTGAATTGGGGTACTTCATCGACACGTTTCTGCAGGTCGATTCAGCCCCAAGTTCCAAAATACCTGCACCTAACATTACCTGAACTCGATCTTCATTCCTTTGATTTTCTCTCCTTCTCCGAAGTCGATCGTCCCGTCCACAATCGCACTCTTCCGCTGCAAATAGTCAAAATAATCGCGTATGGCCTCTGCATTCTGGATAAACCCTCTGCGTGCGTCCAAGAGCCTCCATATGGTGTAGTAAAGATGTGAGGATGTCGTCTGCAGGAGGGTCATGGCAGTAAGGGAGAACGAAGCAGGGTTGCGCAAGATTGTGAAGATTTGGAAATGGAAAGGTGAATTGTTCAAAAACCCCTGTAGAAGGGAGCGCAACCCGCCGGCAAATGGTCTATGGTACAGTGCCTCATAGACACCTTCGGAGATCGTTGTGTCCCCCAGAGCGCTACGAGCTTCATAATACTCTATGGAAAGAGTTAGCAATGGAAAAAAAAATATTTCAAAGCAGAACTGGTGGACGCGCCGTTGCGGAAATAATCTACCAGATTGCCAGCTATCATTTCTCGCCAGAACTCCTTTGTCTGGATAATGTTGTCTATTGATCGCAATCGCAGGCACTCGGGATTGAATATGTAGGCATACCATTTACCTAAACTGGTGAGTCGGGCTTTATTTGCTTTTGTCGAGGTGGTTCCTTACCATCACTGTAAGACATGCCTCGGTACAGCATTTGAGAGGAGAGTGGACCAAGGAAACAACTGATCGTGAGCAAAAGCGCATATTGATGCGTCCGGAG